>ERZ773192.1585-NODE-1585-length-22116-cov-9.669961_pt1 | contig 22116 bp, 12 predicted proteins | sample MGYA00581010_ERZ773192 | MGnify/ENA primary metagenome ERZ773192 (study PRJEB29015, sample SAMEA2737741) | human gut metagenome | biome: human gut; feature: human-associated habitat; material: faeces | place: China | collected 2012 ...
GGTGCGCCGCGCGGAGATGGCCACCGACGCGCAGGCGGTGCGAGCCGCGCTGGGCACTGGCCAGCGTAAGACGCTCAGGCAGCTGCTGTGGGGCATGCGGCGCAACCCCAGCACCTGGAGCGCCCGCCAGCTCCAGGCGATGCACTGGCTGCAGCGCTCGACGCTCAAGAGCGCGCGGGCATGGCGGCTGAAGATGGCGCTGCGCGCGGTGTACGCACGGGCCACAGCGCACAACAGCATCGAACAGGCCGCTTCCGATCTCGGGGCCTGGCTGAGCTGGGCGCGGCGCTGCCGGCTCGAGCCGTTCAAGAAGCTGGCCGCCACGCTCAAGGAGCGGTTCGACGCGGTGGTGCGCGGCATGGTCGATCACCGCAGCAACGCCTTCGTCGAGGCGATGAACGGGCTGCTGCAGCAGGCCAAGCGCGCCGCGCGCGGCTTCAGGACGAGCCAGAACTTCATCGCCATCGCCTACCTGCGCATGTCCAAGCTCAAGCACCTGCCGGCCAGTCCGTTCGCGCCAGCCATGCCGACATGACGCGAAGCGTTTCCACACAAAACGGCATAGAGCCCTACTGCCGCACCTGGAGCTGGCTGAAATGAGCTACCATGATCGAAGCCGATGACGGCGTTTTGAATGACGACCTCGCCACCGTTGTTGGTTGCGAGAGCCATAAGCTTCACGCCGTTTTTAACTCGAATTGGTGCCAAGGCAGTTGGCTTGGCAATTTCGAGAACGGTGTTAATGTATTTGACCTCACTAACTCCGATGTTTTTTTTGGCTCTTCAATGGCGGCGGAGCTTACGCAAGGGGGCAGAAATATTGAAATGGCGAAGAATAAAGGCTTGAGTCTATCCACGGAGACACCTGCAACACTAACGTGAATTCGCCCCCCGAAAAGGGGCGTTATCTCGCCCCTTTTCGGGGGCAATATCTGTTTCCGGTGGGTATAAGTGCCTGATTTGATTCGACCTCACCGGAAATAGTGTCGATTGGGGTCAAAAAGGACAGGCACCATGGGAGGTAAACCTAGGCGACTTCAATCCGATCGGCAAGAGCCTTGCCTGCCGTCATGACGCTCGATTCCTGCCTTCGCGTTCAGTCATAGGCAGCACGTGCATCAGCTTCAACGGCATTCCGCTGCCCCCTGTTCACAGCGACGCCAGCTCGGCGGCATCCAGCAAATGCTCACCCTGTTCACGAAATGCCATCGCAATGGAATTCAGGCAGTAGCGCCAGCCGGTCGGCCGCGGGCGTTCCCGACGCCCTTCGGCACTTCCAACGTCCATGTCGGGCGGTGGCCCATCAGGGAAAACATGGCCGAGGTGACAGTCGCAGCGCTGGCAGCGGATTTCGATGCGCACCATGCCGTGGCTGGTGTCGCGCAGGTAACGGATATGGTGCGGATCGAAGGGCGCGAAAAAACTCGGCCAGCCGGTGCCGGAATCAAATTTGGCGTGCGAGGCAAACAGCGGCAAGCGGCACAGCCGGCACACGTAGGTGCCGTCGCGTTTGTTGTCGAGCAGCGTGCCGCAGAACGGCCGCTCGGTACCGTGTTCGAGCAGGACGCGGCGTTCTTCGGCGTTCAACTGGGCGGCGAGCGCCGTGCGCGTGCCGGCATCGAGACGCAGGGCATAGCCACTGGCGGAGCGGGCTGGCGCCGGACCTTCGGGCAGGGGCGTGACGGCCATGTTCATTCCTCGTCGGTTTTCAGTTGCGCGGCAAAATAATCACGCAGCTTTTCCATTTTGGGCACCGCGACCGCCTGAATGTAAGGCTGCCACGGATTCCGCAGTGCGTAACGCTGGTGATACTCCTCGGCGCGGAAAAACGTGGTGAGCGGTTCCAGCGTGGTGGCGATGGGCGCGGCAAACACGCCGGCACGGTTCAACGCCTCGATGTAATCCGCCACGTACTGGCGCTCGGCCTCGTCGTGGAAAAACACGGCCGAGCGATACTGGCGGCCACGGTCATGGCCTTGCCGGTCTTTCTGGGTCGGATCGTGGGCTACGGAGAAGAAAATTTGCAGCAGCTGGCCGGCACTGATTTGCGCCGGTGCAAAACGCAGGCGAATGGCTTCGGCGTGGCCGGTGTCACCGGCGCAGACACGCCGGTACTCGGCCGTTTCGGCCGTGCCGCCAACATACCCCGACTCGACACTCAACACGCCGGCCAGGGCGGCAAACACGGCCTCGGTACACCAGAAGCAGCCGCCGGCCAGCACCAGTTCATCAAGCCCGGCCGGCGCCGGCTGTTGCGGCAACGGCACGGCGGTGGGCGCGACCCGCAAACCACCCGGCAAATCACACACTGCATTGTTCACGGGAAACTCCTGTGCATGGGTTGGCCAACATCGGCTGATACGTTGGACGCGGCGTTGGCGACCATGTTACAGCGCCCGGTATGCACGCGCAACTCGGCTCTTCGTCATTTCGTGTGGAACACAACACTCACAATGACTCCTGGTCGTCGAGCCCGGTGGGCATGTGTGCAGGCCGCTGGCCGGCCTGTGCACATGTCCACGAGGCGTGTTTGATCAGGAGGATGAGTCCATGGGCATTGCCGTAGAAGCTCTGTTCACCAGCGCGCTGGGCTTGCAGCCGCCGTGGGTCGTCGATGACGTCAGGCTCGACACGGCCAAGCGGCGTATCGACTTCGAGATCGGCTGCCACACCAGCAGGCTCGCCTGCCCGGCATGCGGTGCGGCCACGCAACCGGTGCACGACCGGCTGCGCCGATCCTGGCGGCACCTGGACTTCTTCCAGTTCGAGGCCTGGCTGCACTGCGACGTGCCGCGCGTGGCCTGCGGTGCCTGCGGCAAGACCACGCAGGTGGCCGTGCCCTGGGCGCGTCCGGGCTCGGGCTTCACCGCGGCGTTCGAAGCGCTGGCGCTGACCTTGTGCCTGGACCTGCCGGTGCGCCAGGCCGCCGAGTTGCTGCGCTGCAAGGACAAGCGGCTGTGGCGGCGCATCGAGTTCTACGTCGCGCAGGCGCGTGCGCTGGAAGACTTCGCCGGCGTGCGCACGGTGGGCATCGACGAGACCAGCCTGCGGCGCGGGCAGCACTACATCACCGTCGTGCACGACCTGGATCGCAAGCGGCTGCTGTTCGCCACCGAGGGGCGCGAGCACCGCACGGTGGTGGAGTTCGCCGAGGATCTGAGGGCCCATGGCGGCGATCCCGCCCAGGTGCGGCACGTGTGCATGGACATGAGCGCGGCCTACGCCAAGGGCGTGGCGCTGGCGCTGCCCCAGGCGCAGATCAGCTACGACCGCTTCCACGTCGTCTCGATGGCCATCGATGCGATGGACCAGGTGCGCCGCGCGGAGATGGCCACCGACGCGCAGGCGGTGCGAGCCGCGCTGGGCGCTGGCGGCCGCAAGACGCTCAGGCAGCTGCTGTGGGGCATGCGGCGCAACCCCAGCAGCTGGAGCGCATCAGCGAGCGTGCGCAGGAACCGGCGCAGACGGAAACGCTGGAAAGCATTCCCGCCCTGCGCGGCGTGCAGCACGGGCGCGACGTGTATCTCTTCCAGCCGTACTACGGTCTGGACAGCTCATTCACGCGCCAGTACTACGAAGAGGGCCAGCGCATTGCGGCGAAGTCCGAGGGCACGTTCTACTATTATAAGACGGAGGCCGCGACGGTCGACGCCATTGCCGACGCGGTCGAGTCCGGCGGCGTTATCCTGTTTGACAGCCACGGCACCACGGACTATACCGGCGACAATGAGGACTACACCTCCAAAGCGACGACGTCCTACCTCTGCCTGCAGAGCGGCGAGGGCCTGACGACCGAGGACTATGCCGACGGCCACGCCGTCTACGGCGGAAGCGGCATCAACGGTATGCGCTACTATGAGGTCGACGGTACGGTCATTGCCAACCATATGGAAAAGCCCGCAAACGGCGGCCTTGTCTGGATGGCGATCTGTCTCGGCATGGCGACGGACGGCCTCGAGGGCCCACTTATGGACGCGGGAGCCGGCGTGGTCTACGGCTACAGCCAGTCCGTTACCTTTGTCGGCGATTACTGCTTTGAAGAGGAATTTTTCAACAAGCTGCTGCAGGGCGGCACGGTCGCGGAGTCTATCCGCACCATGAAGGCCCGCTACGGCAACTGGGACTGCTCGCCCGCCATTCTGGGCAGCGATTCCTCCCAGACTGCCGCAACGCTGGAGGAAGCCGTGCGGAAGCACGCGGCCTTCCCCATTGTCGTTTCGGCGGAGGATGCCTATCCCGGCCACGGAAAAGTCGATGCCGTGCAGGAGGTCAGCTCCGTCTGGAGCCTGCTCGAGAGCTACACCGCGACTGTGACGACGGACGCCCCGGAAACGGCCGGAACGGTCGTCCGGAAGGGCATGACGGTCACGGCCGTCCCGGCCCGCGGCTACTATGCCGACGGCGCAACGGTCACCCCGGAGGGGGCCGCTGTTGTGACGCAGGAGGGCGACCTGTTCCGCATCTCGTCCCTGCGCGCGGACTGCACGATCACGATCCACTTCTCTGCCAAGACGCCAGCTGTGCTGCACTTTGCCGTGCCGAACGGTGTCATGCAGGCGGATATCCAGAGCTATGTCGGGGATGCGGAGCCCCTGCCGCTGCCCGCCGGGACCCCGGCAGCGGATGCGCAGGACTATTCCTTCGCCGGTTGGTCCCTGCAGGAGCAGGCGGAGCCGATTGAGAGCATGGCCTATCTCCGCGCCGGAAGCGAGCTGCCTGTTGAGCAGCCGAAGCAGACACTTTACGCCGTCTATCGCTATTTTGCGACTCCGGCCGGAACGACGCCCGCCTTCCACGAGCTGACAGAGGCCCCGGAGGACTGGAGCGGCACCTATGTGCTCTCTGCCGAGGGCCATGCCCTCCTGTGTGACGGCTCGGTCACGGGCGCGGCGCTCGGCAGCAGCGAGGCGGCAGTCCCGTTTGCCGATGCCGGGCTTGCAGAGGAGGACGGCGCGCTGCGCGGCGTTTCCGCTGCGGTCGTTGTACAGATCGAGCGTGCCGCAGGCACGGAGCAGTATGCCATCCGCCTCGGCGGCACTTCTGATGCGGTTTATCTGGCCTGCCGCTCGAACAGCGAGCAGCTCAACACGGCGGAGGACACCGGAACGTCGCTGTCCCGCTGGGTCATTTCCATGGAGGACGGTCATATGACGATCCGCAGCGCGCGCTATCTCAGCCGCACACTGCAGTATGATGCGGATGCGGGCTGCTTCCGCTGCTATGCCAAGACGAAGACTCCGCTGACGGTCTACCGCGGCGAGACGAGCAGCCTGTGGTATACGACGCAGCCGAAGATGCATGATCATCAGCTGGTCGAAACGGGCCGTCGCGAGCCGACTTGCACCATGTCGGGCTGGATCGACTTCCGCTGCACGATCTGCGGCGAATTGCGCCGCCAGCCGCTGGAGCCGCTGGGCCACGAGGTCGTGAACGGCATCTGCGTCCGCTGCGGCGAAGTGATGCAGCTCCCGTTCCGGGATGTGCCGGAGGATGCCTATTACTATGACGCCGTCGTCTGGGGCTTGTCCCGCGGCGTGGTGAACGGCACGACGATGACGACGTTCTCACCGGACCTGTCCTGCACCCGCGCGCAGGCAGTCACGTTCCTGTGGCGTGCTGCCGGGAGACCGGAGCCCTCCGGCAATACGGCCTTTGCCGATGTCCCGGCGGACAGCTACTATGCCGCGGCCGTTGCCTGGGCGGCGGAGAACAACGTTACGAACGGCACAGGCAGCGGCTGCTTCAGCCCGGATGACCTGTGTACCCGCGCGCAGATCGTCACGCTGCTGTACCGGCAGCTGACGAAGGAAATCTGAAAAATCGGGTCAATTTTTTGGTCCGTTTTTTAAGGCAGCACCGCACAATTCAGCGAGAGCATTCGGCGAAAAATATCCGGCGAAGGCCAAATTATGCGGTGTTGCCAAATAAAAAAAGGAGGAAACCCAAGAGATGACAAAACATCGTGTGACTCGCCGCCTGCTGGCGGTGGCGCTGTCCGTGCTTCTGGTGCTCGGCTGTGTCGCTCCGGCTGTCGCGGCGACCTACGAGAGCGGCACCTACACCGGTACGGGTACGGGCCGCAACGGGTCTGTGGCGCTGACGCTCACGCTGACGAATGGCGCAATCGCGAGCGTGGACAATGTGACCCATTCGGAAACTGCCCGCTATTGGGAAAAGGCCAAGGTGCTTCTTGACCGGCTCGTCGGTCTGCAGACCCCGGAGCAGGTCGAAAAGCTCGACGCCGTGACCGGCGCGACCCTGAGCAGCAATGCCATCAAGGAAGCTGCGAAGGACGTGTTCCGTCAGGCCGAATCGAAGGAGACTCCGGTCTTCGCGTCCGGCAGCGGCACGAAGAGCGACCCGTATCTCATCCGCACGGCCGCGCAGCTGCAGGCCTTTGCCGCAGCCGTCAACGGCGGCACGGGCTATGAGGGCCAGTACATCAGTCTGGATGCCGATCTGGACCTGACCGGGACTGCGTGGACGCCCATCGGCGCGACGGGCTCGTTCAACGGCAGCTTCAACGGCAACTATCATACGATCACCGGCATGACCATCGGCTCGGAGAGCGAGAAGGCTTCCTATACGGAGGCAGGCCTCTTCGGCTCGGTAGGCAAGGGCGCTGCCATCCGCAACGTCGGCGTTATCAACGCCGCGATCTACAACAAGACCACGACGGACCCGAGCGTCGGCCTTCTGGCGGCCGGGATCAGCGAGAACAGCATCGTCGAGAGCTGCTGGGCGACCGGCACGATCTACAGCGATACGACTTCTCCCTATTATTCCTACGTCGGCGGCCTCGTCGGCAGCATCGGCATCAAGAGCCTCATCTGCAACAGCTGGACGAACGTTGTCGTCTATGCCAAGGGCAGCTCTGACAGCTTTGTCGGCGGCATCGTCGGCGATACCGGCAACAACTCCGCCGTTGTGAACTGCGCGGCCCTCGGCTCCGTGGCAAACTACGGCAACACCTCCATGATGTACGGCGCGGGCGGCGTTGTGGGCTACAGTTCCGGCGCGGTCTATGCCAGCTATTCCTCCAGCCGCATCCATATGGACGCCATGTCCTATGACGACGGCGCGGATGTGCCGGTCGGCGGCGTCGTCGGCTCTCCCTCGGCTCTGTCTGCGGCTTACAACTGCTATTTCAACAAGGAAGAGAAGCAGACCTATTATGACGGCGAGGTCTCGACTCCGCTGGCAGTCGGCTACGACGTGCTGAACTACAGTGAGAGCGACAACGACCACTGCGAGGGACTGACGGCCGCTGAGATCGCCTCCGAGACGCTTCTGAACAAGCTCACCGCGGCCCTGACGCCGGAGGAGCTGGCAAAGGGCCAGGCCTACTTCAAGTCCGAATCCCTGCTGACCGGCGACATCACGCTCGACAGCCTGCTGAGCATGACGGAAAACGGCTGGTGCACATGGGAGCGCAATGCGGACGGCGCGCTGCTGCCCACGGCGGGCGGCTCCGTCACGCCGGAAGAGCCGGATTACTTCGCAGGCGGCGACGGCTCGGTCGGCGATCCCTATCAGATCGCGACGGAAGCGCAGCTGCGCGCCTTTGCCGAGGCCACGCAGGCCGGGAAGCTCGTGACGACGAATGTCTACTTCGTCCTGACGGCCGACATCGCCCTGAACGGCGAGTGGACGCCGGTCCACAGCTTCGGCGGCACGTTCGACGGCGGCAATCACACGGTCTCCGGCATGACCATCGGCACGGCCGATGCGCCCTCCAAGCTGGTTTCTGCGGGCTTCTTCGATGTGCTGGCCAACACGGCCAGAGTGCATGACCTGCACCTGACGAACGCCTCCGTCTATGTGCAGCGCTCCGGCGCGGCGCTGGATGACCGCATCTATGCCGGCGGCCTCGTCGGCGGCGCGGGCACGGCGGGCAGCAATGTGCGTATCGACAACTGCTCCGTCACGGGCAGCACGATCTCCGCTGCCTCCGGCACGTTTTCCTATGCGGGCGGCCTTGCCGGTCGTCTCGACCGCGAAAACGTTGTGACGAACTGCTGGACGGATATTGCCGTCACCGCAGTCTCTGCCAATTCTCCCGCCTGCGCGGGCGGCCTTGTCGCCACCATCGGCGGCAGCAGCATGATCGCCAATGCGGCCGCGCTGGGCGATGTCTCGGTCACGGGCGTCAGTGCGGAATACAACTGGTGCCGCGCGGGCGGCCTGCTGGGCTCCTCTGCCTATCTGACCCACAACTGCTACGCCTCCGGCAATGTCTCCCTGCAGGATTCTGCCGAGAGCGTCAAGAACGTCTATCTCGGCTGCCTCATCGGCGAGCAGAGCGGCGGTGTGGTCGTCTCCGGCCACTATTCCAACGGCGCAGTTCTGCGATACAACGGCGAGACGCAGACGGCCAAGGCGACCGGCTCCATCCCCTCGTCGTGGTATTTCGACTACAACAAGATCACCGCGCACGACAGCGTCACGGATGCGGCCTTTGCCGCGGCCATGAACGACGGCATCTCCGAGAGCGGCATTGCCGAGACGGATGCCTATCTGACGAGCAGCGGCACGTTCACCTCCTACACGGCCGAGGGCCTTGCGGCCATGCGCCCGGCTGCCTGGCAGAGCTGGGGCCTCGCGGACGGCAAGGTCGTCCTCGGCGGCTCGCAGGATGACCCGACGTTTGCGGGCGGCGACGGCTCCGAGACCGCTCCGTTCCTCATCCGTACCGAGGCGCAGCTGCGCGCCTTCGCAGCGACGACGGCGGACGGCGAGACCTATGCCGGTCAGTATGTCGCGCTGGATGCCGACATCACCCTGAACGGCGACTGGACGCCGATCCATTCCTTCGCCGGTACGTTCGACGGTCAGGGCCACACGGTCTCCGGCATGACCATCGGCACGGAGTCCGCTCCGGCCGATGCCTCGGATACGCCGCTCGGTTTCTTTGACATTCTGGCAAACGATGCACGGGTCCGCAATCTGCACCTGACCGGCGTGAGCATCTACGGCTCCGCAGTGGGCCAGTGGACGCGTCCGTTCGTCGGCGGCATCGCGGGCGGCTCCCTGAGCATTGGCTCGGGCGTCCGTATCGACAACTGCTCCGTCACCGGCTCCGCCATCTCCCTGACAGCGGAAAACTGGGCCTACACCGGCGGCATCCTCGGCGCGCAGGCCATGAACGGCGTCATCACGAACAGCTGGACCGATGTGACGGTCTCCGCCATCTCCAAGAGCGGCCTGACCTGCGTTGGCGGCATCACTGCCATCAACAGCAACGGCGCCATGCTGGCAAACTGCGCCGCGCTGGGCGATGTGATCTCCCACAACGGCTACACGCTCACCAGCACCATCAGCGGCGCTGCAGGCGGCCTGATCGGCCAGGCGACCGGCCTGCTGCACAACTGCTATGCCTCCGGCAACATCGAGCTGATCAACTCCATGGATGTGGCGACGCCCGCTGCCGGTATGCTGGCCGGTAAAATTTCCGCAAGCCGCGCGCTGAACGGCGTGGTCGTCGGCTGCCGCTATGAGACGGCCTCCGTTGTGACGGCCAACGGCACGCAGATCGAGACGGCTGCCGCGGGCGCCATGGGCGACACGGTCCGGCTGGAGAATGTCTCTGCTGCCGACACCGGCGCGAAGACGTTTGCAGACACCATGAACGAGGGCCTCTCGACTGCGGGCCTCGGCCGCACCGACCGCTGGCTGACCGGCGAGGATGTCGGCTTTACCGCAGAGGAGCTGGCTGCGCTGCGCCCGGCGGCATGGTATGCCTGGGAGCGCAATGAGGACGGCAAGACGGTCCTGAGCGCCAGAGTCTATGAGGATACCGAGATCCCGACGCCGGACTTCTTTGACAGCGGCGACGGCACGGAGGAGGATCCGTGGATCATCCGCACGCTTGCCCAGCTGCAGGCTTTCCGCGCGTTCTTTGCGAAGAGCGACTTTGACGGAGCCTGCATCGCTCTGGCGGCCGATCTCGACCTGACCGGCGCAGAGTGGGCCCCCATCGGCCACACGGACAGAGGTGTGCAGGCCTTCCGCGGCCATTTTGACGGCCGTGGCCACACCATTTCCGGCATGAGCATCGGCACGGCGGATGCGCCGGTTTCCGACACGACCAGAACATACTATGGCCTGTTTGCGGCCCTGATGGACGGTGCTTCCGTCGAGGACCTCCGCGTGGAGGGCAGCATCTATGTCACGGGCGAGCAGACGGTGTCTGCCGGTCTGCTGGCAGGCTGCAGCGACCTTGCGCTCATCGACCGCTGTTATGCGGCGGGCACGGTGCAGGTCCGCACCGAAAACGGCAGCTTTGCAAACAGCAGCTTTGCGGGCGGCCTCATCGGCTACAGCCAGCGCAGCGAAATCTACAACTGCGGCGCGGATGTCACGCTCGACGCCTACTGCAAGACGGCGAACGCCGAGGCGGGCGGCATCACGGCCATGAACGCCTTCGGCATCATCGCAAACTCCTATGCGACCGGCACGCTGACCGCGGCCACGGACCGCACCGTGGACGACAGCGGCGTGAGCTACCTCGGCGGCATCGCAGGCTGCCAGGCCGGTACGCTTGTGAACTGCTACAGCGACTGCACGCTGACGTCCAAGACGTGGACGAAGTTTGTCGGCGCGCTCGGCGGCATGGCCACGGCCATCAGCGAGAGCTATGACAGCTACTATGCAGAGGATGCGGCCCTGACCATCGAGGATCAGCGCCTCGATCCGCCGGTCGCCTTCGGCACGGTCGTTCCGTCCGGCTACAACGAGGACGGCGATTTGCTTAACGGTGCGTTTATCTACAACGTCACGGCCATGACGCTGGAGCCTGCCGCTCTGGCCGCGGCCCTGAATGAGAACTTTGCCGCATTCCCAGTCGACCCGGCCGAGCTGACGGTCCCGCTCCTGCGCTGGACGGTCGTGGACGGAAAGGCGGTCCCGCGCGGCGGCGCGGCGGGCATCACCTATGTTCCCGTGGAAAAGCCGGACCCGGCGCCCGAATATGCCTATCAGGACGGCGTGTACTACGGCCGCGATGAGGCGGAGCATGTCATTGTCCGCATCGTCGTGAAGGACGGCAAGATCGTCTCCGCCGAGATCGTCACCCCGAAGGACTTCGACGCCGACCATGCCGAGGAGATCCTCGCCGCCGTGGTCAGCAGCCAGACAGTCGAACGCGCCGACAGCGACACGGCGGACGACAGCACCCTGAAGTCCGCGCTGAAGGTCGCCCTGAACCGCGCCCTGCTCGGCGATACCTCGACCTATGATCCTGCCGATCCCACCGCGATCTTCGACGGCGGCAGCGGCACGAAGGCCGATCCGTACCGCATCGCAACGGCCGATCAGCTGCGTGCCTTTGCGGCAGCCGTGAATGAGGAAGAGCATTTTGCCGGGGAATACATCGTCCTGACGGCGGATATCGATCTCGCGGGCCGCAAATGGGTCCCGGCAGGCAATGCCGGAGCGCACTGTTTCAGCGGTATTTTCGACGGACAGAACCACAAGATCCTCGGCCTGCGCATCGGCACGGAGGAGACGCCTGCGGACTATGTCGCAGCCGGTCTGTTCGCCTATGCCGACGGCGCGATCATCCGCAACGTCGCCATCGAAAATGCACAGATCAATATCAAGCGCACGGACAGCGTCCGCATCTATGCGGGCATCGTCGCCGGTGTTATGGATAAGTCCGAGACCGGCGCAGGCGCGCTCATCACGAACTGCGCCGTCTCCGGCACGGTCTCCGCGTCCTCCAAGGACTGGAGCACGGTCGGCGGTATCGTGGGTCAGAGCTATGACAGCGTGATCCTGAACTGCAGCGCCCATGTCGACCTGACGACGGTCTCCGTCAGCGGCAGTGCGCTGGCAGGCGGCATCGTCGGTCTGGACGGCTTCTCGATCCTGGCCAACAGCTACGCCATGGGCAGCATCTATGCCGATGCAGGCGTGAACGCTGCGACCATCGGCGGCATCGCCGGTATGCAGGCGGGTGTTGCGGGCAACAACTATTCCGACATGAAGCTCACGTCGAAGAACGCCACGGGCGACATCGGCGGCATCGCGGGCCGCAACACGGCTATCGGCACTGTGAATTACGGCTACTTCAACAGCGAGCAGGAGCAGCGCAGCGGCAACAGCGTCGTGACGCCTGCAAAGGACATCGGCACGAACGTGACCATGGGCTCGACCGGCGTTGTGCGCAACACGGCAGCCATGACCGGCGCGGAGCTGCGCAGCGAGACGTTCCGCGGCCTGCTCAACGAAAACCAGTGCGAGGACCACGAGCTGCGTTCCGCCCTGCAGGACGGCATCACCCGCTACAGCATCAAACTGCGTGCGGACGGCAGCCTGACGGTGGACAGCTGGATCCTGGACGGCGAGGTCCGGCAGAAGAACGCTCCGGCGCTCGAGCTTGACCCGCAGGCGCCCGAGGCACCGGTCATCACGCCGGACGGCGGCAGCTACGCCGAGGCGCAGACCGTGACCATCACGGCGGCCTCTGCCGACGCTGCGATCTACTACACACTTGACGGCTCCGATCCTCTGAACGGCACGCTCTACACCGGCCCGTTCACGCTGGAGCAGTCCGCCGTCGTGCGCGCCGTCGCCGTCCGCGGCAACTGTGTCAGTGCGGAGACAAGGGTGGAATTCACCATCGAGACGGTGCACAATGCCGTCCTGAGCTTTGTCTCCAACGGCGGTTCCGTTGTGGAGCGCGTGGAGCTGCCCGTCGGTACTGCCCTGGACCTGAGCGCCTATGTGACGGAGCGCGAGGGCTATGACTTCACCGGCTGGTATCTCGACGCCGCGCTGACGCAGCCCATCACAAGCTTGACGCTCGAGGCCGACACGACGGTCTACGCGGGCTGGCGCATCCGCAATCCGTTCGTCGACGTGGCCGAGAAGGACTACTTCTATGACGCGGTTCTCTGGGGCGTGGAAAACGGCGTCGTCAAGGGCATGGATGAGACGCACTTCGAGCCGGAGACGGTCTGCACCCGTGCGCAGGCGCTGACGTTCCTGTGGCGTGCAAACGGTATGCCGCAGCCGAAGACGACGACCAATCCGTTCGTTGATGTCGATGCCTCTGCCTACTACTATGACGCAGTCCTATGGGGTGTCGAGAACGGCATCGTCAAGGGCATGGATGAGACGCACTTCGAGCCGGATACGGCCTGCAGCCGCGCGCATGCGCTGACGTTCCTGTGGCGCGCGAAGGGCATGCCGCAGGCAAGCGGTACGACGTTTGCCGATGTCCCGGCCAATGCCTACTATGCGCAGGCAGTTGCCTGGGGCGTAGAGAACGGCATTGTCAAGGGCATGGATGAGACGCACTTTGAGCCGGATACGCTCTGCCAGCGTGCTCACGCCGTGACGTTCCTCTGGCGTGCCTATGCAAACTGATACTAGAATCTGATAAAAAGCTTTAAAAGCTTTTTATAGCGCCGAAAGCGCGTCAGATTCTGCATGAGACGGCGCAACGTGCGTCAGCACGATGCGAGTGTGCGTAGCACACGGGATTCCTGATTAAATGTTTTAATCAGGAATCAGTATGAAATGCCATAACCCGTAAATAGCCAAAGCCCGCTGCAGGGTTCCCTGCAGCGGGTTCATTTTTGGCAGCTAGAAAAAGGCGCGCCGCTGATACCTCGGTATCCGACCGGCGTGCCTTTTTTGGTGCCGCTGACCGGGGTCGAACCGGTACGCTTTTTAGGGCGAGGGATTTTAAGTCCCTTGTGTCTGCCTATTCCACCACAGCGGCATATCTGCATTCTGAAACAAAGATATTTTATCATTTTGAGCCGCTCCCGTCAAGCCCCGCGTGCCGCCGGGGGAAAATTACGCGAAACAGCGGCAGAGAATGGTGGGGGTTCGTCAAACTGTCGAACAAATGTACAGAAAAACGTCATATGATTGTTGAATTATGCCGAAATATGAGATATAATGAAGGAAAGAATAGTGGGCTTTGCGGATATTTGAAAAAAGAGAGAAAAATGTTGAAATTTTTGGGCAGAGTCCAATTTATTGGACAGCGGATGATGTATGATGAGGGCAGATAAGCGAAAGGCAGGTGAGGGGCATGGAATTCTATGCGCACAAGCGCGAGATGCCGGACGGAGCGATCGTCACGCAGACGGTGCGGGAGCATTTGGTAGGAACGGCGCAGCGGGCCGCGCAGTGCCTGCGGCAGGTCGGCCTGGAGCATGCGGGCTATCTGGCAGGGCTGCTCCACGATTTAGGTAAATACACAGAGGCTTTCCAGCAGTATCTGGACGAGGGAGACAGCACGAAGCGCGGCAGCGTGATCCACACGTTTCAGGGCTGCCGTTACCTGATGGAGCAATACCATCGCGGGGACATCCAAACCATTTCCTGTGCAGAGCTGCTTGCCTTTGCAGTCGGTGCGCACCACGGATTATTCGACTGCGTGGACCAAATGCGACGCATCGGCCTGCAATATCGCGCCGAAAAGCAGGACATCTCCTATGAGGAAGCGGTCGCTGCCTTCCGGCAGGAAATACCGACTGAGGAGATCGAGACACTTTTTGCAGCGGCTTCGGAGGAGATCAACGAAGTCATTGGTCGCATGGACAGGACCTATGATAACGATCGCGAGTACGCTTTTGAAACAGGCCTGCTCGCAAGGTTGCTCCTGTCCGCAGTGATCGAGGGAGACCGCTGCGACACGGCGGCCTTCCAGATCGATGCACATCCGCGAGTTTGGCCGGAGGATATGGCTCCAATCTGGAAAGATCGATTGGAATATCTGGAAGAAAAGCTGCAGGGATTCCCATGCGGCACGCCGGTGGAAAAAGCCCGGCATGCGATCTCAGATCAGTGCCGTGTGTTCGCCGAAAACAAGCCGGGGATCTATCGGCTGAATGTCCCGACGGGCGGCGGCAAGACGCTCAGCTCCCTGCGGTATGCGCTTGCGCATGCAATGTATTTCCGGAAAAGCCGGTTGATCTTCACTTCTCCGCTGCTGTCGATCCTGGAACAGAATGCAGCCGTCATCCATCAGTATGTCGGCGACGACAGCCTGATCCTGGAGCATCATTCCAACGTTGTGCAGACAGAGCCTGCGCAGGGCGAGCTGGACGAGCGGGAGCTTCTGGTGCAAAGCTGGAATGCGCCGATCATCATCACGACACTGGTCCAACTGCTGAACACACTGTTCGATGGAAGAACGACGGCGATCCGTCGCTTTCAGGCTCTCTGCAGCAGTGTGATCGTTATTGATGAGGTGCAGACCGTGCCCGTCAAGATGCTGACCCTGTTTAACCTTGCGATCCGGTTTCTGAGCGAGCAGTGCGGCGCAACGATCGTGCTGTGCTCAGCAACGCAGCCAGAGCTGAAGGACGCTGCCCACCCGCTGCCGGTACAGCCGCAGGAGATCGTGCCGTGGGATGCAGAACTCTGGGCAGCCTTCCGCCGGACGGAGCTGCACGGCTTGCCGGACCGTCGTCTGGAGGAGCTCCCGGAGCTGATCCGTGAGAAAATGGAGGAGACCGAAAGCCTGCTTGTCGTGTGCAACAAGAAAAACGAGGCGGCCTATCTGCTGGAAGAGACGCGCTCGCCGGACTATCGCAGCTTCCACCTGTCGGCCGGAATGTGTATGCAGCACCGTCGGGTGGTGCTGGTGTCCCTGCAGAAAGCGCTTGCGCAGCGCGAAAGGGTCCTTTGCGTTGCCACGCAGGTGATCGAGGCGGGTGTAGACATCTCCTTCGATGCCGTTCTGCGCCTGACGGCTGGTATGGACAGCATCGTGCAGGCGGCCGGACGGTGCAATCGCGGCGGCGCATCGAGTGCGCCGCGCCCGGTGTATGCCGTGAACTGCGCCGATGAAACGCTGGGGCATCTGCGGGATATCCAACGGGGCAAGACCGCAACGCTTGAATTGCTGGAGGCGTTCCGCACGGAACCGGAGCGCTTTGCAGGCGACCTGTTTTCCTCTGACGCGATCCGCTATTACTATCGAGCTTTGTATCGCGACATGGCGGAGGAAGCGCAGGACTATCCGGTTGACCAGCTGGGAACGACACTCTTTGACCTGATGGGGACCAATGAAAAATATGCCGATGAGGACTGTACCGATGTCGAGGGCTTCGTCCTGTGGCAGGCACTGAAAACCGCAGGGCAGGAATTCTCCGTATTTGACGAGAACACGACGGATGTGATCGTACCGTATGGCAGGGGAAAGCAGCTCATCACAGAACTGTGCTCCGAACGGTGCAGAGTGGACCCGGCATATCGTGCCGCTCTGCTGAAAGAGGCAAACGGCTTCACGGTGAGCCTGTATTCCCATCAGAAAAAACGGCTGGAACAGGAAAACGCGCTGTTTCCCGCCTGCGGCGGCTGTGTCTGGGTTCTGGCGGACGGCTTTTATGATGATACGGTCGGACTCATTCGCAACCAGAAAAAACAGGGATTTATGGAGGTGTAAGCAGCTTGAAAAACACAAGGTACGACAACATCGTGGAGTTTCAGGTAACGGGGGACTATGCCCTGTTCTCGGACCCCATCCTGCGTGTCGGCGGAGAAAAGTGCAGCTATCAGGTGCCGACCTATGAGGCGCTCAAGGGCATCCTGCAGTCTGTCTATTGGAAGCCGACGATCATCTGGGTCATCGATGCCGTGCGCGTGATGCATCCTATCCAGATGGAGACAAAGGGAATGCGCCCGATCAAGTATTCGGGAGGAAATGATCTCAGCTACTATACTTATCTGAAAGACTGCTGCTATCAGGTCCGCGCCCATTTTGAATGGAACGAGAACCGGCCGGAGCTGGCGGCGGACCGCAATGAGAACAAGCACCATGAGATCGCAAAGAAGATGATCCGCAAAGGAGGACGCCGGGACATCTTCTTGGGAACGCGGGAATGTCAGGGCTATGTGGAGCCGTGCGTCTTCGGCGAGGGGACGGGCGCTTATGATGAAACGCCGGAGCTTGCCTTTGGCCTGATGTACCATGGCATCACTTATGCCGATGAGGCCTATTCCAAGGAGATCAGCGGGAAAATGACCGTCCGCTTCTGGAATCCGGTGATGAAGCGCGGCGTGATCACGTTCCTGCCGCCGGAGCAGTGCCCGCAGTATAAAACGATCGGTCCAATGAATATCAAGCCCTTCGGGGAGAAACTGAACAATTTCTCCGGCCTGCAGGAATTTGAGGAGGGAACATAATGGGACTGCTGCAGCGAGCTATCGAGACGTATGATGCCAATACTGCCCTGATCGGCGTGTACCGGGACGGGCATGAGCCGCTTGCGCCGATCGGCCACATTCTGACAAGCGCAAACATTGAGATCACATTGAATGCACAGGGAAAGTTCCTAGCCGCGCGCAAAGTCGATAAGAAGGAACCCAAAATTCTGATCCCGGTGACGGAGGAATCCAGCGGCCGCACCAGTGGACTTGCGGCGCATCCTCTCTGTGATCAGCTGAAGTATGTTGCCAACACGAACAAAGAGGCACACGAGCTTTATCTTACTGCACTGCGAAAATGGGAAAGATCTGCATATGCGCATCCGTTTCTCACCGCGATTTCCACGTATGTTAGAAACGGCTCGGTTCTTAAGGACCTTACGAAATGCGGTGTCCTTGCTTTGGAAAAAGGCGGAGGCTATGATGAAAAACAGATGATCTGCTGGCGCGTATTGGGCATTCCCACAGAGGAACCTGCCTGCTGGAAGAACCGGAATCTCTTCTCTGCGTTCGAATCCTATTATTGCAGCCAGCTGGCAACGCGGGATATGGCTTTGTGTATGCTGGAAGGAAAAACAGAACCCATAGCTTTGCAGCATCCCAAGGGCATCATCCCGGTGAATGGGAATGCAAAGCTGATCTCGGCCAATGATTCAAGCGGCTTTACCTATCGGGGACGCTTTTTGGATGATGGCCAGGCAGCTACGGTCGGCTATATCGCTTCGCAGAAAGCGCACAATGCGCTGCGCTGGCTGGCGTCCGAACAGGGGGTTCGGGAGTTTTCCGGAAAACGGATATTCCTCTGCTGGAACCCTGCCGGAAAAACGCTCCCAAGACCGATGCGGCGGATGCGGGACGCAGATGCTGCGCCGCTCCGGAAGCCGAGCGATTATCAAGAACAGTTAAAAAGTACGCTGCTGAGCTTCCGAAAGGATCACCAGCTGCAGGACACGGACTGCGCCGTTCTGGTAAGCTTTGATGCTGCGACGACCGGCCGCCTTGCGGTAACCTATTACAACGAGATCACGCTCAAGACCTTTCTGGAGCGGATACACGATTGGGATGCGCATTGCTGCTGGTTAGCAGGGAATTACGGAATACAGGCTCCTAATTTGCTTCAACTCGTGGATTGTGCTTTTGGTACCCAGCGAAATAACTTTTTGGAAACAGACGATCGCATCCAGCGTCAGCACCTGCAGCGACTGCTGAACTGCAAAATGAACGGTGGGATCTTCCCACTGGATATTCTGAAAGCATTGACGCAGCGGGCGTCTTCCCCGCTGGCCTATGATGTTTTGAACTGGAGAAAAATCGTGCATGCAGCCTGTGCTGTTCTCCAGAAATATCGGTATGACACAAAACAGGGAGGTAATGAAATGGCTTGGGAACTGGACACAAATAACCGCAGCTTCCAATATGGCAGGCTGCTGGCTGTGATGGAACGTGCGGAGATGGACTACTACACAAAGACAAACGAAAACAGGCAGACAAATGCCATCAAATTTATGAGCGAGTTCCGAAGACGGCCGTTCACCGTGTTTGAGCGGGTCAACCGTCAGCTGGAGCGTGCGTATCTCGATCGCATCGATGCATGGCAGGTCAGACGCTATAAACAGCTTGTGGGGGAAATTATCAACATTCTGCGTGGATTCCCGGAGAACGAGCTGAACCGGCAGCTGGAGGATCTGTATCTCATGGGCTATGAGCTGCAGCGAAATGCCTTTTTCACCAAAAACGACACAACAAATCATACAGAGGAGGAATAAAACATGGCAGCACTGAAGAATAAGATCGATTTTGTGGCACTGATCTCGGTAACGAACGCAAACGGAAACGGAGACCCACTGAACGGCAACCGTCCCCGGACGGATTATAACGGCATGGGCGAGATCTCGGACGTGTGCATTAAGCGGAAGCTCCGGAACCGGATGCAGGACATGGGCAATGCGATTTTCGTACAGTCTGAGGACCGCTGCGACGACGGCTTCAAAAGCCTGAGTGATCGCGCGACGGCTGCGACCAAGGGGATCAAGGAGAAAGAGACCTATGCACAGACTGCGTGCGAAAAGTGGATGGATGTACGGAGCTTCGGACAGGTTTTCGCATTCAAGAGCAATGACAAGAGCGGTGTCTCCGTCGGCGTCCGCGGACCTGTTTCGATTCATCAGGCAGTCAGCATCTCTCCGGTCGAGATCGAAGAGATGCAGATCACCAAGAGCGTCAACGGCGAAACGGGCGAGAAGCGCTCGTCGGATACCATGGGTACGAAGCATTTTGTCAGATTTGGATTCTATGAGATCAAGGGCGCGATCAACGTGCAGTTGGCGGAAAAGACCGGCTTCTCGCAGGAGGATGCAGCTGTTGTGAAGGAATGCCTCCGCACGCTCTTCGCGAACGATGCCTCCGCCGCGCGGCCGGAGGGCTCCATGGAGGTCGTAAAGCTCTTCTGGTGGGAACATAACTGCAAGGAGGGACAGTATTCGTCCGCAAAGGTGCATCGAAGCGTCCATGTCACGCCCAAGAATCCGGAAGGGATCCCGACATGTGTGGACGACTATGAGATCACGCTCGATGAGCTGCCCGGCCTTGTTCCGGAGATCATAGATGGCGTATAACGAGGACGAGTATCTCCAGCTTTCCGGGATCCAGCATTTCCGGTTCTGCCGCAGACAGTGGGCTTTGATCCATATCGAAAATCTGTGGGCGGAGAATGTCAGGACCGTGGACGGGGAGCTTATGCACGAACGGGCGCACGACTCCGGCCTGCGGGAAAAGCGCGCCGGCGTGATCGTGACGCGCGATCTGGCGATCTCGTCTCCGACGCTGGGCGCCTCCGGGGCATGCGATGTCGTGGAGTTCCGAAAGTCGGCTGACGGGATCCCGCTTCCGGGCGAGGAGGGCCGCTTCCGGCCCTATCCGGTCGAGTACAAGCACGGCTCGCCGCGGGAAGACCTGGCCAATGAGCTGCAGCTCTGCGGGCAGGCGATGTGTCTGGAAGAAATGCTTTGCTGCGATATCCAAAAGGGCGCGCTGTATTTCGGCGAAATGCGGCACCGGGTCGAGGTAGAGTTCACGCCGGAGCTGCGCCGGGAGGTTCTGGAGACCCTGACGGAAATGCACAGCCTCTACCGGCGCGGTCATACGCCGAAGGTGAAGCCGACGAAGTCCTGCAATGCCTGTTCCCTGAAAGACCTGTGCCTGCCGAGAATGTCGCGCTGCGGTTCCGTGAAAAGCTACCTGCAGAGACATATGGAGGAAATACCATGAGACGACTACTCAACACTCTGTTTGTCACCTCGGAGGATGCCTATCTGACACTCGACGGCGAAAATATCGTTGTCCGCCGGGAAAAGGAGGAGGCAGGGCGGTTTCCTCTGCACAATCTGGAAGAGATCGTCAGCTTCTCCTATGCCGGGGCTTCGCCCGCTCTGATGGGGGCCTGTACCAAACGCAATATCGGCCTGAGCTTCTGCACGCCGAGCGGCAGATTTCTGGCGCGGACGGCGGGCGTGGAAACCGGGAATGTGCTGCTGCGCAGAGAGCAGTACCGGATAGCGGATGATCCGGCCGCCAGCTGCCAGATCGTAAAGCTCATGATCTGGGGTAAGCTGTATAACGGCCGGTGGAGCATTGAGCGGACCAAGCGCGACCATAAGCTGCGCATCGATGCGGAGCGGTTCGAAAATGCCTCTGCAGCGATCCGCGATATCCTGCCGCAGGTCATGGAGGCGGGTTCACTCGATTCTCTGCGTGGTCTGGAGGGCGCGGCTGCGTCGGTTTACTTTGAGGTATTCGACGATATGATCCTGCGCAGCAAGGAGACGTTCTATTATCGCGGCCGAAACCGGCGGCCGCCGCTGGACAATGTCAATGCAATGCTCTCCTTTTCCTACAGTCTGCTGGCCGGAAGCTGCGCTTCCGCGCTGGAGAGCGTCGGTCTGGATGCCTATGTCGGCTTTCTGCACCGGGATCGTCCCGGCAGAACATCGCTTGCGCTGGACCTTATGGAGGAGCTGCGGCCGTGCATGGCGGACCGGTTCGTGCTGACGCTCATCAACAATCAGGTCATGCGGGCGGAGGATTTTGAAACGGCAGAGAACGGCGCAGTGCTTATGACGGATATGGGCCGCCGAAAATTCCTGAAAAGCTGGCAGGAGCGCAAACAGGAGACGATAACGCATCCGTATCTGGGAGAAAAGCTCCCTTGGGGACTGGTCCCCTATATGCAGGCCCTGCTGCTGGCGCGGTATCTGCGCCGCGATCTCGATGCCTATCCGCCGTTTCTCTGGAAGTGAGCCTATGCTGGTTCTGATCTCTTATGATGTGAACACACAGGATGCGGCAGGAAGGAGGCGGCTCCGCCTGATTGCAAAGCAATGCGTGAACTATGGGCAGCGCGTCCAGAATTCCGTGTTCGAGTGCATATTGGATGCTGCGCAGTGCAGGCAGCTTCAGCATAAGCTCTGTTCCCTGATGGACAAGGAGAAGGACAGCCTGCGGTTTTATTATCTGGGCAATCGCTATGAAGCCAAGGTGGAACACTTCGGCATCAATGCCGGCTATCAGCCGGAGGGGGTCCTGATGGTATAAGCGTGCGAACGGGGGGCGAGCAGCGATTCTTCGGAAGGTTCGCACCGAAATTTGTGCACGTTTGGCAGAAAAAATGGCCGCATCAAAGCCAGAAAACCGCTCAATACGGCCAGGGTAAATGCACTTTTTGTGCAATATGCGATGTTTTGCACAGTTTTTTTGTGCAAGATCGCTGTCCCGCCCCGCAAGGGGCGGGTGGATTGAAATTCTGGTTTATGGCCTCGTCATCATGATTTGGTGGGTCCCGCCCCGCAAGGGGCGGGTGGATTGAAATACCGCCGTGCTGTTGATCTGGCCAGCCTTGGCCGTCCCGCCCCGCAAGGGGCGGGTGGATTGAAATTTCAGGGTGTATGG
>ERZ773192.1589-NODE-1589-length-22111-cov-32.522398_pt1 | contig 22111 bp, 15 predicted proteins | sample MGYA00581010_ERZ773192 | MGnify/ENA primary metagenome ERZ773192 (study PRJEB29015, sample SAMEA2737741) | human gut metagenome | biome: human gut; feature: human-associated habitat; material: faeces | place: China | collected 2012 ...
CTTTCTGATGACAAGCGGTGGCACTGATCGCCGTCCCCATCAGCATAATGGCGACAAAGGTTCAAAACGGAAATCGAGTGATTTTTTTTCATAGTGTTTTCTCCTTCTGCGTGGGAAGGCGGCATGGCTCATGGGTTGTGAATGGCGTACAGAGTTTCCTGTGGTGAAAAGCAGACAGCGCGGGGGCGGTGCTATTGACCGTCCGCCGCGCTGTCCTTTGCCTGTTGTGGAATTATGCCTGCGTATGTCTGCTCTGGCAGCTGCTTGATTTACTCAGCTATGACCCTCCAGAGAAACGTTACGCTCTGACTGCGGGTGCAGTCACTTTCCTTGCGGTGATGATATTTCTTGTCGCTGGGTTAGACCAACTTACCCCAGGTCAGGGGACCGACGATGCCGTCCGCACCCAGACCGTTGGCCTTCTGGAACGCCAACACCGCTGCGTAAGTCTTGCTTCCGAAGATGCCGTCCACATTGCCGCAGGTATACCCCTTGGCGTTGAGCATCTCCTGGAGCTTACGCACGGCATCGCCGCGGGAGCCGGTGCGGAGCATGGGCTGGGTCGTGACGGGCGTCACGTTCACGGGCGTGGCATCATAGAGCTTCGCCCAAGTGAGTTTGCCCACGATACCGTCCACGCCAAGGCTATTAGCCTTCTGGAAGGCAGTCACCGCCGCATAGGTCTTGGCTCCGAAGATGCCGTCCACATTGCCGGAGTTGTAGCCCAGCGTGTTCAGCTTATCCTGCAGCGTCTTGACAGCGTCGCCGGTGCAGCCTCTGTACAGCATAGGCATATCGGGTACTGTGGGGGCGTAGTAGCTGCCGCCGCCGGAGGAGGTGGACTTGTGCCACAGCTGGATAGAGCCGGTCAGCGTCGTATAGTTGGTGTCGGTGGGAGTGTAAGTCCACCCGTAGCTCTTGTTCGCAACCACCTCGGTGGTGGTGGGGTCGTCCCAAGCAATCGTACCGCCGGCAGGCGTAATGGTACCGATACCCAAGGCGGCATCCGCCAGCGTCTTGCCGGAAGTGGTGATCTTGGTATAGGCAGGTTCGCCGGTGGGGACGGCTCTGGTGATGGTGATCTCCACGGGAGAGCTGGTGATGCTGTTGTAGCTTGCATCGCCAGCCTTAGTTGCACGGACCTTGACCTTACCGACCTTGACGGGAGTCAGCTTGCCGGTGGCGTCAATGGTCGCCTCGCCGGTGCCATTGGTCACAGTGTAGATCACCGCGCCGGAACCGGAGCCGCCGCTGGTACCAAGCTGCAAGGTCTGACCGTAGACCACGGTGGTGCCGCCGGTAATGCGCAGTGCCTGCTGATTATCCTTTTCTGTCAGGGTGATAGTCAGGGCGATGGTGAAATCCTCGTAGTTGTTGCAGGAGGCTTTCAGGGTGATGGTGATCTTGTCACCCACCTTGCCGCCGGAGATGGCATAGGTCAGCAAGCTGCCGTCCGCTGCGAAGTCCTGCTTGGACAGGACGATGCTCGCCTCGCTGCTGAACGTCCAGTCCTGCCCGGCGGGCAGTCCGGCCCAATCCGGCGTGTAGGTGTGCTCCGAGGTGTCCGTGTACTTCTGCTCCAGCTCGACCGTTTTGAGGCTGCCGCCATCCGCCTTGTTCACCATGACTTCAAGCTCGATGTTCTCCACCATGTTGTAGTTTTCGGTGTCTGTCGGGATGAACTTCGCCTGGAAGGTCTTGGCGGCAGTCGAAGCGCCGCCCACAGATTCGCTGCTATCCGTCCAACTCCAGCCGTCCGGCAGCGTCACATCCGCCAGCGTCTGACCGTATTTTGCCGTCAGCCCGGTGGGAGCGGTGTAGGCCGGCGTTGCCTTTGCAACCACAAATTCACAAAACTCGGCATTGTACTCATAGTAATTATTCGTCTCGCCGATTTTGGCAGACATACGGTAGGTACCGGCGTTCAGCGCGGGCGGATCGTTGATGCTCCAGACCTGCATATTGCCATTGCCAACGCTGGAATAATAGTAGGTCACTTGAACGTTCGGGTCACCCGTCTGTTCTGTCAGGCTCGGAATACTGGGCATTTGACCGTAGGTATAACCCGTCATGCTGATCTCGCCGCTCCGCCGCGCCTTGTCGACCTTGACCGTTGCGGTGCCGGTTGCTTCCGTATAGGTATTCCCATCGTTCGGCGTGAACGTCCATCCGATATCATGACCAAACGTACTCGCATCCAGGATCGTATTGCCCGGTTGCTGCCATGTGAAGGTGCCCTCGACCGCTGCGCCAGTGGTGGGATCCTCCATCTTGCCGGAGAGAGCGATGGTATTCAGGGCGTCGCCGTAGGTGATGGCGTTCTTGCTCAGCGTCGGTGTGCCGGTGGGAGTGATCCTGTTCTCCGCGCTGACGTCGATGGTCAGGGTGAAGTCATGGTAGTTGGTCGTAGAGACCTTGACCTTGACAGAACCAATGCTGCCTGTTTCTTTCGTTTCCACGGCCCGAATGGGCAAAATCAGCTTGCCGTCTTCCACCCTCGCGCCATCGGTGTAATAGCCGCTGGACAAGTTGACAGTTGGTGCGCCGTAGGTCACCGCGCCGTACTCCCTGGGAGCCTCCAGCGCAGGCAGCAGCGCGGACAGATCGACCGTATACGTCGCCGCGTGGTTGTTCGCGACTTGCAGCGCCTTGGCCGCGGGGGCAGCGATGATCGCACTGCTGATATAAACAGGCATACGGTCGCTGCTGTATTCGATCTGCATCACCCTGCTGCCTTTGGCAAAGACAAAGTTGCCGCCGGGTGTCAGCGTCATTGTGCCGGTGAAGGTTCTGTCTCCGGCTTCCGCGGAGTCGAATTTCATATTGCTCAACTCGTAGTCGCTCTTGTCCAAATCAAGATTATCCAAAGTCAACAATATAGGATTCCGCGGGTTCTTCGAATCAAGCATAAAACCGCCTAACGCGTCGATTCCGTTTGTGCTGTCAGTCACTGCATCTGTACCATCGTACGTCTTGTTAATCTGGGCATGACGATAGTTTTCAACCGACAGCTCATACGGCTCAAGCATCCATGTCACCGACTTTTGACCCGTATAATTGCCCATGCCCTCGATGGTCAGCGTGTGCGTTCCGGCATTCCTTGCCCAATTGTTCGAATCTTTAATGGTGTAATCTTTATTCAATTCCAGCGGCTGTCCGTTGTAGGTCACCTCAAATTTGTATTCTACATCGCTAAACGCGCCGGAAGAAAACGGAGTAACCACCAGGCGGTTGTCTGCCGGATTTTGGGTGTTGCCCGTGTCCGGCTTCTGCCTAATGACCGTTCGGTCGTCGTTCAGCTTGGCAGGCACGACATTTATCGTATAGTCCTTGACTGCCACCTGCCACTGCATTGCTCCGCCGGGTCTATCCAACCCTGTGATCACGCAGAATACATCCAGCGTATCGCCGACCTTCACGTCAGCCACTCTATTCAGCGTCATATGTTCTGCGCCGCTGTTCGTTCTGCGATACCACTTCACATCGTACAAGCCCACATTTTCACTGGGTGAGCCAACCATGAAGGGGATGCTGCCGTTAATGGGAACATTTGCCGCTTTAGAAGTCGATCCAAAGTCGTAAGGGGCTTGCTTGATAACGAATTTTTCCCATTTTTGCGCCACCGCATCAACCCGTTTATCAAGGCTTGTGCCTGTAGCGTAATATTGGTGATCCAGCACATCCGCGAGAATCTTGCCGCTTGGCAGATTATACGCGCCAAGGCTGCCGCCCGTGGCGGAAACATGCATGCCATCAGCCCAATCCTTTATATTCAGTTTGCCAATGCTGCCGCCCTGGATGGAAAGATTTGTGTTTGCGGAGCAATTCTGTACATCCAGCTTGTCAACGCTGCCGCCCTTCAGCGCAACGACAGCGCCGCCGGTCATCTCCAGATTGCCGACATAACCGCTCTCCAGCGTAAAGCTCCCGCGCTGATTCCCATCAAGGAGGATATTCTCAATCTGACCGCGCTCCGTGCCGTCGGTAACCGTCAAATGCATATTATTAGTGGGCTTGAATGCGCCGTCACCTTGAACCGACATCCTATGTCCGTTCAGATCAAGCGTATTGCCGTTCGGGCGATAACCAACGCTCCACGTAGCATCTGCCGCTTCAGCTTTATAATCTGTATACAGCTTTAATATACCGTTAGCCTTCTCATCTTCGGCATCGCCCAGCCAAGCTTTGAAGGCATCCTTCCATTGGTCAGCGGTATAGAGATTGCCATCCACCGAGGCTACGAATTTGCCGCTCTTGCCGCAGTATTCGCACGTCGCTACGCCATCTTCACCCGGTTTCATGTTCGGATGCAGGCATTTTACGACCTTGACATTGTAGATAGACGCGCCCCGAAGTGTCGTTTCGTACTTCACATACGACCCATCTTCATTCTGGTACGCATAGCCATCTGCAAGCAGTTCACCAAGCTTAACCGGCTGGTTGTTCGCTGCCCAAATTTCATTAAAGCTGCCGCCGCTCAATTTCGTCTTTTTCAGTTCGCCAAGTTGATTATTCCCGAACGTCAGTTTTCCGATAGTACCTGCCTTTGGTCCTACGATTACTGCGGCTTCCCGCGTTGTTTCGTCATATTTCGAGTCATCCGATATATTGATCGCGCTGATCGTACCGCCTTCCCACTCGCTCAGATCCAGCGTAGCCTTCGGGGAAACACCGCTGTAGCCGCCCATCCCCTCTAGACTTTCGTGACCGCCTTCTCCGATGATTTTCAATGTGCAGGATGTAGGATTGTTATTGCTCCCAATATCAAACCATCCGCCGGTGATCGTATGCCCGTTCAGATTCAGCGTAACAATTTTACCATCTCCGGTAATAGCCGCTCTGTCTTGGGGAGTCACGCCCCATTCAATATCCGCCAGCAGCTTGACAGTTGTGCCATTCTCTGCCGCCTTCATCGCCGCCTTAAAGTCTGTGCCGTAGGTCGTTGTGCCGTCCTTCGCCACGATCTCTACGGTCATCTTCTCTCCGCAAGTAAAGCATGTGCCATCGTTATTCACGCTCTCATGCAGGCAAGCGTAGCCGCAAACTCCGCATTTGCCGTCTTTCCAATCGCTATGATTGTCGGACGCGCCGCACGCGCATCTATGGAGATATGTATAAGTGCTATCCGGTTTCCAATCATGCGTATGCGGCACGATGGTAAGATCGCTGATCGTCCAAATATTATAGGAACCTCCGGCTTCTACCAGTGCCTTGTTGTTGTCAGCAAAGGCATAGCCATCTTCCAGCAGGTCAGCTATACGCTTGTAGGGATTCGAACCATCGACCGATACCCGGCGCACGTCTATACCCTCGATTGCCGTGAACGTGCCCTGCGTCAGCTTGTTTTTCAGCGCCGCGTCGCCAGTCAGCGTCAGGCCGCCGTTCAACTCCAAACCGTTTTGGAAATCCAGCGTGCCGCCCGAGGCAGAAACCGCGGGCTGCTGTTGTTTCCGGTTCGCCTTGTCGTCGTATCTGCCGCCCGTGGCGGTCAGCTTCTGCGCAAAGGTCACCGTGCCGCCCGTCACCTTGATCGCAGGGGAAAGGTCGGGGTCACTTGTAGTTGAGTCGATGAGCTGAGCCGTTGCGTTCACTTCGCCCTGGAAGGTCACCGTGCCGTTGCCCGTGACCTCAATCGCGGACCCAACCATAGCGCCGGCTTTGCCGCCAGTCACGGTCAAATTGTTTTCAAAAATCAGTTCGCCGCCAGTGACTCTGATTGCGGGTGTAATCAACTCAGCGCCCGCAGCTATCTGGTTGATGATTGCATCCCCGGTGATTTTCAGCGTGCCCGCCTCAACCGTGATAACGGGAGCGCCCTCATTTTCCAAGGTATAGCCGTTCATATTCAATGTAAGCGTTTTACCCGGATAGTCGAATACAATGGCGTCGCGGATTTCCGTATTACCACTCTTAGCGGAATGCAGCTCCGCGGAGATTGTATCGCCGTTAGCAAATGCATCCAAGGCATCCTGCACCGATTCGAAAATATAGTCGTAGTCACCTGCGGCTACAGGCATAAAGCCGCACTTCACACATTCGCCTGTTTTTATATTATCCCAAACGTGCTGTTCTTCCGAGCCGCTTTGATAGCCGCAGATTGCGCATCCCGCAATGTGCATCTGGTTGTTCTTCGACAGCAGGTAGCCTGTGTCGTGTGGGATCACATCGCCAAACAGATTCCCGCAGGGGCATTCCTTACGGTGTCCCTCGACTCCGGCCGACACAGTTCTTTCATAGCCATCGTTTCCGCAATTCGCCTTTAGCGTTGTATTGCCCGTATTAAAGCCGCACTGCGTACAGCTCTTTATATGCTGTGTATCGCCGGAGGGCGTATACGTAGGATGGTCATGCCAGCAGTACTCAATGACGAGTTCCCCGCCCGATATGGAGGATTTCCCCCACTCCGAGGGTAATTTCGCATCGCCGTCAAGAATGCCTTCGTGTATCGATTTTGTGCTGTACAACGTAATATGATCGCCAATAAGTTCCTTGGAATTCCCGCTGATAATCGTCACCTTGCCGCCGCTGATACCCAGACGCGCAGTACTTGCAGTCCGAATCGCCGCGCCATCACCATTAGGATTATTGATAATCAGCTCCCCGGCGTCGGCGCCGTTGTTCGATTGCCCGTAAATGTAAAACTTATCGCCGCCGGTGTGGATCAGAGCGCCGTTGATCGTCAGCGTTGCGTCTTGACAAAGCACCAGACCGCCATCTTTCGAACCATCGACAGTCAAATCCCCGTTGATGGTTACGGTGCCTTGAACCACATAATATTTGTTGCTCAAATTCGTCTCAGTTCCTGTGAGCAGGGGACCCGTTCGGCTGAAATCGGTATACGGTATAATGTCACCATTTGCATTAACATCATCCGGGTAGATTGTTACATCCCCATCCAGGAGCGCGATCTGCCCGTTGAACCAGTTGAAGAGGTCCTCGAAGCGCTCCGCGCCGGTAATCTGCGCCTGCTGCTCCGCCGTCAGGGCCTCGTAGGCGTCATAGGCCGACTGAACGGCCATGTAGGCTTCGTTCAGCGTGTCGCTGTCCATGCCCTTCAGCTCGCCCAGACTGGGCAGCTCACCGATCATCGCCTGCACGGTGGCCACGGCCTGCTTTGCGGCAGAATCCTCCTGCTGTTCTTCCTGTTGCGCAGGCTGATTCTCCTGCTGTTCTTCCCCGTTCGCCGGGTCTGCCGCTTTCTCCACGGCCGGGGGCGTCTGCGCCGTCCCCTCCGGCGCGTTCGCTTCCGCCGCCCATGCGGGGGCGGGCAGGAGCGTCAGGCACAGGGCCAGCGCCATGAATGCACTCAATAGTCGTTTTTTCATGTCCTTCCTCCTTGAGATCAGTTTGCATTTATGTCGAATCCGGCGTCCGCCGGACGCTGTTTTTATAACTCTTCCGGTACCAGATGCAGCTTTTTCGCGGCGGTCTTGGCCTCCGCCCGGCGCTTCACGTCCAGCTTGTCGAGGATGTGGCTGACGTGGGTCTTCACGGTCGGCAGCTTCACATCCATGATCTGCGCGATCTCGGCGTTGGACTTGTCCGCGCAGAGCAGATGGAGAATTTGCAGCTCCGTGGGCGTCAACTCCTCGCCGGGGGCAAGGCGGGGTTCGAGGAAATGCGGGTAGAACGCCGCCTGCGTCCGCACCGCCGCCATCAGCCGCTTGCGCCATGCTTTGTCGCCGTCCCAGTCCAGTGCTTCCAGCAGCGGCAGCACCGCCGTGCCGTATACGCTGATGGTGCGGATGAAGCGGTACTCCGCTGCCGCGTCCAGCGCCGCCGTCAATCGCTCGCACCACCGCTCGTCCTTCTTGCGGTACAGGGCAATGGCAGTCAGGACATTCAGGTGAATGCCGTCGATGAGGCGGGCGCAGTTTTGGACATACGGCTCCAGCGGGGCAAGCGTCAGCTGCGCCGCGTCCGGTCTGCCGTCCTCCAGCTCCACCATGGCCTGGGTGAGATACTGGTAGCGCCGCATGACGTTCAGGTGCGTCGGCTCCCGCGGGGCTTTTTCCCGATACCACGCGTCCGCCGCGTCAAGGTCGCCGGTGTGCATGTCAATACGGCAGAGCATGGCGTCCATATTGGGCAGAAAGCGTGTCAAACCGCGCTCGGCAAAGCGTTCGCGGAGCGCCTCGATGGTGCGCCGCGCGTCGGCGGGCTGTCCGTTTGCCATCTGGCTGCGGGCCAGCAATCCGCTGACGGCGAACTCCATGTCCGGCGTGCCGCGGTTGCGGACCTCGTTCAGCTGTGGGAGAAGGGACAGCATCCGACCGGCCACGTCCTCGCCCTTTTCAAACTTGCTCTCGGCGATGGCGCAGTCCGCAAGACCCACGCCGTCCCGCCCCAGCACCGCCTCCACGGGGAGACGGAGGGTTTTGTAGAGCAGGTCGTCCTTTTTGCTCCATGCGGAAAAGTCCTTGCCGCCGTTCATGATGCTGGGCAGCGCGCTGGTGACGGAGAAGGACGGCAGCGTCACTTCCTTGTTCATCAGCAGCCGGAACACGGCGGGAATGGTTTCCGTCAGACCGTTCACGCCCCGCTGGGGGAGAGAAATGTCCAGCCATGCAAGGCGGCTGCGGGCCTGCTTTCCGGCGGCGTCCTGCCTGCCGCAGCGCTCGGCAAATGCTTGCAGCTCGCCGTACCAGCGCTCCGAGCCTTCGTAGTCCATCGCCAGCGCGCAGAGCATGCTCATGCCCTGCATCAGCGAGGGAGAGGCGAGAATTTCCGCCTCCGGCAGGCTGCGGTAGTATTTTTCCATCTCGGCATAGTGACCCATACCAGGGTGGAGTTCGGCATTACGCACCAGCAGCTCGGAGACCTTGGAATGGTCACCGCCGCTGGTGTAGCATTCCAGGGCGTGGGCGTAGTCCTCCTTCAGCTCATAGTACAGCCCGCCCCGGCTGAAGAGCGCTTTGCGCTTTTCCTCGGTATACTCCCGTTCCATCTCCCAGAGGAGAAAAGCTCGGAAACCCGACCAGAAGTGGAAGCGCTGGCAGTCGTCGTAGCGCAGCATAGTGGTGTATCGAAGAAGCCAGTCCAGCCGTTCGCCGGCACGGGGATCGCCGCTGACCATCCGCGCCATTTCCAGGTCAAAGCTTTCAAAGGGAGCCAGCTCCAACAGGAAGCGCCGCACCGGCAGGTCAAAGCGCCGGTAGATGGCGGTCTCAAAGTAGAGGAACACCTCCCGGAACACCCGCGCCGCCAACTCTGGCGTCCACGGCTTGCCCGGAGACATACACCGGGCGGTGATGGCTACGCCCAGCGGATAGCCCACGGATTCTTTCAAAATTCCGTCGATCTCGCTATCTGTTACATTTGCTCCCGAAAGCTGAAACAGTCGCCGCACATCGTCCGCGTCAAAAAGCAGGTCGTCGGCCTCCAGCACCGTCATCAGCCCCGTGTACTGAAACGCCGTCAGGCAGCCGGGCGGCACACCGCGCGAGAGCAGCACGAAATGGCGCTCCGGACTTGAGCGAATCAATTCGCAAAGAGCCTGCTGCCCGGCTTCCTCCTGCATGAGCTGAAGATCGTCAATCAGCAGAATGTCCCAATCCTGCGCTGACGGTGGGATCGCGCAGTCTGGGTCTGCCGCGCTTTGCCGCAGCACATTCCGCCCGCGCAGCAGCGCGTCCGCCAGCACGGTCTTTCCAAAGCCGCAGGGCGCGCTGAAAAAAAGGACTCTGCCATGCGCTATGAAGCTGTCAAACCGTTTCTGAACGGAGGGCTTTATGATGATATTTTCGGTCATTTCTTCCCTCCCTTTGATACAGAGTGAGATTGTCATAAGCCTTTTGCCACCTATCTCAAATTATATTATACGCGGCTGTTCTGAAATGTAAATCATCCCAAAGGATGAGACGCGCTGCATAGCAAACGGCTGTGCAGGCCAGCATTTCGTGAGGTGAAAAAGAAATTGCACAGTATCAGGTCAAAATGCCCGCGCTGTGCGATTCGGTGTTTACTTATAGAGTCTTGTCACTTCTTACTGTGTCACCGGAGAATCAAAATTAAAGTCGCGGCGCAATGCGGTCTGCCCATGTTCTGTGTGATATTCGTCTTCAACGCGCACAGAGCAATTATATTTCGACAATCGTATAGCATGGAAACGAGTTGAATAAAACGAGAAAAAGGAAATTAGTTGTATCTTTTCTTTGAACGTACGCTGCTTTTGCAAACAGTATTTCATGCTCCCGGTTGCGAAGCATCCGTTCGTGATACTTCCCGCCCTTCTTGTTCTGGTTCAGTATCCAGAGCGTGACACTGATATCGGTGGTGATAAACAGTTCCCGAGGAAGAATGACAATGGCTTCCACCTTATCATTCTAAATCAGTTTTTTGCGAATCTCTAAAGTGTCACTGTCGCCCAACGCACCGTTCGCCAGCAAGAAACCCGCAACGCCGTCTGCGGCCTTCAAATGCGAAAGCATATGCAAAATCCAATAGATGTGGCCCGTGCCGGTGGCAAGGTGGCTGGCGACGCACGGAAGGCCATTGAGACGCAGACCGGCGTTCCTGTCATCACCTCCAAGAACGCCGCGCAGCTCAGTGAAGTGGTTACAAATCTGCTGGAAGATGCGGGGAATAAAGAAAAATAGTATTCAAATCCACGCATGGGGCATTTAAAATCTGCCTCGCTATAGACAAACTTTTGAATAAAAATTTTTCTACTTTTTTCGACGATTTATAGCCGCTTTTGCTTTATTATGGATGCTCTTCGCAACTCTTGACTACACTGTTTCCGCACACTCCACGGCTGCCTGTAGTCAAACATGTGGTCAAAAACCGCTTTCTGAACACCCTCGTGACATGGGCCAGAAAGCGGTTTTTTATGGTCTGCCGGAGTGCCGCGGACGGATGATTTGCCTCTCCAGCCTGTCGCATTGTACCTCTGCCGGAGAGGTTAAGCAAGTCCTTTATACAGGAATAGGCGGCGCAGAATTTGCATCGCTATAAGCAAAGAAATAGTGGAAGGATTTTCTTTTCGAAATACTTGTCGAGGCTAATCAGAAATAATCTGTGTAATCCATTGTTAATCCCTAAAAATATTGCAACCGCTATACTCTTGTGTTATGATTTATTCTAAGGAATTGTATACCCATTTGAAAGTGAGGGAATCTCATGGATATAAATATCGAACGTTGGTACTCTATGAAAGAAATTACGGAATACCTTGGGGTCAGCCGTGATACGGTTCTCAACTGGATTGAGAAACGTAATATGCCTGCAACCAAGATAGGGCGTCTTTGAAAATTCAAAATCAGCGAAGTTGATGTGTGGATGAAATCTGGAAAGTTTGTAAAGTGATATCACTCGAGGTGTGACATGGGTTCGGTAATAGAAAACGAAAAAACTAAAGAAAAATGTCAAATCTTCACCCCTGATGATATCGTGAAGAGTATGCTGAATCATTTAGGATATTCTGACCATTTGTATGGAAAAACCATTTTGGAAAGCTCTTGTGGCAACGGCCAGTTTTTGAAAGAAATTGTCATACGATACATCAAGGACTGTGAAAGCAGAGGCCTATCAAGAACTAAAATTAAAAATGGACTTGGCCGCGATATTTTTGGAATTGAATTGGATCCTGAGCGATATCAGGAATGCATAGATGTATTGGACTCAATTACCGATAAATTCAGTTTAAAAAGGGTTAATTGGCAAATCAAGCAGGCTGATGCCCTTCGGGAGCCATATCCTCGTACATTTGATTTTGTCGTAGGGAACCCACCGTATGTATCATACTGGGACTTAGACATATCTGAACGACAATATATCGAGAAGAACTATACTGTCTGCCAATTTGGTGCATGGGACTATTCTTACGCATTTTTACAGAATGGATTTAGCCACCTAAATGCCGCCGGAAAAATGGCCTATATCGTCCCCAATAGTATTTTTAAAACCAAGTCTGGACGACATATACGAGCGCTTCTGCGGGGTAATCTTATAAAAGTGTTCGATTATACGACTACCAATGTTTTTGGAAAGGCCCTTACATCCCCGGCCATCATCATAGTTGACCGATTAGCGCAAAGCCAACAAGTTATGTATCAAGACTTATCGAAAAATATGCAGTTGTCAGCGGAGCGTTCGACACTTGTTGATGAGTGGCTGTTTGGATGCCAAACGCAAGCCCCTAATTTAACACATAAATTTGGCGAGCACTTTAGAGTTGCTACAGGTGTTGCAACTCAGCGTAATGAAGTTTATGTTCTTTCTGACTATACTGATGAAGGCGAATACTTGATATGCAACGGCCAGAAAATCGAAAAAAGTGCTGTGCGGAAAGCGGCAAGTCCTCGCGGAAAGGCGAAAGGATCGACAGAGTACATTATTTTTCCGTATTACTATTCTGACGGCGAATTAAAACGCTACGAAGAGGAGTCCTATAAAGAAAAATTTCCTTTTACCTATGCATATCTTGAAAGCTATAAAGAAACGCTGGATGAGCGAGATGCAGACAAAAATGCACACTGGTTTGAGTATGGTCGTTCCCAAGCCCTTACGCACATAAATCAAAACAAAATTCTCATTTCAACGCTCATCACCGGAAAGGTTCGAGCATATCCATTGGAAACTGACGAGGTTCCTTATTCGGGTCTATTTATTACGGTTAAAGATCAGCCCAACGCATTGCCGTTAACTGAAGCAATGGCAATTTTAAATAGTCCGGAGTTTTTACAATATCTTGAACCAAGAGGGATAAACGCAAGAGGAAAATCCATTCGAATCATAGCTGATACCATAGCTAATTATTGCTGGTAAGTTATCTGTCACGGAGGTATTTATATGGCGAAAATGAAATATAAAATGTCTTCTCGTGCAACGATTCTGTTAGGTAGAGAAAGTGTGTCGCGTGTAGATGGTGCAATTATTGAATTGGTAAAAAACACTTACGATGCAGATGCAGGTTTTTGCTGTCTCTGTTTTGATGTAGAACATGACCAGATTTATATCTTAGATAACGGTGTAGGCATGACAAAAGAAACCATCGAAACTTGCTGGATGCTCATCGGAACAGATAATAAACGGGTCGAATATTTATCGACAAAAAAACGTATTAAATCTGGCGAAAAAGGCATTGGACGCTTCGCACTTGATAGACTTGGCAGTAAGTGCAGGATGTACACAAAGCACGATGGCGAAGATTTGATTTGTTGGGAGACTGACTGGAGCAATTTTGAAAAATCAGGCCAAGTCATTGATGATGTAGAGGCAGACTTTACTTATTGCGCAGGCCAGAGGTTCGAAGACATCATCCCAGAGGAAATCAAAAACGCTGTTGCAAAGTTTGCAGAAGAAGCTGAAGATGACCAGTTTACGCTAAGCAGGGGTACATTGTTTATCATTTCCAGATTGCGTGATAAGTGGACGACTCGCGAAAAAGAGAAGGTAATAGATGTACTGGGTTATTTGATTCCCCCTGTGGAGCAGCAAAACTATGCAATTATTACACAAGATAGTTTGGATGCCATTGCTAACAAGGTTGATAATGACATTACCGACGATTTTGATTATAAGGTTCATGCACGCTTTGACGGAGAAAGGGTCATTGCTACAGTTTTCAGAAACGAGTTTGACTTGAATGTTATGCCTAAAGAGCTGTTCAGACAATCAGCTTTTTGTGATGAACCATACCGCATGGAGGACTTTTTCAAAGGATCCTATGAAGTAAAATATACTATTGCCGAACTTACGGGAAATGACACATCTGTATTTGCAGATATGTGCAGACAAGTAGGTCCTTTTGACTTCCGCTTCATGTTCATGAAGCTGTCTAATCGTGGAGAAGGACCGTACTACTATAAGACGGTAAGTAAAAAACGCAAGGCGTGGATGGAAAACCACGGTGGCCTCAAAATCTATCGTGACAATTTTCTTGTTCGCCCCTATGGCGATCCAACCTCGAAGTCATTTGACTGGCTTGGTTTGGATGCGCGAAAAGGCGTTAACCCCGTTGCTATTTCGGATAAATCTGGGCAGTGGCATGTCAACAATTCGCAGCTCCAGGGTACTGTTTTAATCTCGCGTGTTTTTAATACATCTATTTTAGATAAATCCAATCGAGAAGGAATTATTGAGAACGAGTATTTTGAGACATTATCTTCCCTACTGATTAGTATTATTTCGATATTCGAAAAGGATCGTGCATACATCGTTCGAAACATTAAACAGTATAATGATAATCAAAACCAACGAGAAAAGGCCAAAGAGGAAGCGAGTGACATTGCAAAGGCTTTGTTAGAGAAAAAGAGCAGGTGTCCCAAGGAACAGCAACGAGGAATAGCCAGCGATGCAGAAAAACTTGCCGAGGCAGTTCAGATTTTTCAAGAAGAACGCGAAGAGTTGATTTCCGAAATAAAGCTTCTGCGTGCATTGGCCACAAATGGACTAATGACGACTACCATGGTGCATGATTTGAAAAGCATTAATGCACTATTAGTTTCACGTGTTCGTGGATTTAGACTGGCAATCAAGCAAAATGATACTCCTCAGATACAAAGAAATCTTGACGATTTAAAGACGAATGACGAGTTTTTGAAGTCGTGGATTACAGTTATCACAACTCAAACAAAAAAAGACCGTCGAAAGAGGCTGAAGAAAGACATATATAAGACAGTGGCAGAGTCACTAAAACTTATCAAGCCAATACTTGATCGCAAGATGGTGAGGGTCAATTTTTCGACCGATGGTGGTGAAGCATATAAGAAAATATTTGCAACAGATTTTGATAGTATTATTTATAATCTGATAATTAATTCTATTGAGTCTTTTGAAGAAACAAAGGTTGCTGAAAGATTGATAGAAATCGCAGTTGAGTCCAGGGATATACTAACGATACATTATTCTGACAATGGTCACGGCTTAACAGAGGCGTTCAAAAAGAATCCGTATAGCATCTTTGAATATGGAACAACGAGCAAGTTTGATGCTGAAGGGAAAGCAGTAGGAACCGGACTCGGAATGTACATAGTAGCATCCAGCATAAACGAATATAATGGTAGATATACTATAACAAAAGTAGAGAACGGTTTCGGATTAGATATCACTATCCCGCTGTCGGAGGAGGGCCTTTAACGATGAAAGAGCTATATCGCATCGGAATTATTGATGATGACACATCAAAAATCACTCAGATGATTACAATGATCAGGCTTTGCTGCGATGACGAAGACGGACAACCGTTTAAAGAAAAGTATGCAAACTGTGAACTGTATCCTATAGAACTTGCACTTGAGAAAGAAACCAATGATATGGTAGAGCGCATTGTAGAGGCAGACGTAGATGCTGTGATTATTGATTACAAACTTTCTTCTCAACAGTCCGTTTCCTATTCAGGCGTGTCTTTGGCCAAAGAGCTTAACCAGCGTCTGTGGGGATTCCCTATTTTTGTACTGACAACCTATCGGGATGATTTGTTTGACCATGAACTGTTTGATTCATACCTCGTTTTCGATTTCGCTAGATATATCGAAGATGATAAAGAACGTATAGAGTTTAATTCCAAACTAATTGAACAGATTAAAAAATATCGTATTGAAATGGCAAACTGCAAATCAGAATTAGAAAGTCTATTGCCAAGAGCAGGAGAGTCAGCATCCATTGATGCGCGAATCCTCGAACTGGATTCTCAGTTAGAAAGAAGCATTTATGGAGACGCAGCAATCTCTCTTCCAATTAAGAAAGATTTTACAGCGGAAAAAATAAACGAATTGATTTCAAAAATTGACTTACTGATAGAAGGCGAATAAAGGAATGCTTAGAGAGAAAAGACCAATCAGAAGTTATCATGGGGAGCAATTTCACACTAATCCGACGAATAAAAAGCATTTAGCAGAAGATTTTGGACATCGTTGCGCTTACTGCGATGATCTCGATACTTATGGCGGAGGTTATCGGGCTTATCATGTCGAGCACTTTGCTCCAAAAGAAAAATTTCCTGCACTACAGTTCGACTATGATAATTTGCTTTATTCTTGCCCATGGTGTAACAGATCCAAGTGGGACAGATGGCCAAGTGATGATTCTAAAGTAAACACCGTCGGAGAGGAAGGCTTTATTGACCCTTGTAGCGAGGAATATGATAAACATTTAGAACGACAGTCAGACGGTTCAATTGCAGGAATAACACCGCTTGGAAAGTATATGCATAGCACGCTTCAACTTTATTTGAAGCGTCATGCCATTGTACATAATGTGGACAAGCTCAATCGCAAGAGAAAAGAGCTGGAAGCCAGCATAGCCGTTGACAAACGCTCGGGAAAAGACTGTAGCAAGAAAGAAGCGGCGCTGCAGTTGGTGAAAAAGGATTTCTTCGAATATTTTGATATGTGGGAAAAAGAGTCTAAAGGTCCTGCATAACTCTATTTACTTCAGCGATGCACATTTTAGAAAGAAGAGCATTTAGAGCAGTATTTTAATCTTTCTGCCGAGAGTGAAATATTGTTGCTGAAATACTGGCAACAGTGTGGTATACTACAAATTATAGACCAATGATCCGGCGTCTGCCGGTGCTAACATGAGCTACGGCTCGGCCTATGAAAAATAAGCGAGCTGACCGCATGACGGTCAAAGGAGGGCTTTATTATGCAAAAGACTATCTGCGAGTTATTCGCAGGTGTCGGCGGATTCCGATTGGGATTCGACCGACTGGAATCGGGCTGGGAGACTACATGGTTCTCACAGTGGGAACCCGGCGCAAGGACACAATGGGCACATGACTGCTATGTGCAGCATTTTGGAGACAGTTCTGACCTAAATAATGAATTTCATACTGGAGAAGACATCAGCAAGATGGACAAGCAGGCCATTCCAAACCACACACTTCTCGTGGGGGGCTTCCCTTGTCAGGACTATAGTGTGGCACACACACTGTCGTCTTCTCATGGTATCGAAGGTAAAAAGGGCGTACTGTGGTGGCAGATAAGAGATACGATCATCGCAAAAAAACCACCGTTCTGCATCTTCGAGAATGTTGATAGATTACTTAAATCTCCGGCCAAACAGAGGGGACGTGACTTCGGCGTTATTCTTGCGTGTCTTGCCAAGGAAGGCTATAGTGTGGAGTGGCGAGTTGTTAATGCAGCACAATACGGTGCAGCGCAGCGTCGTCGCAGGACATTCATCTTCGCATACAGAAACGACACGATTTATGGACAGAAGATGGCCGACATATCTGCAGATATGATTATCAAAGATGGTGGCTTTATGGCGAAAGCCTTCCCCATTCAAAACATGGGTCGGATAACGGAGACGGTTATCGGCGGTGACATCGTAGATGTGAGCGATAACTTTGCCTTCGCATTCGAAGCCGCAGGCTATATGCGCAAAGATAGAATTTATACAGCGAAAGTAATTGAGCAGGAGGAAAAACCAATTACCCTTGGAAAAATCCTGCAGAAGAATGTTGATGACAAATTCTATATTACTAACGAGAAAATGCCCAAATGGACATATCTTAAAGGTGCAAAGAAAATCCCAAGAAAAACAGCAGATGGTCATGAGTATACATTCTCAGAAGGTCCCATTGCCTTCCCTGACCCGTGGGATAGACCTGGCCGTACGATGCTGACCAGCGAGTCCACGCTCAACCGTTCCACGCATGTTGTGTCAGATTTGGGAACAGGACGTCTTCGGTTATTGACCCCAGTCGAGGCCGAGCGCCTCCAGGGGTTTGACGACGAATGGACGAATACGGGCATGCCTGATAGGATGAGATATTTTTGCATGGGCAACGCCCTGGTCGTACAGATGATAACCAGAATGGGTAGAGTTCTGGATACGATCATAGCTGAAGAAAAATAAGCTATATCAAAATCAGAATGATATCCATGGGTCTTGTGCAGCAATGCGCAAGACCCATGGTCGTTCATAATGAGATCATAGAAAAGGAGTTGGAAGCAGTGGAGGGAACACAGTATGTGACCAAAGAATCGATTCTGCGGCGTGCGCAGGAAATCAAGGGTATCCCGCTCCGGGATGTCGATAAAACTGGTCGTTTGGCCACGGGAAAAGGTGCTATCGGAACTGTTATCGAAGAGAGCTGGTTTGGCTACACGCCCAACTCCGAGTCTGAGCCGGACTTCCCGGAGGCTGGCGTAGAACTGAAAGTCACGCCCTATATGCGTGGGAAAAACGGGATCCGTGCCAAGGAGCGGCTGGTCTGCAATATCATCAACTATATGGAGGAGTACGATAAGACCTTCCAAACCAGCGCCTTTTGGCATAAATGCAACACCATGCTTCTCATGTCCTATGAGCACCTTGCAGACAAGCCCAAGGGCGATTTTCGGATAGACGAGGCGGTTTTGTTTAGTTTCCCAGACGCGGATCTTGCTATCATTGAGCACGACTGGGAAACTATCATGGAAAAGGTCCGTGCAGGCCGTGCTCATGAACTCTCGGAGGGTGACACACTTTATCTTGCGGCTTGTACAAAGGGAGCCAATGCATCCAGCGTCCGACAGCAACCGTTTTCAGAGCTTCCTGCAAAACAGCGGGCATATTCTCTGAAATCATCGTACATGACACAGATCCTCAACAAGTATATATTTGGAAATGCGGAGAGTCCGCGTATCATCAAATCCGCAGATGTGCTACACGCCAAAACTTTTGAGGAATACATCATTGACAAAGTTAAACCTTACTATGGAATGACTCAAAATGAGCTCAAACTCAGACTTGGTGTCGATAGCAATGCCAAGAGCCTTAATGAGATCCTATTGGCGCGAATGTTGGATGTCAAAGGCCGCATTGCCTGTACGGAGGAGTTTCAAAAGGCAGGTATTATCCCCAAAACTATCCGAGTGCAAAGCAACGGTAAAATCAAGGAAAGCATGTCCTTTCCCACGTTTGATTTCATTGAACTAAGCCAGGAGGATGTTTGGGAAGAATCAGAACTCTATAACTATCTGGCGCCTACGAAGTTCATGTTTGTTATCTTCCAGGAACGGGGTGCTGGAGCGTATGTATTCGACCGTGTCATGTTTTGGAATATACCAAATGATGACCTTGAAGAAGTACATCGAGTTTGGGCACGAACTGTCCAAACGATTCGCGAAGGAGTTCAGTTGATCCAGACTCCTCGCGGAGTCAGCAATAACCTGCCGAAGCAGGCCGAGAGCCCTGTTGCACATGTCAGGCCCCACGGAAAAGATGCTTCTGATAAGTTGCCCCTACCGGATGGTCAAATGATGACTAAGCAGTGCTTCTGGTTGAATAATACATATATTGCGGAACAAATTAGGGAGTAATGATATGAATATAAAAACATTCTCATATAGGTTTGCCGATGAGATACTATCTGCACCGGGATATTGTGATGTAAGAGATGAGATACTGAATATTTGCTATGGTTGCCCTATTCCTGTTTATCCGGGGAAGTCCGCAAGACAGCCGCAAAAAGATGTTGTACAGCAAATAATGAACACATATTTCCGCCTTCAATTTGAAACCTATGGCTGGGATGTTGAGCCTTTGGCGACACCTGACGGTTACGAGGACGCCCTTCGGGCCGATTTTCGAAAGACATTTCACTTTGACGATAGAGAACCAATTACGGCCCAAATAGAAGTTGAATTTGGAAATGTTGCGAGTTCCTATAGAAACTACTTCAAATTTCAGCTTTCTTTTTCTTATGGTTTGACAGATATTTGTATTCTCATTGTTCCGTCCTATGATTTAGCTAACAGAATAGACAGCGGTGTATCTAATTTTGAGAAGGCTAACCGAGAAATTCCGCAAGCAAAACTGTCTGTCACAGTCCCGATTTATGTGATTGGCCTGTTCGATGTAGATGATCACAACAATGAATTAGATGTCTGGAATGTGCGAGATTTAGGCGTTTCTTTAGATGTTGCTCAAAACAAAAATAGAGCGGTTCGGGCTCAACATGAAGATTTGGTTCGGTCGTATATTGATTGGATAAACAGACAATGAAACACCCCAAATCATACGATTCCACCTCAGAAACTCGGAAACGCATGTCCAAGGTCAAACTAAAGGGCGGAAAAGCAGAAACATTGTTGGCAAAAGCGCTTTGGCACCAGGGCTATCGTTATCGTAAAAATGATAAGAAGCTGCCCGGTTCTCCTGATATTGCGATCCTCAAGCATCGTATCGCTGTTTTTGTCGATGGCGAGTTTTGGCACGGAAAAGATTGGGAAAACCGGAAGACACGCCTTAAGAGCAATCGTGAGTATTGGATCGAAAAAATCGAAGAAAACATGGCTCGCGACCTTCGGGATGACCAACTGTTGATGCAGGCTGGATGGGTCCCCATTCACTTTTGGGAAAAGGAAGTCATCAAAGATTTATCGACATGCGTTGCTACGATTGAGGAAGTCATCCTTGCGCAGCTGATAGATAGCGCAGATGCGCAAGGACCCATTGACTATGAAGAGTGATGCCAGCGACTTACATAGGAGTTACCATTTATGGAGACTATCAGAACAGTAGAGCTTTTTGCAGGCGTAGGTGGTTTTCGCTTAGGCCTGGAAGCTGCGTCTGATAAGTTTAAAGTGATATGGGCAAACCAATGGGAGCCGTCTATGCGAGAGCAGTATGCTTTTGAGTGCTACACTGCGCATTTTGGCAGTCAAAAGTACCATGTTTGCCAAGATATCGCCAAAGCTAAAATCAATGTACCTGACCATGACTTGCTTGTCGGTGGATTCCCATGTCAGGACTATTCCGTCATGAAGAAAAATTCAGCAGGAATCGAGGGGGCTAAGGGGGCGCTCTGGTGGCAAATAGATGATATTCTCCGAGAAAAAAGGCCAAAGTATGTGTTGCTGGAAAATGTGGACAGGCTGATCCGCTCTCCGGCCAAACAGCCTGGTCGTGATTTTTCCATCATATTACGATGCCTTTACGAGAAAGGTTATGCCGTAGAATGGAGAGTCATCAATGCTGCTGACTATGGATACGCTCAACGACGGCGGCGGACATTTATCATAGCTTATCATAACCAGACGAAGATTTTTCGCAATTTTGCGGAAGCGGTATGTGTGCAAGGCCTTAAGTCTATGCACAAGCATATTATGGAGAATGGTATTTTAGCAAAAGCGTTTCCTGTTCAAAGTCATAGCAGGTCATATGTCGAAAATTGGATCGATGAATTAGAATATGCTGATATTTCAACTGTTTCAAGAAACCAGTGGGTATATTTATATAACGCTGGCGTTATGATGAACGGACGGATATACTCTGTTGATGTGACTCCGCAGCGAATAGAAGCCACACCTCTAAAGGACATATTAGAGACAGGTCCAGTGGATGAGCACTATTTCCTTCGCACCGAAGATATGCCCCGATGGACCTATTCCAAGGGGGCAAAGCGTGAGAAACGGCAGCGGCGAGATGGCAGTCAGTATTATTTTTCCGAGGGCAGTGTCCAATTTCCAGAATCGCTGGACAAGCCATCAAGAACGATGCTGACCTCAGAGTCCCAGGTGGGCAGGACTTCTCATGTCGTACAGGACCCGATAACTGGCCGTCTACGAGTGCTGACTCCAATTGAATGCGAAAGATTAAATGGTTTCCCAGATGACTGGACAGATACAGGAATGCCTGAGCGAATGAGATATTTTTGCATGGGTAACGCCTTAGTCGTTCCGCTTGTAAAGAGAATAGGAGGCGCATTGTTAAATACGGGGATATAATCACACAAAACGGAAATAGTTTGCGTGTATACCCTTGACAATGATGAAAGTAGATGATAATCTTGCCATGAATTATCGGGAACTCAATCAAATGCAAGAACTGTGAAACATTATAGAAAGCAAGACCGGCTGTGATTTCAAGTTTTGCAGCTGCGGTTCGTGTGCCGTGGACGGCGGTCATGACAACCTTCGCAGATGCGGAAATTGCGAGGATTGGGAGAAACTGTCTGAAGTGAAGGACAACAACGCATTGACTTGATTCTGTCTTGCGAAAGTTGATGGTGCCAGCATATCGCTTATCATCATTCGCAATGCCACCACGAACTGCCCAGGGCAGCTATCACCATAAGAAAAGAACCTCTCAGCATAAATGCCAATAGACGCAAAAATATGCTTAGTGGCATAGTTAAATTGAGAGTCCATACCACGGGTATCCTATATTTCAA
>ERZ773192.1594-NODE-1594-length-22056-cov-3.887823_pt1 | contig 22056 bp, 27 predicted proteins | sample MGYA00581010_ERZ773192 | MGnify/ENA primary metagenome ERZ773192 (study PRJEB29015, sample SAMEA2737741) | human gut metagenome | biome: human gut; feature: human-associated habitat; material: faeces | place: China | collected 2012 ...
CCCAAGTGTTGATGCAGTATCAATACAAACACCAGTATAAATATTATGATTTTTAGTTAATATTGCTGCACTTACTCCTCCACTACTAATCATTCCTGATATATCTTTTTTATTTCTAACATTTTTTGCCTTTTCATATAGTTCTTCCCAAACAGTATTTTCACTATATAGATATTCTATATGAATTGCATATACACAATTTTTTCTAAGTTTAGTTAGATTCTCTTCATCATTAATAGATAAAGTTACATATCTAGTTCCCTCTAAAATAAATAATTCATCTAAAGAATCATAACAATTAACTTCTTTAACTTTAACATAAAATATACCCAAATTATTGCTATTAAATTCTATAATATCATTTTTATTTAACTTACTAAAATCATATTCGTTACTTTCTTTACCTACTCTTACTTCCACTCTTTTAGTATTATTTTTTATAGCCAATGCCGCTACATCATTAATATTTAATTTCATATATTTTTATCCTCCAAAAAAATAATTCTGTATAATACAGAATCATTTTTAAAAGAAAAACTACAAGTTTACTACATTAGAAGTAGTGATTAATTCTGTATTTTTTATAATTTGTAAATTCTTCATATTAATCACACTCCCTTCTAATTAAATTTACAACAATAATATATCACAAAATTACCAATTTGTAAAACTATTTAAACCTCTTTATAATTCTTAAAGTATTTAATATTGTAAGAAGCGTAACACCAGTATCTGCAAATACTGCTAACCACATATTAGCATAACCAAATACACTTAATAATAATATTGCTAATTTTACTACTATAGCAAATACTAAATTTTGTTTAATTATATACTTAGTATATTTTGATATATCTATTGCTAGTGGTATCTTATCAACATCATCATTCATTAAAACAACATCACTGGCTTCTATAGAAGCATCAGTACCAACATTCCCCATACTTATTCCTATATCCGCTCTTTTTAAAGTAGGTGCATCATTTACACCATCACCAACAAATATAGTTATTTCATTTTTATTTGCTATTTTCTCATAATTTTCATATTTATCAGTAGGTAACATCTCATACTTTATCTCATCTATTCCTATTTTCTTACCTATATCAATAGCAGTTTCCTTTTTATCACCAGTAAACATATATGTTTTTATTCCACTACTTTTAAGATTTGATATCATATTTGCTACATTTTCTTTTATACCATCATTTATATATATCGATGCGGTATGTTTATTATCTATATTTAAATGTAATGTTGCCTCATACTTACATTTACATATATTTTTGTTTCCAATAGATATATTTTTATTATTTAATTTAAATCTAATTCCTCTACCCTCTATTTCTTCATAATCTTTAACATCTTTGTTATTAACTTCACTATTCTTTAATTTCATTATTGATTTTGCTATAGGATGATTAGAAAACGATTCACCCTTCACTAATATATCTATAACCTCTTCAACAGTATAATTTTTATCTAATACATTTATATCAGTAACAACAAATGAACCATTAGTAAGTGTTCCAGTTTTATCAAATATAATATTTTTAACATTACTTAAATTATCTAAATAATTACTTCCCTTAATCAATATACCTTTTCTACTAGCAACCCCAATCGCTGTAAAATAAGAAAGAGGTACTGATATTGCTATAGCACAAGGACAAGAAATTACTAAAAAAGTTAAACTTCTATATAATGCATCATTTACACTAACATTAAATATTGTTGGTAATATAACTGCTACCATAATTGCAAGAAATAATACTACTGGAGTATATATCTTACTTATCTTTGATACAATAGTTTCTGTTTTTGATTTTTTATCAGTGGCACTCTCTAATAATTCTAACACTTTAGAAACAGTAGATTCAGAAAACTCCTTTGTTGCTCTAATCTCAATAACATTTTCTAAATTAATCGAAGAAGATAAAACACTATCACCCTTTTTCACAACCAATGCATCACTTTCACCAGTTAAAGATGAAGTATCCAATCTAGTAACACCTTTTATAACTACACCATCAACAGGTACTGCCTCCCCTTTTTTAACTATTAAAATATCATTTACTAAAACTTTTGAAACATCATCTTGAATTACATTATTACCTCTTTTAATATTTGCATATGGACTCTTTAAATTCATTAGATTCTTAATTGATTTCCTTGAATTATTTACTGCTTTTTCTTCTAATATCTTACCTATAGTATATAATGTAATAACCATAACACCTTCCATTACATCACCTATTATAAAAGCCCCAATACAAGATATCGTTAATAAAGCATTTTCATTAATTGTCTTACTCTTAAACAATAACTTAACTGCATTTAGAGTAGTTCTATAAAGCAGTAAAACATAAGATATTAAGTAAAGAATTAACTTTGTAGTATTTGATACCTTAAGGAAATAAGCAAAAATACTTATTAAAACTCCTAATAACAATATAATAATATTAAATTCTTTTTTATTATCCATAACCTCTTCAGATACACTCACATCTGGTTCAACATTTTGAATTAAATCATTAATCTCATCCAAACTAAAATTTTTATCTGATTCATAAGAAAGCGTTAATGTATTAAAGTTCACACGCACATTATTAAAATTCTTATTTTTATCCAAAAACTCCTCAATTTCTCTTGCACAATTAGCACAATCCAAATTATTTATATTATACTTATATTTTTTCATAAACGCTCCTTATGCATAACATGTGAAAGTGCCACTTCAAATACCTCTTTTACATGTTCATCATCTAATGTATAGTATACCTCTTTACCACTTTTTCTACACTTAACAATATTATTCATCTTCAAAATATTTAACTGATGTGATATTGATGATTTAGTCATCCTTAATACATTTGCTATATCACAAACACACATTTCATTACTATCAAGTGCAAATAATATTTTCATCCTTGTAGGCACTCCCAATATCTTAAAAAAATTAGCAACCTCATCTAATACAGCCCTATCTGGCATTTTACTAATCGCATCATTAACAACATCCTCATGTATTACATTACAATCGCAACAAAATTCTTTATTCATATATCCTCCTATAATTGAATTTCTATTCAACTATTAACATTATAATTGAATACATACTCAATTGTCAATATATAAACAAATAACCATTATTCATTTTACGAATATTATATACTAGGTGATAATTATGCGTAACTTTTGCCCATTCTTTAGAGGTCCAATATTTCTTTTATGGTGTTTCTTTTTATTCATATTTGCCGTATTCTATCAAGCATTATTAACTGTTTTTATTACATCAAAAATAAATGCCATAATTCTATTTTTAGAAATATCGGCATTATTCTGTATTTCCTTCTTTGGTATTTTTAAATATTAAAACCTCCGTCTTATAAATTCTATCTATCATATTCTTACAATTTTTACAATTTTCTATTTCATTATTAGTAAAATGAATATCATTAGGTATAGAAATTAAAATATATAAAAACAACTTTTCTTCTTTTAATAACGGATACTTACTTTCATAATAATTAAATAAATCATCAAAATCAAAATTAAGTGCATATCTCATATAAAAATTATATAAATCATATATTGGAATATTATGCACACTTTTATCCCAATTTATCAAATATAAATCTTTTCCCCTTACTACATGATTAATATCTGTATTATTATATAATAATACCACTCTTTTCTTTGCAATTGTTTTAACCAAATCATACCATTCATTTATACTACTCTTAGAATACTGCAAAGAACCCATTATTTTAGAAATATTTCTTGCTATCAAATACTCCGATGGGCTCATAAACACATGGGTTTCTATTACATTCATAAGATTATTATAATAATTAATAGTATACTCAATTCTTCCACTTATATTTTCAAAAATTTCCTTATATTCATTTATATCCATTTCTTTATAAAATGTAGTTTTATTATGAAGCATACTTAAAAGTGTCATCATATCAATTGCCTTTTGTTCAAGCGGACTACTTACTTCTCTTATATACTCATATACATTATATTTATTATTATTAAGTATTAACTTAGGATAATAATCAAAACCCCTAGAAGACAAATAATCATAAGTTTCCTTTATATTATGATTATTTTTTTCTTTTATCGCTACACTATTACCATTAACAGTGGCTATCAAGCATTTACCCTTTTTTATTAAATTACTACAACTACACTCACCAAATATTTCCTTTAATCTTTTCATTTCTTATATGTAGGTACTATAAGTTTATCTCCCATTTTAATTTCTTTTAATTCATTATAATAAGCTAATTCTTCCTTTGTAACATTATATTTTGCACATATTGAATCAACATTATCATCATTTCTTACTATATGAACATTATAAGTTACATATGTTTCATTATTTGGATCAAAAGTTTCAAATATCGGTTTAGATTTCTTTTCCTTAACTTCTACTGGTTTAATCTCCTCATCTACTTCCTTAAATAAATCTTCTATTTCATCTCTTTTATCCATTAAAGCACCCTCTATTTCATCTTCTCTATCTTCTTCTAATTTAATTTCACTTTTAACTTCCTCAATCTTTTCATCTTCACTTACCTCTTCTTTTCTAATAGGTATAACATTTTCCAATTCCTTTTCAGCAACCTTTAACCCATCCACTAAAACATCCACATGAAGTATAACTCTAGAATCTTCTATTTCATAATAAAAATCATCTATTTCTACTTTTGAATCCTTTGAATCATATCTATCATCCAAACTTATATTAAAAGGTATAGTAGCAGTATAGCTCTCTGTATCAATACTTATATCATTCTCCTTATATTCCAAATATAATTCAAAATCACCAGTTATCTCATTATCTCTATTACTATTAATTATTTTATCTAACGATATACTTGTTATTTCTTCTACATTTGTACTTAAATCAATAGTTTTTGTAAAAGGTATTATCTGTTTCATATTATTCCTCACTTTCACTAATTATTATGTATAAACATTACTTAATATGAATAAAAAAAACATTTTTACTACTAACATTATTAATTTAAGAGATATGTTTTTCTTTATTAAGTTTTTCATAATGACTTTTAGCTATTTCTATTTCACTGCAATCATAATTGTATTTAATCTCTTTACATTACATTTTTCTATCTTAAAATCACTTCTCTTGTAGTCATTTCTTAAGTTTTTACTTTTTTATTACTTATTTCAGTGTATCAAAAAAGATAGAATTTTAAATATCTACCCTCTTAAGTTAATAACATTGGTTTTACTGTTTTTTATACTCTGTTAAAAATTTAATCGCATCAGAAAACGTTTCCACAGATACAAGTTGCATCTTATATCCATTTATCTTTTTTACTTCCTTCGCTTCTATATAATTCTCCTTTGGTACTAAAAATATATCCACATCATTCTCACCAGCACCAACTATCTTATATTTAATTCCACTAATTTCACCAACCGAGCCATCTTCACTTATAGTACCTGTACCAGCTATTTTTAACCCATTAGTCAAATCAAAATCAGTTAACTGATTATATATACTAAGTGCCATCATAAGTCCACCAGATGAACCAGATTCATTATCTTTAAACTTAAATGTTACATCACTCATATCATATTCATTATTTTTAAGGAGATAAATTAAAGTACTATTTTTTTTATTATTTTCCTTTACAACAGCATATTTCTCTTTTTCAGAATTCTTAACTTTTATACTTATCTTATCACCTACACTTTTAGAATTTACTACACTCGAATAATCTTCTAAACTACTTATTTCTCTACCATCTACTTCTAAAATAATATCACCTATAGATAAATCAGTATCAGAATCTGAATCAGTATAAACCACATATATACTTGTATTTTTAACTTTAATATTCCTATTCAAATAACTATTAGCAACATAATATGCATTATTTAAAGAATTATCAAGTAATAATTTATTTCTTAAAGCACCACCATTACTATTTTCATTTTCACTATTAGGTATAGCATCCCAATTCTTATCAAAAATAGATGTCAAAAATGTAAAAACATTTCCTTTCATTTCAGACACATAAGTAAGATTAAAACTACCTTCGCTATTCTTTTTATCCTTAACAAATATTTTCTCATTTAAATTTATAAGACCACCTGGTGCATCTATATAATATGGAACAGGAATAACAAAAACAACAACAACAGTTAAAATAATAAGCATATATATATAATTATTTTTAATGAATTTCTTAAATTTTGAATATAATCTACTAAGCATAAGCACCTCCATATTATAAGTATATCAAAAAAGGAGAGAATATGAAAAAAATATTTATCAATCTAGTCATTTTGTTAACAGTTTTAATTATAGGAATGGAAGTTTTAATAGAAAGCAAAAGCGTTTTAGAATCAGTAAACTTCTCCTTTAGTATATGGAAAAACAATATATTCCCATCACTATTCCCATTTTTTGTTATTGGTAACATTCTCATAAACTTAGGATTTCCATCACTTATTGGAGAACTTTTAAAAAACATAATGTACAAATTATTTAAAATAAATGGAACTGGATCATTCGTAATAATACTTAGTATTCTAAGTGGTTTCCCTAGTAGTGCAAAATATACAAAAGAACTACTATTAAAAGGAGAAATAAACGATGAAGAAGCAACTAAACTACTCACATTCACACACTTTTCAAATCCACTATTTATATTAGGCACACTTTCAATTATGTTTTTAAACAATAAAGAAATTGGTTTATCAATTCTTATATCTCATTACATAGGAAATTTATTTATTGGTTTATTATTCAGAAACTACTATATATCAAAAAAAGATACCACAAAAGTATCTATAAAAAATGCACTTATCAAAATGAATAATTCAAAAACAAATAAAAGTTTTGGCCAAATACTATCAGAATCAATAATAAATAGCATAAATACACTTCTTTTGATACTAGGAACAGTTACTATTTTCTTAGTATTAACAACTATTATAAATAATAACTTAACAATACCAAATTATTACAAAACTTTAATAAATGGAATATTCGAAATGACACAAGGACTAAAATACTTAAGTTTACTAAAAATACCAGTATATAAACAGGGTTTAATAGCAGTATTCTTACTATCATTTGGTGGACTTTCTGTTCATATGCAAGTATTAAGCATAATTAGTGATACGAAAATAAAGTATTTCCCATACTTTATTTCAAGAATACTACACGCTGCAATATCAACACTAATATTTTTCTTTTGGAAAGTTATATAACTAACCAAGTTTTAACACGTATGGACTACTACTTGTTCCTACACCACTTATTATTTGTCAAGAGAACAAATGTCTGTGTTCATATTAAAAAAAATAACTAAATTGATTAGTTACTTTCTTTTGATAATACTTTTTTACCTTTATAAAATCCGCATTCATTGCATACACGATGTGGTCTTATTATTGCTCCACAATTAGAACATTTTGTAGTACCATTCTCTTCAATTTTATAATGAGTACGACGCATTCTTTTTCTAGTTTTACTTACTTTTCTAAATGGAACTGCCATTATCTCACTCCTCCTCGTTATTCAAATATTATATATTTGATTCATCTTCTCTTATTAATTTCCATCCTTCCCCACTAACTGGAGAATTATTGGCATCCTCACTTACAACTCTTAATGGGATTTCCAATACAATATTTTGCCATATAATTGAAATAATATCAATATTATTTTGAATAATTTTTACATATTCTTCATCTTCTTCATCCTCATTTGATAACTTTACCTCTGTTTTTATATCAAATGGATATATGACATCGTTTAATGTTATGCTACAAGGAAGAGTCATTTCTCCCTTAATTTCTAATGACATTTTATATGATGTATCAGTAATTCTCTTTATATCAGCACTAACCTCTACAGGACTTAACTTTCTTATATCAGTATTTTTATACAAAGTTTCATCCAACACAATCGTATTTTTATATAAAAATTCATTAGTAGATCTATTTTGCAATCTAGTTATATCTATAAACATAACAACCACCTAATAAATTATACTAGTTTTTATCTTTTTTTGCAACATTTTTGCCAATTTTCTTTACTTTATTATCACAAGAAAGTCCACCTTTTAATACTTTAAATTTAGGAACTCTTACATCATATTTATCAAAGTATTTAACATCACCCGTTATTACTCCATCATAAACCATATCAAGAAACATATCTGGATCAGTTATGATTTCTTTTATACCATTAATTTCAATTATTGTATCCAAAGTAACAACATCTTCTTCTGGTTCACAAATTTTGGGTATAGACATTTCTCTTATCTCCTCATATTCATCAAAAAACAATACTTTCTCGATAGCATAATTAGTAGTTAAAATAAGAGAAAGTATTACACCATCCTCAAAAAGAACTGCCTCCGTTAAAAATATTAAAGTATGTTCTAAATCAATTACCTTATCATAACGACTAATTTTTAATCTATCAATTGGCAATTTAACAATATATGTATATTGTTCCCCTAAATCCTTTCTTTCAATTACTACTTTACTCTCATCTTTCCTCTTTAAAACACATCTTTCTGTACCAATCATTTTTTCATTTACCTTCATAAAACACCCCATACCAAATTTGTATTTATTCTAACATATTTTTATTTTTTTAACAAATATTTTATTTTAATAATATTTATGATAATATATGATTGAGGTGTAGTAATATGAAAAGAATTGACAAAATCAACTATTATTTAGATATAGCAGAATCTGTGCTTGAAAGAAGTACATGTATAAGAAGATGTTTTGGCGCGGTTATAGTTAAAAACGATGAAATTATATCTACTGGATATAATGGTGCCCCAAGAGGAAGAAAAAACTGTTCTGATCTTGGATATTGTATGAGAGAAAAACTAAATATACCAAGAGGAGAAAGATATGAACTATGTAGAAGTGTTCATGGAGAAGAAAATGCTATAATAAGTGCATCTAGAAAAGATATGATAGGTAGTTCTCTATATTTAGTAGGTAAAAATTTTGATAACGATGAATATGTTAAAGACGCAAGACCATGTGCTATGTGTAAAAGAGTTATAATAAATTCTGGAATAGAAAAAATATATATTAGAAATGATAAAGAAAAATATACGGAAATAAACGTTAATGATTTTATTACTAATGACGAATCATTAAAAGGTATACTTGGCTACTAATGAATGTAATAGGAATAATAGCGGAGTATAATCCATTTCATAATGGACATTTATATCAAATAAATAAGATTAAAGAATTATACAAAGATTGCATTATTATTGTCGTTTTAAATGGAAATTTTACCCAAAGAGGAGAAGTTTCTATCATTAACAAATGGAAGAAAACTGAAATATTATTAAATAATAGTGTTGATCTTGTTGTTGAATTACCAATTTTCTACGGAATAAACAATTCAAATATATTCGCACATGGGTCTATTGAAATACTAAATAATTTAGGTATAAATATATTGGCTTTCGGTAGTGAAATAAATGACATAAACATTATAAGAAATGCTTTACATAAAAAAAACACAAACGAATACAACAACCTTGTAAAAAAGTACTTAGATAAAGGAAATAACTATGCATTCTCTTCATTTAATGCATTAAATGACTTAACAGGTATAAAAATAAATACACCAAACAATATTTTAGCACTATCTTATTTAGAAGAAATTGTTAATAATAAATACAATATTAAACCATTAAACATAAAAAGAACAAATAACTATCATAGTAATAATTTAGAGAAAATAAGCAGTGCAAGTGCAATAAGAAATGGTATAAAAGAAAATAAAGATATATCTATTGCAGTTCCAAATATCACACTAAATTATTTAGATGATATAGTATTTATTGATGATTACTTCGATTTATTAAAATACAAAATATTATCTAGTAACAACCTAAATATTTATCATGACGTTATAGAAGGAATAGATAATAGAATATATAAATATATAAAAGAATCAAATACATTAGAAGAACTTATATCAAAAGTAAAAACAAAAAGATTTACATATAACAGAATTAAAAGAATTTTATTATATATTTTATTAGATATAAAAAAAGATGATATCAAAAACATTAAAAATTACATAAGACCACTTGGTTTTAACGAAACTGGAAAAAAATATTTAAATAAAATAAAAAACAATTTAACTCTACCATTAATAAATTGCTATAGTAAAAATAAAGATATATTATCTTTAGAATATAAAGCAAATTTAATATATAGTTTAAAAACTAAAAATATAAATGAGAGTATTAAAAACGAATTGAATAAACCAATTAAAAAGCAATGAATTACATATTTTTATTCATTGCTTTCATCATTTGATTAACTTGTTTTTGACTAGGTGTTCTACCCATTTGAGACATCATCGTCTTTATCATTTGCTCATTTATTGGTGGATTCTTTTTTAAATACTTTTGCATATAGTTTCTTGCTATAAAAAATCCAGCAATACCACCTACTACAACACCAAATAATACTTTTAATATATCAAATAATAAATCCATTATTATTCCTCCTCTATTTCATTTTACTAAAAAATATCAAATTATACAATACTTTGATATTTTATTTTATTCACCCAAAAATAATCTTTATTAACAAAATCACAAATAAATATATTTTTATTATATTTTTTTATAGTATTAAAAAAAGATGAATAATCAGACGTTGATTTTATTTTAATATGAGAATTAAATACCTTTAACAAAGTAATCTCATCTGAATATAAATTCTTAATTATATGACCATTATCTACTTTTGAATACGATAATTCATCATAATGAGAATTATATAAAAATCTATTTATCTTTCTAGCACCAAAAGGTACTGTAACCTGTTCTAATAATCTATACCCAAGCACTATATCATTATTTTTTAAATTATATATTTGTTCCAATATTCTATATAAAGAATATGGCTTCTTACTATAAAAATGCATTAAAGAATCTTTAATTATAAATGCATAATATGTTCTCATAACTCACCTCAAAAATATAGTAATATTTTTAAGATAATTTTTTTGTCGAAATATATTATATATTATAAATTATCAGATAAAATATATGCATTCTTCTCAAGCATCATTTTATCATTATTCTCATCAACCTTTAAAGCCCAAAATACAGTAAATACGACCATACATAAATAAAATATTACTAATCCCTTATTATTTTTTAAAACTTTCATAAATACCTCCTTCAATTACATGAGAATCATAACACGAACATATATTCGGTGTCAATGATTTTTCCGAACTTTTGTTTGACAAAATGTAAAATGTATGATATTATGTAAACAGAGGTGAAAAAATGGAAAATTTAACTAAAAAGCAAGACAGAGTTTTAAAATATGTAAAAAAATTTATGGTAAGTCATGGTTATCCGCCAACAGTAAGAGAGATTTGTAAAGAATTAGGATTTTCATCACCCGCAACTGCACACTCACATTTAGTAACTTTACAAGAAAAAGGATATATTAGAAAAGGCGGAAGCAAAAATAGAGCAATTGAATTATTAGTAAATAACGAATTTGAAGATAAAGAAAAAGACGTTTTAGAAGTTCCACTACTTGGAAAAATAACTGCAGGAAATCCTATAGAAGCAATAGAAAGACCAAACGAATTTTTTGCATTGCCATCTTACCTAATTCCTAAAAATAAAGATGTATTTACTCTTAAAGTAAGTGGAGAAAGTATGATTAAAGCCGGAATATTAGATGGAGATATAGTTATAGTTGAAAGAAAAAATGTTGCTAGAAATGGAGAAATTGTAGTTGCTATGACTGATGAAAATGAAGTTACTTTAAAAACTTATTACAAAGAAAAAGGACACTTTAGATTACAGCCAGAAAACGATACTATGGAACCATTCATATTTAATAATATTACAATATTAGGCAAAGCAATAGGTCTATATAGAAAGTTATAAAAAAACACTAATCATTATTTTAGTGTTTTTTTAATACTATATAAATATTTTTCATTCACTGACTACTTCTACATTACCATAACGATTTACAACTGTACCTGTTACAAAGTTATAACCTGAACTCCAATTTATTATATATCCCCAATCAAATGATTTGCCTGTTTTATTTATTATTTTGATTAAATTTGGATTAGATGAGTTACTTTTATTTTTATAAAATGCACCATCTCCTATACTTGTAACACTGTCTGGAATTGTCACACTTGTTAGTTGATTACTAGAAAATGCGCTATCTCCTATACTTGTAACACTGTTTGGTATTGTCACACTTGTTAGTTGATTACTAGAAAATGCACTTTTTCCTATACTTGTAACACTGTTTGGTATTGTCACACTTGTTATTCCTAAACCTACTAGTGAACCCTTTAACGGAACCACTTCATAATTATATTTTTTACTATGTAATGGTTGTATATTATATTCTATCTTATTTGTACTTATTCCAGTTGGTGTTACACCTCTTGTTGTAAATGCATCATTTCCTATTGATACTACCTGTTTACCATTTATATTACTTGGTATTACTACATCTAGTCCACCTTCTATACTATATCCTGTTATTGATATTCCACCTTCTACTTCTTCGTAAGCAAAATACTTCGCATCAGTTGAACATGTATCACTTAATTCTACACTTGTTTTTGTTCCATTACATATTGCTAAATCTTTAAATTTACCTTTTCCTTTTATTGTTACTTTTGCATTTCCTTCGTTATCTATTTTTACAAAGCAATATTCATAATCCTCTTTACTTAATTTTGATACATTTTCACATGTTATTTCTTCATCAATATTATTTAGTTTATTTTCTACATATTTCTTCTCTGCACTATCTGCTATTAATTGTGTTGATGTTTTAAATGAATCTTTTTTTGATACATCTATTACATCTAATATCCTTGGTATTGATATTACTAGTATTACTGCTAGTATTACTATTACTGCAAGTAGTTCTATTAGTGTAAATGCATTTTTCTTTTTTCTCATATTTCTCGCTCCTTCTATTTATACTATATATCTATTATACACCCCCCCTATGTTTGTCAAGAGAACATATGTTCTTTTTAAAAAAATAAACTTTTTTGTATTAAAGTTTATTAAATTGTATTTCTTTTTTGTGATTGTTTAATCTTTTTATAAGTGTTTTGCATGAGTGTAAATCTTCTTCTTTTATCTTTAAAATATCTAATAATTCTTCACTGCTATATTTGCCTAATGAACTTAGAAAAAAGCTTATATTTTCTTTAGTATATTTTGGATCTTCTTTGTAATGTTCACATAATTCTATTCCTGTAGTCGCTCCATACGAATAAATTAGTGCATTTATTAGTATAGTTTCGTCTTTAGATACTATTTTGTCAATTTTATCCGTTTTACATAGTTCTAAAACTTTTTTAAATCTGTTTTCTATATATTTTAGATACATGTTTTCACTTAATATAGCATCTTCTTTATTTATGTTGTTCTTTTTTAAGTAATCTATAAATAATATTTCTAGAAAAAGTGAAAATGTTTCTGTTAAGTAATTATTATTAAATGAATAAAATCTGTCAAGTGATTCGTTATTAAATAATCTATATGTATAAGCATGTCCTAGTTCATGAATTAATGTAGCTAAATCATCTACGCTGCCATGATTATTTATTAAAATATAACTATTTTTTAATATTGGAATATAACATGTAAAATCTGTTTTTTTTAATTTTTTTGTATCCATATCTATATATCCATCCATATTCATAAATAGTTCATACATATTTGAATCATATGAATTTAAGAAATCTCTTATTATATCTATTCTATCTTCTTTTTTTAATTTTGTTTTGGGAATACTTAAGTTTTTTAAATCTATTTTTGAATATATATCTATTATTCTTTTTGAATATTCTTTATGAATTTCATTATTTCTTTTAAATTCTTCTAACAGTATTGATAAATAATCAAATTTACCAATTTCTTGTAATTCATAATTTTTATTTCTTGGTATTCTATATAAAGAAACAGATGATGATAGTATTTCATATATATCAATTAGATGACATAAACTTGTATCATATTTAATATACTCCTCTAATGAATTAATTTTTTTCATATTTTCTAAATTTGTTTTTATTTCTTCTTTTATTTGTTTTTTATTTATTATCAAAGTGCATCACCTAGGAAGTATTATATATCAATTTAAATGAAAATAAAAGTTTGTTTTTTATTTATAAAATAAAGAAGAAATCCTTTTGGGATTTCCCTTAGCTATTTTTTTAGATCTTCGATTGCACTCTCTATTTTTGGCTTAATATTTTTCATGGTTCTTTCTAATGTACCATCTTTGTATTTAAGGTATCCATAAACTGCCATACCACCTAAAAGAGTACACATTATACATTTCTTACAATCCAATTTAATCACCTCTAATAGCTTTGGTATTATAAAATACCATTATTATTATTTACAACTATTTAAAAAGTTATACTATTTATAAGCATTTCTTTTAGTAATGTATTTCTTTCTTCCATTAATTTAGAAGTTCCATATATAAATGCTTCTTTTTCTCCTACAAGTGTTAGTGATTTTTTTGCTCTTGTTATTCCTGTATATATAAGTTTTCTATAAAGCATTCTTTTAAAAGATGTATCCATAGGCATAATAACTACATCAAACTCACTTCCTTGTGCTTTATGTATACTTATTGCATATCCAAGTTTTAAATCTTCAAAGTTTTTCTTATTAAATTCAACTATTATTCCATCAAAATTAATTATTGCTTTTACATTATTATTTGTTTTAGTAATACTATCTATTACTCCAATATCACCATTGGATATTTCTAAATCATTTAAATTTTTTGTTTGTAATACTTTATCCCCTTCTCTAAATATTACATCGTTAAATTCAAATTCATCTTTGTTATCGCTTTTTGGATTAAATATTTCTTGCAATTTGTTATTTAAATTATCTATACCATTTACTCCTCTATACATAGGTACTAAAACTTGTAATTGGTGATAATTATATCCTTTTTCTAAACCAATTTTGCATAATTCTTTTATTACTAATTCTATTTGTTCTTTTTTTGCTTCAATGAAATTATAATCTGATCTTTTATTAGTAAAATCATTTTTTATAATTCCTTCTTTTATATCGTTTGCTAAATTTATTATATATGAATCTTCTTTTTGTCTATATAACTCGTTTAATTTTACTACTGGTATTACATCACTATCTATTAAATCTTTTAGTATATCTCCTGGTAATACACTTGGAAGTTGATTATAATCTCCTACTAATATTAATTTGACATCATCAGTAAGTCCTTCTAATAAGCTATTAAATAAAAACATATCTATCATAGATGATTCATCAATAATAACTAATTTTACATCGCTTTTGTTATATTTGTTTATTTGGAATGTATCTGTTTCTTTATCCCATTTTAAAAATTTATGTATAGTTATTGCTCTAAAGTTAGTAGCTTCTGTTATTCTTCTTGCTGCTCTTCCTGTAGGTGCTAGTAAAATTGCATCTTTAAAAAGTCCCTCATTTGTTAGTTTATTTATTTGTTTATATAATTCTACTATTCCTTTTATAATAGTAGTTTTTCCTGTTCCTGGTCCTCCTGTAATAATATTTATTTTATTTTCAAGGGATGTAATTATTGCTTTTTCTTGTTGTTTGTTATAATCTATTTCAAAAATATCTTCAAGCATTTTAATATATGAATCTGTATTATTTAATTTAATTGGTTCTTTTTTTGCTAGAATGGATATTTTGTTTGAGATTGATACTTCTATATCATATATATCTTTTAGAATATATTTATCATCTAATATTATTATTTTTCCTTTTTTATTTAAACTTAATACATAATATTCAAAGTTATTTATATCAATGTTTATATCTAAATGTTTATAACATCTTAAATATATTTCATTGAATGATGAATAAGTGTTTCCACTTGTTAAACACAAATCATACATCGAATATAAGATACATGCTTCTATTCTTCTTTCATCTTCTTTATTAATTCCTAATTTGACTGCTATTCTATCTATTGTTAAAAATCCAATACCTTTTACTTTATTTATTACATCATATATATCATTTTCTATAACATTAATTGTATTTTCTTTATAAATTTCATATATTTTTACTGATTCATTTACACTGAAGCCCTTTTCTTCTAAGTATAATATTGTTTTATAGCTTAATTGTTCGTTATATAAAATATCATATATCATCTTTGCTTTTTCTTCTTTTAAAGATGGTATAAGTAATAAATTATTGTAATCTTCTAAAATAATATCTAGTGTTTTATCACCAAATTTTTCAACTATTTTGGTTGCTGTTTTTAGTCCAATACCAGGAAACATACCAGATGATAGGAATGAAATAATACTGTTTTTTTCTTCTGGAATTAATTTTTCATAATAGGAAACTTTATATTGAAATCCATATTTAGGGTGTTGTGTTGGTTCTCCATAAAACTTATATTCTGTGTCATTTAATAATTCATGAAAATTACCACTAAATGTTATTGATTTATTAAGATAATATTCTAACTCTTTATCGTTTGTTTCTCTTATTTTAAATACTCCTACCATAAAACCATTATTCGTTTTATAAAATATTTCTCTTACTGATCCCTTTATATATGAATTCATAATTCCTCCTATTTTTTTAATTTTACTAGTGTCATTCCTTCATTAAAATAACATATTTTGTATTCTAAAACATATTTGTTTATACTTAATACTTGTTTTGTTGCTTCCTTTAATTTACCTGATCCTTTTCCGTGTATAATAGCTATATATTCATTTTTCATTTTTACATTATCATTTATAAAATCATTAATAAATATTTTTGATATATCTATTGATTCTCCATGTAAATCTAGTGTTGGTAATTTATCTATATTTAAAATTCCTTCTAACATATATTTCACCTCTACAATTATAACACTTTCATTATAAATTAAAAAGGAAACTTTATTGTTTTCCTTTTAATAAATATTCTTTTATTGCTTTATATGGAAGTAGTGCACATTTTTTTCTACTTGGTTGTTTATATATGTCATTATATACTATAGCTTCTCCTAATAATTCTTCGTTATATTCTTTTTCATCTATCATATTTTCATATTCTTTTATTATACTTAAACATTCTTCTTTTGTTTTTCCAATAAACATTTGTAGCATTATAGATGTAGAACTTGTAGATATTGCACAACCTTCCCCATCGAAATGAATATCTTCTACTATATCATTGTTCATTTTAATATCTATATCAAAGTTATCTATGCAAGATTCATTATTTGCACTTACTCTGTCGTAAGATGGATCATTTATTAAGCCCTTGTTAAATGGTTTTTCGTAATTATCTAAAATTATTGTTCTTTTAATATTATTATCCATTCTTTTGTCCTTCTTTCGTTAAAAATTATTTTTATCACTGTTCCTCATAACTTTTTTTATTTTATTATAAATAGTATCAATTCTATAATTACAGTTTATATTATATCATGCATACTTTAGGTTGTAAATTAAGGAAGTATTATATGTTTTAGTTCTTAATCTAATAATTTAGAAAATAACATTTTATATTATTTTTTATATGAACATGGATGTTTTAAATACCAATCTCTGTATTCTTTTATTTTATTTTTTGCTTCTTCATAATCTTCTGCAAATTCTATTAATTCCATTGCTACGCCTGATAATCTAACTTTTTTTAATGCAGTTAATTCTATTTGATTTAATCTTTGTTTTGTTAAACCATATAATTTACTCAATTTTTCACACGATTGTGACTCGCAACCACATAACCCAAATCTTAGTATCAAAACTTCTATTTCTCTATCATCAAGTTTTGCTCTTTTTAACATATTTATTAAGTTTGACTTTAAGTAACGTTTTGCTACTACATCTTCAATTGAATCACTCGTATCTTCGATTTTATCTATAATCATATCATCTGATTTATCGCTAATTTCATTATAAATACTTATTTCAACTGGTTTATATTTTATAAATCTTTCTACTTCTTCTTTTGTCATATAACATGCATCTGCAACTTCTTCTAGGGATGGTAATCTACCTAGTTTATGGCCTAGTTCCTCTTCTTTACTTCTAATTTTTTTTACTTTTGAACTTATATAATTTGTTGTTTGGATATTTTCTGCTTTCGTTTTAATAAAATCTCTTATATACTTTTTTATCCAACAAGTTGCGTATGTACTAAATTTATATCCTAGTGAAATATCATATCTTTCTATTGCAGTTATTAAACCAAGATTACCTTCTTGTATTAGATCTAGTCTATCTATTCTTTCTGATTTATATTTTTTTACTATACTTACTACTAATTTAAGATTTCTTTCAATAAGTATATTTTTCGCATTAATTTCTCCGTTTTTAAATCTTATAAACAAATCTCTTTCTTCATCTTCGTTAAGAATTGGTACATTTATATCTTTTAAATATAGTGAATAAGAATCACAAGAGCTTTCTTTTTTATAGGTTTTTTCTATTCTTTTATTAAGTTTTTCTCTTATTTTTTCTTCAAACTCTCTTGTAAAAAGCAATACATTTTCTTTATCTTGATTACTTGTTATTTCTCTTACAGTTTCATAAAAACATTCTTCGCTTATTCCAAACATTTTATATTCATTATACAAGTTTGTAATCAAATTAATCGTATCCATATTAATTCCCCCAATCAAAGTACGATTATTATATATTATATTAAGTATTTTTGCAAATAGTATACTTTTATTCTTTACTCATAAAACATTCTTTTTCATGTGAGTATATAAAGCCAGTGGCTTGTAAATATGAATAGATAATTGTTGATCCGACAAATTTCATACCTCTTTTTATTAAATCTTTTGAAATAGAATCTGATAAATCGTTTGTCGTTTTGTTAGTTTCTTTTAATATTTTATTTTTTGTAAAAGTCAGTAAGTATTTATAAAAACTTCCGTATTCATTTTGAATATTTTTAAATATTTTTGCATTATTAATACTTGCATTTATTTTTAGTTTATTTCTTATAATTTTATCATTGGACAATAATTCTTTTATTTTTCTTTCATCAAAATTTATAATTTTATCTATATCAAAGTTTTCATAAGCTTTTTTAAAATATTTTCTTTTGTTTAAAATGCACTCCCAAGATAATCCTGCTTGAAAAGATTCTAGTAATAGCATTTCAAATAAATATTTATCATCAAAATTAGGTATGCCCCATTCTTTATCATGATATTCTATATATAAAGGATTATTTAGATTACACCATTTACATCTTTTCATAATGCAGTACCTTTTTTTGGAACAAAGTATTTACTTATGTCATTTTTTTCATGTGTTAAAAGAGCAACTTTATTTTTAATTCCTCCTCCATAACCTGTTAAACTTCCATTAGTTCCAACTACTCTATGACAAGGTATAATAATACAAATTGGATTTGAACCAACCGCACCACCTACTGCTTGACTAGACATTCTTTTAATTTTTCTTTTTTCTGCTATGATTTTTGATATATCGTTATATGTTATTGTTTTACCAAATGGAATAGTATTCATTATATCAACGCATTCTTGTCTAAATGGTGTTAAATTATTAATTTTGTATTTTGGTGTAAAATCTGGATTTTTACCACTAAAATAAATATCTAACCATTTTCTTGTTTCTTTAAAGATTGGTAATTCTTTTTCTTTGCAATTAACAATCTGCTTATTTTCGTCTTTTGAGCCAATAAAACATAATCCTGTTAAATATTCCCCATCACTATTCATTAATATATCATCAAACTCACTTGGGGTTTTGTATAGCCATTTATAAATCATTATTTCCTCCTATTCATTAATTATTATAACTATTAGTTTATCATGTTTTAAAATATGAAAAAAGAATTTTTAATAAATTAAATAGAATCATAATATATGGTAAATATAAAAATTTACAAAATTAAAACTACTCTCCAATTAAACTGAAAGTAGTTTTTATATTATCTCTAATAGTCCGAGTATTAATACCTGGTGCCCTTTTGGTGGAAGTACAACAACAACTAGGCATAAATTTATAGGTAGTAATAACTACTAGCTATTCAAATTATATCACAAAATTTACATTTTGAGGCAAAAAAATGTCTAATTTTACATTTAAATTATGAAAAATACAAGAGATATGCTATAATTATGTTAGATGAATTGTAGGTATCAATATGTTAATAGATTGTTATTCTTATTGGGGACAAGATGATGACAAAAAAATAATTTTTGTTGAGAAAAAATCACTTGATGTTAATGATGAAAGAGTTAAAAAATACCAGAGTGAATATGCAAATATTCAAGCATATGCAAAACAAAATGGTTATAGAGTTTTAGATATTGCACTAACACAAGAAGATGATTATGCTATGGAGCATGGGAGAAGTAGATAAATAATTGGAGATGATTAATGTGTTTGTTAAGAATAAAGTAATTGATAAAGACGAAATTCAAAGAGTAATTGCAAGTAGAGAGTTAATAACATATGATTCACTAAAGAAAGACTGGGATGCTGTGTTAGAAATGAGTAAAAATTTGGAATTAGAATCTAAGAATAATGAATTTAATTTTTATGAAATGTATGAAATCGTCTTTGGTAGTAATTTGTATGGTTTGACTTTGGATGAATTAGAATATATAAGTGAAAATAATTTATTTGAATTTGATGAAAATAATATACTTGATTATAGATGTAAAATGAATCTTGAAAGAAGAATCAATTATTATAAACAAAATCTTTCTGATTTAACTAATTGTTTGCAAAAAGGTAATGTAGGAAGTTATTTTAGTAAATATAGAGATTTATTTCACATGGCTGGTGGTGGAATAGAAATAGCAACATTTTTAGGTTTAAATAGAAATGGTGTTGAACTTACTCCAGATGGTGAAAAATTAAAAGCTTGTATAGAAAATATTAGACAATTACATTACAATGAAATTAAACAAAGGGCTGCAGCATATAAAAGTGGTTCAGTTAAAAGATAGCATTTAAGAATTAAATACTAAATAAAAAATCATGACACGTTATGAAATTACGAAGTAAGTTTGTAAGTGGTGATAGATTTTTATAAATTTATTTTCATTACGAAGTTTTGAAAATAAAAACATAACTTTGCTTAGCTTTATGCCTTGCTAAAATTATGCTTAAAAGGGTTTAAAAAGGGAAATCCCCTTTTTCACACCGTTATTGGCTTTGCCAATAGCGTAGTGTGTTACTAAAATGGAATTTTAGTTTTATTGAACGAGCTGTAGCTCGTTTTTTAAATGTTTAAATCCTTATCATCATATTCATAATTTTTTGTATATAAATAATCATTTATTTCTTCTTCTTTTGATGTGTTATCTGCTATATCGTGTAAATCAAAATTATCATATAAATCTTGTTTGTGGTATTCTTTTATTTCTGATATTACTTTATTTGTATCTTTTTCTAAATAATTTACTGTATAACTTAAGTCAGTTCTTTAAATAATGCTTGATTATTTGGCATATCTTTTATAACTCTTTTTGATGTATTCATAAAATTATTTAATGTATCATAAGTATCTTGATTAATCTTAACTTCTTTACCTATAATTATTGGTTTAGAAGTTTTTAGTTTTTCTTCTATTTCTTCAAAATCTCTAGTCATTAAATAATTTTGCTTTTCTAATCTATTTTCTAGTTTTTTTAGTAATCTTTTTAAATTTTTTTTATAGAAATATGCTCGTTATCGCTGTTTTTAATGCCTCTTTCTAGATCAAAACCATTATCTATTAGTCTTTGATAGTATTTATCTTGAAGTGTGCTTAAATGGGCTTTATCTTTGATATATTGTTTTTTAGAAATAGTATATTTTTCAGTGTTTGTTCTTTTATCATAGTAATATTTGTATTTTTAATACTTTTGATATTTCCATTTATGATTGCGTATTTTACATTAGCAAACCTAAAAACCATTTCAACCTTTCTTTTTAGTTCTTTACTTATTACAAGTTCTTTAGTTTCT
>ERZ773192.1597-NODE-1597-length-21988-cov-4.791684_pt1 | contig 21988 bp, 10 predicted proteins | sample MGYA00581010_ERZ773192 | MGnify/ENA primary metagenome ERZ773192 (study PRJEB29015, sample SAMEA2737741) | human gut metagenome | biome: human gut; feature: human-associated habitat; material: faeces | place: China | collected 2012 ...
AAATTTTTTGAAAAAATTTTCAAAAAACTCTTGACTTTTAATAGTTAGTCACCTCGGTTGATTTATATGTTTTTATTTTATCCGCATTAAAATATTGTATTCGCTCTCGGGTCAAAAAAGGACAAAAAGGATACATATTTTAAAATTATCAAATATTTTTGCGGATTTAAAAGGATTTTTTAAATTTTCGGCGAATATAAAAAGGATAGAAATTTTTTCTTTATACATATTTTGATAACAATTAAGAACACGCCGCACGGCGTGAATATAAACTCAAAGGAGAGATAAAATATGCCCGAAGGAATTTTTGATGAGTCAAAACTCAAAATTATACCTGTTGAGCTGAACAGCGAAATGCGAAAGTCCTATATCGATTATGCAATGTCGGTTATTGTCGGACGCGCACTTCCCGATGTTCGAGACGGCCTTAAACCCGTTCACAGACGAATTTTATACGCAATGCACGAGGATGGACTAACCCCCGACAAAGAGTACAGAAAGTGTGCTACTACCGTCGGTAACGTTCTCGGCCGATACCATCCGCACGGTGACGCGTCCGTATACGACGCTCTCGTTCGTATGGCACAAGACTTCGCAATGAGATACCCGACCGTTGACGGTCACGGTAACTTTGGCTCGGTTGACGGTGACCCCGCCGCGGCTTACAGATACACCGAGGCGCGTATGTCAAAGCTGTCGCTTAATATGCTTACCGATATTGAAAAAGATACGGTTGACTTTATGCCGAACTTTGACGAAACCCGAAAAGAGCCTATTGTCCTGCCGTCAAGAATACCGCATTTGTTGGTAAACGGTTCAAACGGTATCGCGGTAGGTATGGCGACAAATATTCCGCCTCATAATTTGGGTGAGGTAATCGACGGTATCATCGCATTGATAGACAACCCCGATATAACCGTTGACGAACTTATGGAACACATACCGGGTCCCGACTTTCCGAGCGGCGGTCTTATAATGGGTAAAGCCGGAATCCGTTCCGCATATCACACGGGCCGCGGCAAGCTGCGCGTTCGCGCAAGAGCGGAAATCGTTGACTGGAAAGAAAACAGACATAAAATCGTTATTACCGAAATACCCTATATGGTCAACAAAGCTCGCCTTATCGAAAAAATTGCCGAGCTTGTACATGATAAACGCGTTGAGGGTATATCCGACTTGCGCGATGAATCCGACCGTGACGGTATGCGCATAGTGGTTGAGCTTAAAACGGGCGCAAACGCACAAATTGTCTTGAATCAGCTTTATAAATATACCCAGCTCGAAGACACATTCAGCGTAATAATGCTCGCCCTTGTAAATCAAACCGACCCCAAGGTTTTAAACCTCAAACAGGTTCTCGAACACTATGTGAAATTCCAGGAAGAGGTTATAACCAGACGAACCAAATTCGACAAGGCAAAGGCAGAAGCCAGAGTTCATATATTAGAGGGATTAAAGATTGCTCTCGATAACATCGATGAGGTAATCGAAACAATTCGAAACAGCTATAACGATGCCAAAGAAAAACTTATGAGTCGTTTTTCGCTTACCGATATTCAGGCGCAGGCGATTTTGGATATGCGTCTTGCCCGACTTGCCGGTATGGAACGTGAAAAAATCGATAAAGAGTATGACGAACTCGTAAAACTCATCGCACACTTAACCGAGATTCTCTCGGACGAAAGCCTTGTACTCGGAATCGTCAAAGACGAGCTTAGCGCAATCGGCGAAAAATTCGGCGATGCAAGACGCACGGGCATTGAGCCTATCCCCGATGACATTGATATTGAGGACCTTATCGCCGAAGAGGATAACGTAATCACGGTTACACACCAAGGTTATGTAAAACGTCTTGCCGTTGACACATATAAGAGCCAAAAGCGCGGCGGCAGAGGCATAATCGGTCTTTCGACCAAAGAAGAGGATTTTATAAGCAATATGTTTGTATCGTCAACGCACGCACACATTTTGTTCTTTACAAATAAAGGAAAAATGTACAGAATCAAAGCTTACGAAATTCCCGAGGCAGGCAGACACGCAAAAGGTACGCCGATAATAAATATTCTCTCAATCGAACCCGATGAAAGAATTTCGGCGGTAATCCCCGTTCGCCAATATGAGGAGGGTAAAAGTCTGCTTATGTGTACTCGCGAGGGCGTTATCAAAAAGACCGACCTTATGGAATACAGCAATGCGCCGAAAGCCGGTAAAATCGCAATACGTCTGGATGATGACGATGAACTTATCGGTGTTGCGATGACATCGGGCAACGATGACATATTCGTCGGCTCTCACGAAGGAAAGGTAATACGCTTTAACGAAAATGATGTCCGCTCAATGGGACGTGTTTCAAGAGGTGTTCGCGCAATGACGGTTTCCGACACAGACTATATCATTGGAATGTGTATCGCTCGTGATGGCGGAAAGCTGCTTACCATAAGCGAAAACGGATACGGCAAAAAGACGGATATTTCCGAATATAAAGTTCAAAACCGCGGCGGTAAAGGAATGATGACATATCGCATAAGCGAGGATACCGGTATGATTTCGGGAATGGGCATTGTAACCCCCGAGGATGACATTATTCTTATTACCTCTGAGGGCGTTGTTATCAGAATCGACAGCGAAGACATCAGCACGTACAGCCGTGTTACAAAGGGTGTCAGACTTGTTCGTCTTGCAGAGGGCGTAAAGGTTGTCAGCGGTGCAAGTGTTCAAAAGGATGATGAATCCGAAAGCACAAAGCCCGACGGCGAAGAAGCCGATTCTGAAACGGCTTCCCAACATGATGCTCCGCAGAATGCCGAAGCAGAAACCGAAAACGCGTCGGAATCGGAAAGTAACCCGAATTCTGAAACCGAATAACGCTGTGCATATCAAATACCGCAGAGTTAAATAATGACAGACAGGATGACATAAACTATGGAAAATAAACTTCAGAAAATATTGAGCAAAGTCAGGCGTGCGGTCGATGATTACGGAATGATAAACAATGGAGACAGAATTGCCGTCGGTATATCCGGCGGCAAGGACAGTCTTACCTTGCTTTACGCTCTGGCGGAACTCAGGCGTTTTTATCCGGCGCATTTTGATGTGATAGGCGTTTCGCTCGATATGGGACACCCAAACGTAAGCTTTGCCGAGGTACGAAAGCTTTGCGAAGAACTCAATGTTGAATATATCGTAAAGAAAACAGACATCGCGGAAATAATTTTTGACATACGCAAAGAAAAGAACCCTTGTTCGCTTTGTGCCAAGATGCGCCGCGGCGGTGTGAATGACCTCGCTGTTGAGCTGGGATGCAACAAGGTTGCACTCGGACATCACAGAGAGGACGTTATCGAAACATTCTTCCTCTCCCTTTTCTATGAGGGAAGAATTAATTGTTTTTCGCCCGTAACATATCTGTCACGCCGCGATATATATGTTATCCGTCCGCTTTTGTATATGCCCGAGGGCGATATAAAAAGCTTTGCCGCATCGCAAAGGCTTCCTATCGTTCCGAGCAACTGTCCGATGGACGGACACTCAAAACGCCAGGATATGAAGGATTTTATTAATCAAAAATCGCGTGAGGACAAGTTTTTTAAGACAAAAATTATGCACGCGATAATAAACGGACTTCCGAGCTGGAACAAGTCCGAGAACGGACAGCTGAATAAATATGAATAAGCCGAAAAACTCTTTAAAAAACAGAACTTTGACAATATTGCGTCTTGCGGTCTATGACTTTAAGGCGAAGTATGCCGGTTCTGTTTTCGGCTTTATGTGGGCAGGTGTTGAACCCATTGTAAACGTAATGGTATATTGGTTTGTATATTCGGTTGCGGCGAATTTTTCGTGGAGTGACGATTGCCATTATTATCTTTGGCTCTCGGTCGGAATATCGGCATGGCTTTTTATTTCCGAGGGAATAAAATCGATGACGTCCGCTTTTCGCGATTATGCTTATCTTATAAAAAAGACGGGGTTTAACAAACCCTCTGTTTTACGGATAAGAGCAATATCTTGTATCTTCGGTCATATAATATTTTTGGCAATCGTCTTGGCTTTGTGCGTATACGAAAACACGTTTTCGTCCGCGTGGATATACCTTCCTCTATGGAGTGCGGCAATCTTTTTGTTCGTGTATTCCGTTGGACGCATATTTGCATTGATTTGTGCAAAATTTAAGGATATGCAAAACATTGTCGGCATAGGATTAAATATATGCTTTTGGATAACCCCCGTATTCTGGCGGTTATCACAAAACGCCTCATTCCCTGCCGGTATAATTAAATATACCCCCGGCGCAGTCTTTGTAAACGGTTACCGTTCCGTGCTATTGTACGGCACGTTTGATATTAAAGCTTTGATATATATTATTTGTATTGATGCGCTCATATTTATAATAGGAAGTCCGTTGCAAAAACGAATGATTTCGGATATTGCCGACGGCTTATAAAAAATGAAATGAAAGGATTTGAATTAAATGTTTAAAAGTAAGTTGAACACAATTAAGAAAGTTTTATTGGCTGTTATATCAGCTATTTTGTGCATTGCCGTTGCCGGCTGCGGCAGCGGTTCGGATAACACAAATACAAAACCTCAAGAGAACACCGATAGCGGCGCACAATCCACGGTTGATGAACCGTCTCGCAAAATTAAATTTACTATGAAAGACGGCGGAGAGTTTATTATAAAAACCGAACCTCAATATGCACCCGAAACCTGTAAGAACTTTACCAAGCTTGTAAGCGAAGGCTTTTATAACGGTTTAACATTTCACCGCGTAATCGACAACTTTGTTGCGCAAGGCGGTGACCCCAAAGGCAACGGCACCGGCGGCAGCGACACCAAGATTAAAGGTGAATTCGCCAAAAACGGATTTGAACAAAACACACTCTCTCATACCCGCGGAGTCGTTTCAATGGCGCGAAGTCAAGATATGAATTCGGCAACGAGCCAATTCTTTATCTGCTATGATTCTCAAACTTCGCTTGACGGGAGCTATGCCGCATTCGGTGAGGTTATCGAAGGAATGGACGTAATCGATGGATTTTTAAAGGTTAAACGTGACGCAAGCGGAAAACCCGAAACGCCTATCGTTATCGAAAAGGCAGAAATAATCGAATAAGATTCAAAACTGTACCAACATAGAAAAAAGCAGGGTGATGTCCCTGCTTTTTCTATGTTTCTTTTTCTTATTCCGATACGACCGCAATTTCGAAAAGCTGTTCTTGAACAAGCCGCGCGATTATCGGCATACCTTTTTCAAGTTCAGAGAGCTTTGAAACTCTCACCGAATTCTTCTTTTTATCATAAAGATAATATTTAACCGACTGCCCCGACACGCTTACCCATTTCGTGTTCTTATCAACCGAATCCTTTGAATCAATACTGATTCCGACAAGGTTTGTGTTTCTGTTTATATGAACGATTTTTCCCGTTATCAAACGGGTATCGGCGTTAAATCCGCCGTCATCACCGTCTGTCGGCGATGATGCGTCAAATCTCTTGGCTGCGTTTACCACCATATTGTTCTTTCCTGTTGTAAACTGTATCACATCGCCCCTGTCGAATTCATCCGTCTTGCAATCATCGGCAAAGATAATATGTGATGCTTTCCCGTCATATAAACCATCCGCAAACGTAACCGTTTCACCGCTTGTTTTATTAATTTCGGTTCCTATGCTGTCAACAACAAAAAAGCTCTTTAACTTTCCCGGGTCTTTTGAATAGTTATCATCGGTATGTATAACCACTACCTCGGGAACAGCGTACTTTTCGTTATAAAAATCCGCGTTATACTTGCTTCCCGTATACAATGCCGATGTCGATACCGAACGGAAGAAATCCTCTTGACTCAAATCGGTCGGTATCATAAAAATTTTTGACTGCGAAACGAAATGCTGAGAACCGAGTGATTTATTAACGTTTTTATAACGTTCCTCTCCGCTTGCATCAAGACAAAGCAGGTCTGTCGGGTCGGGCGCGGCCGCCCTGTCGACAGCGGTGTTTATTTTAAATATCTCATCATTCGCATTTATGCTGTATTCAATCAGCTGAGGAACAACTGTGCCGTCTGCGGATTTCAGAGTATTTTCGACAACATTCTCGCCTTTGACATTTTTTGTACCGTTCCAAGTAACTTTATCTTTTAAATAAAGCTCTTTCCATTCATTGTCCTGACAGAATAATTTTAATTTATACTGTTTTTCAAAAACGCCGGTATCAGCCGCATTTGTCACATACGCGTATATACTTCCGCTGTGATATGAGCTTTCGAGTATCGCCGCAACTTTACCGAACGAATCAATCAAATATGTATAAATTCGTCCCGTTTTGGGCATAAGCTCAAATCCATCATTTATCGCATCGATAAAGCTGTCGGACAAGTCATAAGTTTTTCCGCCTATACCGATAATCCCTTCTCCTTCGTTTATCGAATCGGTATTGCCCGATACCTGTTTTGATGATGCCGTAACATAAATATACTTTTTGTCCGATGATTCATACCAGCTTATCATATCACCGTCACTCAAATTCGAAAGCTCGGTCGAAACACCGTCTTTATAAATATCGACCGTCTTATCGGCGTCATCCGTTAATATGCTCATTCCGGTGCTTCTTTTATCATATATGATACCCGTTCGATATGATATATTATCGGCAACCAAAGTTTTAAAATCATACACAAAAACAACATCCGCGCGCCTATCGCCGTCATTGTCAATCAACCTGACATATCCGTTTTTGGGACAAATACCCTCTTTTGTATAACTTTTAAGCAGTCCTCCGTTTTTTATGACATCAACGGACGGCGCGATTTTATACGACTTGTTTTTACCCTCGGAATCAAAATATTCAATTGACCCCTTTTGAGTCTTTGACGAATTTATATCATTTGTTTCAACCTCTAAAACACCCTTGGGGTCATCAATCGCCGCATATAAAAGCGTGGGCGTATCGTTCTTGTTCGCCTTTGCGTAAAATTTCACCTTACATCCGAGCAAATCGGATGCTTTTGTTGTCCCGATATTGTACAAAACATTATCTATTTTGACCGTTTCTCTGTCGGTCGCGGCAGACTCTTTCAGATTGCTGATATAATTCGCCGTCACAACCCCCTCATCCGATATTATATCCGCTTGCTCTAAAATTGTCCTGCCCTTTTTGGCATAAACAACATAATCGCTCGCCCATTTTACGGGTTCTTTTTGTGATACCTCTGTACATCTGAAAAATAGCCGCGCAATATCGCATTTGAGTGTATCGGGCGTATCCGCCGATTTGCTCGGAAATTTAAGCATTGACGCAACCCATGTATATCCGTTCGGATTTCCGCCGTTCAGCTCCGCTTGTTCACCATAGCCGAGCGCACGCACGGCAAGACGAATGGCATCGTTATATTTTATCGGTGAATTGGGCCGGAAGTATCCGTTATAATCGTCTTTTAATATTCCAAGTGCGAACGCAAGAGATACACTGTCTTTATATTCGGCATCCTTCGGAATATCAACAAAAATGTCATTCTCCGTATATGTGTGAATAAGATTATCATATCCCATAAGTCTCATCAACGCCGTAACGTATTCCGCACGCGTTACCACTCTGTCACCGTTCCACATCCCGTCATCATCATTCGGTAAAACGCCCAGGTCGCGCATAATTGTCGCTTCTTTTTCATAATTCTTGCCGTTCAAATCGGGGGTCGGAACGCCGCCGATATTTTCGACCGTCTTGCCCGTCCCGATTGCGGAAAATGTAATACTGTCAACATAAACCGTATTCGAGTCAATCGAGGTGTCGAACATAAAACCGCCGTAAGAGCAAATATTCGCGGTATCTGTCCAGTTTATCATTTCTTTTCCGTCAAAATAAACGACTATGTTCGCCGATTGCTTTTCTTTGTCCTGCACAAAGTTCACTTTAACGGTATGATATTTCGTGCTGTTTACGGAAAGCGCGCCCGTCGGTCCGGACTTTAAAAGCCATTGTGCCGGCGGTTCCATTTTTGCAAGAGTAAAGCCCTGATTCGTACAGTTAATCAAATATTTATGATCGTTTGCGGTCGGATTAAGCGAAATGCTGAATGCCGTTCCATTCTTTGTCCAGTTATCCATACGAACTCGAAAACTTGCGGTATACGAACCGTTCCAGCCCTCGTCTTCCGCTGTTTTTAAATAAGTCACGCCCGCTTTTCCTTTAAAGCACGCCGCTCTTACCCCATTGTCATCAGCAACCGATACGCTTCCGGTTCTGACCGAAAGCCTTCCGAGACCCGACTCAAAATCCTCTGACAGTAACAGCTCTGCCGCAGACACGTTTATTCCGAAACAAGTTACAAGAATAGCCGCTGTCAATACAAATGTAAGAATTTTTTTCAATGTGTTCATAAGCTTCCTCCTGTGCTGCGCAGTTTTAAAATTCCGTATAAAAGTTTAGCCGATTCCGCACGCGTTATGGTATCTTGAGGTTCAAAACGGTTGTTATCTCTTCCGTTTATAATTCCTGCCGAAGATAAATCGGAAACAGCCGTTATCGCCCATTCGCTTATTTCGCCATAGTCCGAGAAATTCGTTTTATTGTCGGCATTTGAATCAATCGCAATCCCGACAGCCGAACAGCCGCGCATCAGCGTTGCCGCCGCCTCTTCACGAGTAATGTTATTACCCGTTCCGAAAAGGTCATTTGAGATGCCGTTTGTTATCCCGAATTTTTCCGCGGTCGAAACCCAGTCATAATACCACGCGTCTTTATCAACATCTTTAAATGCGGTCATATTCCAAATCGGTTTTATTTCAAGGACTCCGAGCAATATTTTAATAAATTCCTCTCTTGTTATCGGGCTGTTCGGTTCAAAGCTGTCACTTGTCCGACCGCTGATTATTCCTTTTTTATATAACGCCGAAATTGCGTCTTTTGCCCAATCAACATCATCCGTATCTTTAAAAACATCGGTAATATCTTTATCATATCTTTCCGTCACGGATTCAGACTCGGTATTGTTTTGAATCGGATATTGAGACGCACCGCCGACAGAACCGACGCCCGAGCTTCCTCCGCTACCCGATCCGCCCGATGATGAATTATTCTTATTGCCGGTTTTATATTCATCAATTTGTTCACAGAGAATTTTGTTGAACTCCGAAAGCGTTTTGAACTTTGCGCCGTTCATTTTATCCAGAACGCGTCCGCTTATGTCTCTTGATGCACTTTCGGTATTTGTGTAATCCCTCAAATACGCCGCCGTGATACCGATATATTCGTTATGTTTTTTCACCGTTTCCGCAAGGGTCAGCTTTGACGCATTGTTAAGCAAATATAAAACCGCACCCTTGTACAATTGCTCGTTCAAATCCGATACGGATTTATACGGTCTGTTTTCCGATGCATATTTACAAACCTCAGCATACATTGCGGAATCATCCGAAATTTTTATATCGCCGAACAAAAGATTTATTCCCCTGCCGTCATTCTCTTTTAAAAACTCGCCGAATTCATCGGCTTTGAGGTTATTAACCGCGTCAATAAGTAATATTTCGCTCATTGCATCACAGAACCTTTGCTCATCGGTACTAAACGGAATTTTATCCGCAATCGTCTTAAACAGAGCGGTGTTATCCGCCGTGATTCCGTCCGTCACAAAGCCGAATTCATTTAAGATGTCCCTGTTTGCACAAAGCAAAGTATTCAAAGCGGCATCATCCGCTGCGGAATTAATCTTGTTGATTAATTCCGCTCTTTTTTCGATTCCGAAATAGGTGAATGTTTTTGTTAAAACTTCGCCGTTTGCATTAATTTTTATCACATACTCACCGCCGCAGCTGTTTGAGGAATCCTCAACATCGGGCATAGCGAATACGGGGAATTCAAACGCACCTGTTTTGTCCGCCGCGGTATCATCCGCAAACACAAACGTATCCGTTCCGCTTTCGGTCACGGTTGCAACAACCTTTGCGTTTGCCCCTGCCGTTCCGTTCAGCGTAACGCTGCCGCATTTCACAAGAGCCTTAACACTTGTGCTTTGACCGCCCTCCGCAAATCCGAAAGGCATAGCCGAAACAATTAAAAATACGGATAAAAATACGGCGATTCTTTTAGTCCAAAGTTTTTTCAGCATTGTCTCTCTCCTCCTCAATTGCCTATTCTCAAATATGATAAGTCTGTACCCATTCTGTCACCGAATGTTACCGTTCCGTCAAGAGCCGCATAACCCGAGGTAAAGTCCGCACTCATACTTTCGCCGTTTACGCTAAGCTTTGCGGTACTTCCGTCAATCTCTATCACAACGTGATACATCTCGTTCAAATGCACCTGAACATCCGCCAGATTAAGTGTAACCGCGCTTCCGCTCTCGGGCGTAGCCACGAGTTTAAAACAGTTATCAAAAGCATTATATTGCAGAGAAATCGGAGTTTTGCTCGTTCCGTTCGCACTCATAATCTGATTACACATTGCGTTCTTGTATACATACTTTGTCAAATCCGTAAATTTCAAAAGCATTTCCGCATAATAGTGTTTAACCGTTGTCGCATCTGAAATCGAACCTATCAGCGAGCTGCTGAGCGTAAGCTTTTCACCCTTATTCATCCTTATCGCATCTCCGAACTTGTTTATTCCCGTGTTTTCGGTGATTTCAAACATATCGGACAGGTCATCGTCTGCCGCCGCATTCCAATCGAGACGAATCTTATACTTATCTCCGCTCTCTATATTCGAAATACTGTTCAGCATACTCAAATCCTGTTTTTGTATATTTAAAGCTCCGCCGTTTTCAATAACCGCACCGTCTATATTCGAGGTCAGTTTTAAATTTGCCCCCGTATCGGTTGAAAATGGGTCTTTATACAATCTCAGCGGAAGAACAACCTTTGCTTCATTTGAATTAACCGCAAATGTTTCATCAACCTTTGTACCGAAATACTGTCCGCTTACCGTTACGTTTCCGCTAACCGAATTCTCGGACGCATTCTCTATGATAATCAGAGCGTTTACCGAATCGGGAATTTTCTTCAGCGTTGAATATGTTTCAAAAGGAACATACGTCTTTATAAACACACTGTTTGACAAAACCGACACCTTATCCGAGCCGTCATTCGTTATCTCGATATACGGAACAAGCTTTGACATAGCTATAACCGTGCCGTTTGACAAAGTAACGTCATTTCCGTCACTTGTCGGGAAAACGGGATAAACAAATGATAAATTCTTGCCGTCAAACGTACCCGAGACTTCCTCTGTTGTTCCGTCGGCATAATGTGCAACAATCTTTGGCGATTGTATGCCGTCTGTCGGAACATTCAGGCTTATTTCTTTATCCGTAACCGGAGCGTAAATCCGCTTTGTTCCGTCATCTCTGTTTTCAAAGAGCAACAGAGTCGATTGTTCAAGCTCGTGGTTATTAAACCTGTCATATGTTCCTGCCGTTACCTTACCGTCTTTAGATTTGAATTCAAATCCCTCTTTGCTTATTGTTCTGTCCGATTTAACCAGAGGTCTGTTTTCAAGTGTTCCCGTAACGATATTTCCGTCATAATCCGCAACAAGCTCTTGCTTTGAATAATCAAGCTCTTTCATCAGTTTTTGTCCATAGAGTCTGTCCATAACAAGCTCGCCGAGAATAGCCTGACCTCTTATCCAGCGCAAATTATCAACCGTTGGCTGTTTGCCTACATCAAGTCTCATTTTCAGTCCGTAATTATAGAGCAGAGAGAATGTAAGTGCTCTGTTGCTGTTCTGATTCTCATCGGATACGTTATGCGGAAAAATTCGCGCATATTCACTTATCATCATCGCCGTTATGTCATATCGCATACGAATGAATGTTTCTTTTCCGAACGGCGGAGTATCATAATCGGGGTCCCAGCGCGCGTCAGTCATAAATCCTGCCTGATACGGAAGTCTTGAAATATCCAATCCTTCGGAGTATAAAGGCGCTCTGTCGCCGTGCCATTTCATAAGCTTTGCCTGGTAATCATATTCGTGATCCGGTCTGTCGGCATCGGGATGAAAGTCATAACGTTGTTTCATCGGATTCATAACCGTTATAACATTGGTAAAGAAGTTGCTGACGCCCATACTCTGCCACGTGTTCCACGTTTCCTCAAAGAATTGCATCGCACGCTTTGACGCCGGCGAGTATAACACACCCGGAACACCCCAAACCGCCTTTTGGCGCGGACCGCTTAAATGCTTAATTGCGAGGTCATATATACCTGTTTGTTCCTCGCCGTTCGCCGCTTGTTCGGCTTTAATTTGTTCATCGAGTCTCGACCCCTCTGTGCCATAGAACAGAGAGTTCCGCGGCAGATAAGAGTGACCGTTCTCGTTTGCCACAGTCATAAATTCCGTCCAATCTTCCATTGTTCCCAAATACTCATAAGGCGGAAAATAATTCGGAAAAGCGTCCCAATAGCTATAGCCTTTATTCGTATGTCCGAGAACAGCCGTCATATGGAACATTGAATGACCCGGGGCCTTCTTTGCAAACTCGGTCATATCCGTAAACTTGTTACCAATCGTGCTCAAATGAAAGACATTGCTTTTCGGAACGGTTTCTTTATCCTGTTCCTTTTGAATCTTTTCTCTGACGCGCCGTGCGTTCGGATAACAGGTTTTTACATATTCATCCGCCATCGTGCGCAGATTCGGTGTTGACGAGATAACGCACGGAACGCTCGTCACACTCTCTCCCTTTTCTCGATATACCACCGTTCCGGGGCTTACACGCATCGAGCGTGAAAAGTCACCGCCGTAGATTTGAGTATCGGTTGCCATTATATATTCATCATCGCCGTCTTTTTGCTCGTGCTGGACAAAGTATGTCGAGGCAACGCCGTTACCCGTTACCGCATATCCGTCCATAACGCACGATGCAAATGTATATCTGTACCACGTTATTGTGTCATACTCAACCATTGCATAGCTTGTCGGCAAAAGCAGCGTGTTGTTCACCGAGTAACAATATGACCATTCTGACGGAATCGTTATGAACTGCAGAGGATAATCACTCTTGTTTGTAACATCCGCGTACATCTCTATCTTGTTCCCGCCAAGCTTGATATGTGCGACAACATCAACTCTTTCGTGCGTGTAATAAAGAATCAGCTCGCCCGTTTCGGCGTTCCACGCCGTGTCTTTTAATTTAGCCTCGCGGCTGTCGGTCGTACAGTTTCCGAGAACCCAGTTCGAGCCGTAATAACCCTTTGTCGGATTCTCGGGTATTACGTTTGCCGCCGCGGTCGCTTCGTCTATAAAATACGCTTTCCAAATCGGTCTTGTCAGCGATTCTTTTTCCTCTGACGAACGATAAAATCCGTCAACTCCGCTGACCTTTGCATATCTGAATTTCAAGCCGTCACGGCTTGTCGCAAAGATGTTTCCGTCTTTTGTGTATATATTTGTTTCGGAAAGAACGTTGTTATCATACGAAACCGTAAACACCTTTGATTCGGCATCAAATGATGTTATCGCGCCGAACAGACCCATAACAAAATTTGCCGATGCGCATATTTTGTCGCTGCTTTTGTCTGCGGCAAAGCTCATTTCTGTTTCGGTGCCGTTTATACGTATCTTATCCGACCCCGATGTAACACTCACGTTCAATCCGTCTTTTGATATTGATGCGGAATCTCCGCTCTCGCTGTATTGCGCGTTTAATATTTCCGACATTTGACGAACCGACATAGATATACATCCGTCAACCTCTCTCGGCTCAACATCAAACTCGGCATCCGCACCGTTGACAAGCATTGTTATCTTTTTCTTTGGTCTGCCTGCATACTCATCGGCAAGCGTCTTGTCCGCATCAACATTTTTAAAGTTTATGTCATTAATATAAAGCGACATTACACCCGATTTTTCGATTCCGAATTTCCCGTATGAATACGGCGCGTAATCGTCAACCGCCGATGCTGCAAGGCTTCCGTCTATATATCCGTTCAGCAAAACCGAACCGTCAGCCTTGTTTATAGTTTCAAAAGCGACTTCGTGATATACGTCCTCATCAAACGCCAAAACCTCGGATTTTGCAACAGTTTCGGTTTCTGTCGGCATAATCTTTTTTATCAAAACGCTTCCGTTCGAAATACTCATTTTATAGGTCTGATTCAGCGCGGTATATCTTGAATAAAGCGAAAATCCACCCTCCTCCGTGCTCAGACCCCAGCCGTTTGTTTTTACGTTTGCAATCACGGCTGTTGCGACGGTATCACTAATCTTTGAAACGGGATATATAATCCTCGCCGTATCGTCATTTAATGTCGGCGAAAGCACCAAATTGTCACCGTCTTTTACCACCGAAAATGTTCCGCCTGCGCTTGAAGTGATTTCGGGCATAAACGAATTATCCGAAAAAGAGCTTAATTTTCCACAGTTGAAATCCTCATAAAGCCAAGAACTTTCGGTATACAAATTAACTTCTTCTGCTGTCACCGAAACATTGTCCGCAACAACGGCAACCCCACCATCGGACAGCGGATTATCGTCAATCACCGACAATAGCAAACCGCCGTTTGCGAAAACACGCAAGGTATTATTCTTAACCGCAAGCTTTAAGTCAAAAGCCTTGTCGGCTATCTTAAATTCAGCCGAGCCTAAAGCCTTTTCGCTGTTATCCACCCGCACAAGCGTTACTCTTTTTGATTCGGGGTAAACCCTTGCCTCATACCTCGAATTTTCCGCACATCTGACCGCAGCACCGACGTACCCCGACGCTGAACTTGCGGTCGCACCGCTGAATTTTGCATACGCCGCCAAATCGTAATAACTGTCTTTTGTCACATATACAAAGTTATTCTTTCCGTCAAGCTTTAATGCCTTATTGTCCGATTCAGATGTGATTTCGGCAAGCGCACCGAAGTTCCACTTGTCGGATGCGCTGTCCATTTTGTCCTCATACAGGACTTCTCCGAATGCACAACCGCAAATCATCGAAAAACAGAGTATCACCGCAAAAAACTTCCTTATGATATTCATCCGCAAACCATTCCTTTCTTTGTCGCATTTTAATGTCATTTTATCTCAATGCTGTCACATAAAAGATTAAGATTGTTTGTATTATCAATGCACATAATCTTTATTCTTCCGTCTTTCAAAGATTGAGGCACTGTAACATCAAAACTGTTTTCAAAACTCTCGCCGCTGTCAGCCGAAAAGTCACTAATATTAAGATTCATAAGCGTACCTTTCGCCGAATACATCGCACACAACACCATAAACTCTTTTGTTTCATATCCGCCGTTATCCGTCTTAACCTTTATATTAACTTTCGAACCCGTTACCAATGAATTTACATCCGTGTTCAAACTTATTGAAAAGTCTCCGTTATATCGCATATCTTCAAGCCAAACACGCTTTGTCGGAACGCTCGGATTCGAGCCGTACTTTGTCTTGACCTGATAACCCCGATAACCGTCACTCGGCATAAATCTTACATCCTTGTCCGTAAATTCAAAAGCTTTTTCGCCGTTTGCATAAAACGTCAGTTTTATGTTATTATCGGCGGTTGTTTCTTTTTCGAGTGACAGAATATTGTATTCGCCGACCTTTATAAGTCCGCCTATATCCGCACCGCTCACAAAAGTGCTGCTCCAATCGGGGGATATAATATTAACTTTTATCGTGTCCGCCGTTGGATAAATATGTGCGGTATAACCCTTTCCGCTCTTTAATCCCGATGACAGCTGATAACCTCCCTGAACATTGATTGACGTTCCGGCAATCAGGCATTCGGCATTCAGCCTTGTATGTTCCGATGCACCCTCGGGGGCGGAATAATCATATGTTTTTCCGTCCGAAACTTCCGTTTCGTCAACCAACCAATCCAAGGTATTGTTCTCTATGACAACATCATCAAAATCGACCGATGTATTTTCAGAATAAAATCCGATTGTACCCGAAAGGCATTGATTATATTTCGCCGCATCCGTGTATGACAAAAGCGCAATGTTATCCACAATAACTTTGTAACTTCCCTCTTTTGCCGATATTTTGACGTTTATAGGTGAACCGATTTTTATTGCACTCGCAGATTTCGAAATCGAATTCTCAACGCCGTCTTTTACTTCTTTAAGCTCTGCGCCGTCCTTTGAAAATTTGACAAAAGAGAAATTGTTCTCGTCCGTATATCTGAAACAAATCTTTGCGCTTCCGTCTGCGTCCGCAAATTCATTTATGTTCATATTACAAGATAAATCGATATTTTTATACTTTTTATCCTTTAATAAAATTTTCGCCGAACCGTTAGCACCGAACCTTGCGGCAGAACCGCTTTGAATCGTTTCTTTGTCACCGCTTACATCGCCGTCCTCTTTTAATTTTGAAAAATCCCTGTTGAGATAAATATCCGACGGCGTTATCACAGACGACATATCCGTAATTTCAAGAGAGTTAATCCACAATTCCTTTGTTTTCGGACAGGTTATCGTCAAACCGCCGCATAAAGCCGTATTATCTGTTACCTCATACAAAACGGAATTGTCAAGCAAGGTCTTGATTTGTGTTGAGCCGTTCGCTTTATCCGTATCTTTTATGCTTACTATGTTAAAATCCGTGTTTGCGTCTAAAACCCTGTTCGTTATTTGTGATGCCGCAAGATTATTGTTCCAGTCATCGTTTCTCTTGAGCGCGCTGTATTGAGTGTGCGAATGGATAAGATTCACATACGAATTTCCCGCTCGGTTAAAACCGGTTCTCAAAAACATCTGGTCACAATTTTTCATTTTGAAATTTGCGTCAACCTTTATCTTTTCCCATTCAGCCGAGCTTTCAAAAGATGAATCGTTAATCTTCATAACATTCTCTTTTGTGCTGCCGCCCTTTATTTTCAGATAGCCGTCATTATCAACAAGCGACTCTGCCCCATCGGGGTTTGTGAACGTTATAAAACTCAAATTGTTTAACGCCCTGCCCGATGAAAAATCGTTATAAAATATTCTGTTTTCGCCGCATATTACAATATCGGTCAAGCCGCTTTGCACATTTTGAGTTTCAATTGCCGCCACGCCGCCCGAGACAGGAGTCAAATCGTATACCGAGAGCCAAACCATTCCGTTTACCTCTCCGATTATCATTCCGCCCTTTGCCGATAAAGACATTGTATACTTATTATCAACGGATGGCAATGTATATTCATCAATAACGCTCTCGCCGGCACTCTCATTTTTAACAAGTTTCATCAATCCCGATGTCGGGTTGAGCGAAAACCGATAACCGCCTGTGGCTGAGTACCGTATATAAACGGCGATTTCACCGTCCGGCTCGGCATTTTTTATATCAAACGCCGCCGATACTTTCGCGTCCGTCAAGTTTTGTTCATTATACAAAAGCCTGTTTGTCCCCGTGACTGCGCTCGTATATGTATACGAAACATCCCGTCCGATGCTTGCCGCATCGGTGTTGGTGACATCCCATATATCCGCCGCATCCTCGGTTGAATCATAACTTTCAAAATCATCGCTGAACAAAACCTTTTCATCGTTCGCCGCAATCTCCGCCGCGTCCGCAATCGGGAATAATACGTTCCCGGTCATCAATAACGCTGTGGAAATAACAGCAATTCCTTTTTTAATTACAGAATTCATAGTTGTTTCATCTCCTGTCAATCAGTTCTGTTATTTATGTGTTTAAATTCCGAGTTCATCTTTGAAAACAGCGATAAGCTCTTTTGATATACTTTCATCTTCACTCGCACTCGGATGATATAATGCACCGCACGGAAATTCATTAAAACAATAATAATATAACTTATTATCTGTCTTATGCATCTCCGTCACCGTTTCCGATACCCAACCCGAAAATGTCGAACCGGGTTTGGCAAGACATATTATTTTCGCATCGGGATAACGTGTTCTGAGCTTTGTCAAAAAAGCCCGATATGCCGATACGTATTCGGCCTTTTGACATCCGCCGGCCGTATCATTTGTACCGAGATATATTGATACAACATCGGGTTTTCTTGCGTTATCAAAATCCCATAATTGCGGATTGTCCGTTGTCATTACTTTTAAGTCGGCAAGCTCGGCTTGCTGTGAAATATTTGCATCAACCGACTTATCATTGTTCTTTATTATTCCTTTGCCCGACCTCGCAATAACATTTACGTCCGCATCAAACGCCTTTGAGCACAACGCAGAAAAAGATTTTGAAAAATCAGTGTTTTCGCCTGTTTCCCACTCAACACCGCCGACCTCGGGATATAGGTTTCCGTAACCGACAGTATATGAATCGCCGTAAAATTCAAACAAAAGATTTTTGTTTTCTGTCGGTTCAGCGGCACTGTTGCACGACACTCGTATCTGTGAGGCACAAAGCTTTCCCTTTGTTGCCTCGCTCGAACGTTCGAATCTGATTATATGCTCTCTGTTTTTATCAAGTCCGTCAGCAAGATTTAACCATCCGCTGTTTAAAATCGGGACTCTTTTTGTTACACCGTCAACGGTTATGTTAAAATAAGGTGCGTTCGGCACAGTCGGCACGGATGCGATTGATTCGTTTGTTATCTTTCCGTCGGAATCGGTCTTTGAAGAGTACGCACCCGTCACCTCCGTTATATTAATTTCCGCTCTGTCACCGACAAACTTAAACTCTATTCCGCTGCCGGGCCAGTTATACGTTCTGCCCATTTCCGTTGTATATGCATATCGACCGAGCTGTTTTACGCTGTTGTCGCTTATGCTTTGTGTCCTTCAAAGGTCGTCCTCGAGTGCAGTAATTTTAACGGTGTTGTTATACAGCGGTTTCATTCCGCTGATTGAATTCCAGCAATACGCTACCGCGCGATAGCCCGTCGGATTATTCGGCACTGTCAGTTCGCCCGTCGAAACGGTCTTATACATTTCTTGTGCCGTAACAGTAACCCCTGTAATCGGTGTTACCTCGCACAATACTCCGTCCGCATTATATAATGCCGCAAAAATAACCGCACTGAAATCTTCGCCCGTGGTATTCTCAACCGTTAAATCGGCCTTAACTTTTTCATCCGCAACAAGACTTTCTTTGTTGAATTTATAGTCAATATTCAATGCCGATTCATCGCTGTCCTCACCCAAACACTCTATCCATGCCGTTGCATTGGTGAAGAATGTTCCCGGTGCACTCGGATACCAAAAATCATATCCGTTCGCTCCGCTTGCAGATGTCAGCTTATCTGTGCTATCATCCGTAACCTTGCTTAAAACTTCTGTTCCGTTTACCGAAATTGCAATTTTAACATTCCCGTCCGATAAATCCTCTGTCACCATTTTTATTCTGTTTGTTCTGCCAACATTTATATTGGATGTAATATTCACTGCATCCCCAAATGTTTCGTTCCAAAGCGCTTTATAAAGCTGAACATACACAGCCGCATTCCCGGTGTTACTGTCTTTACCTGTTCTGAACTGTGCAATATATGCCTTATTCGTCGAATTTACACGTGAATTCATAAAAAATTGACTCCATTTTAAATCGGGAATTTGAATATCCGCACAGAACGCCGTATAGTCAGTACCTTTAACAACATTGGTGTCCGCTGTGAAAGTATAGTGTTTGCTTGCAGCTGTCGGAACATCCGAAATCCACATTCTGTTTTCTTCTTTCACAAGAACGTTTTTAACCGTTGCTGACGCATCTTTAAACTGTATTCCTATCGTTCCTTTAAGGTTCATTTCTTCGGCAGATGTCAGCTCTGCAACAACATTTCCGTCAATAAGCGCACGATATATTCCGTCTTTTGCCTGTAACTCCATTCTGAATTTTGTTCCGGGGTCATAAGTCATAGACACATACTTTTTATCTTTTTCTCCGTTGTTGCAAACAAGAATCGCAACGGTGGGTACTGCGGCATTTGATTTCTTGAAGAATGTCATTCTTACATTGTGACCGTTTGAAATGTAACGTGCAAAAAGGTTGATTTGAGAGTTGTCACTCCAATTTTCGGAATCTATATCAACGTCCATTCCGACCGAAACATTCTTTTGTGAAAAATTATTTAACACCAAATCGCCGTTTTGACCGCTTAAAACCTTGTATGCTTTTTCTTTGCTGAATGTGCCGCTTACCGTTCCGCTTTTTGTCCAATTCACCATTTTGGGTAAGGATATTGTGTTTTCCGCTTTCGTTGCGGCATTTGCGTCTTTGATTGTGAGGTTATCAATTGTCAGCGTGCCTTTAATAGGATTAATTCCTATTCCTCCACCCGTTATAGGCGTTGAACTGTCCGATGCCGATAATATCTGTTGATTATCTGTATAATACTTTAATTCGGTTATTGTATTGTCTGCATTTGTCTTTGTTTCGGCTTTAAACTGAAAACTTTTACTTTTTAAACTCTGCGTTTTTCCATAATCCGTCACAGCCGAATCCGACAGTGTTGTACCGCTTTTTTTCACACTTGAATACTGACAGGTACTATGTATAAATCCCAAATATGACTTTGATAAATCATTTAACAAATGCGATTGTATATTCATATAGTCAAATGCATCGTCAGTAACGGCATCAAAAGACAAAGCCGAATGTTTCCACGCGCTCGATTTATCGGTTGCTCCGCTCTTTATAAAAATCTGGGGATTTATAAACGTTTCCTTGCCGGCATCATCTGTTGTTGATGTCGATTCAAGTTTTAGCTTACCGTCCGATGTCACCGCAACTATTCCATTATTTTTTGCGCACGACACACTTCCGTAACCACTTCCGGTCGTAACATCCGCAAAGGGTCTTCCTGATTCAAAATTTTCATAAAAAAGTTTATCCTCGCCCGTCATTTTGGGATTGCTTATCGTTACTTGCTGAAGATTGCTGACAACCGCCGCGCTGCCGCTTGCTATTACCGGATTTCCGTCCGAAACATAGTCAAATGCTCTGAGCCACACAACGCCATTCACCTCACCTCTCAGCGAGCCGTCTTTGACCGAGAACGCCATATTATATGTCTCGTCCTCATTCATGGTAAATCCGCATGAATCCCTTGTTGTGTCAACCGTTATTCCGTCAGCTTTTATTCTCTGAAGCTTCAGCTGCTTTGCTTTCGGATAATACGCCATTTGATAGCTTCCGCCGTCACCGCTTCTCATTCTTATACCAAAGTATGCGTCCGCATTCGTACTCAACGCCGTTGCTTTAAAGTCAGCCGACATAACCGCATCCGTCACCGTAACATCGGGAATAACAAGACTGTCAAACCCGTCCGCATTCGTTACGTACAAATCCGAATCGACATCGGTAATCGTACCCGTATTCTCTGTTGTAACCCAGTCGGAACTCAAATCAACATTGTTAAAATTCTGTGTCAGCAACAGAATCTCCCGTCCCTCTGCCATTATCGGACAGCTTATCACAGACAAGCTCATCACCGTTATAAGCAGAGCACTCAGCCTCTTTCCCAAAAATTTCTTCATAAATATTCACCCTTTCGTTTGAATGTTAATATAAATTATAATTTTAATTTACAAGATAATACCTTATGTTATATTTATATAGCATAAAAGGGGTACCCCTTTTATTTTTTCGCTTTGAATCGCTGTTTTTAACCCGAAAATTCGGCGTTTTCGTCAAACAACGCTTTAAAATTTCACTTATTTCCCATTTCTGCTCATACCTCTTTTCCGAAACATCACGAATTCGTTTACGTTTTTCTGATGTTCGTGGTAACTTTTATTTAAAATACTGATATATTTCATCTTATGATAAAGTGTTTTTGTAAGCTTTGATATTATGATTATACCATATAAGAAACGGATTAAAAATCAATATAAGGACATTTTTTTACACTAATTGGACATTTAGCGTTTTAAAACAGGAAATTGTTTACACTATTGAATAATTTTAGAATTAAAACTCTGTAACAACTTTTATCGTTACATCACCTTTTATATATTTTCGGTATTCACGCCTTTTACAAAGGCGATACCTGATTTTTATAATTTAATAATAACGCATTTTGGAGATATTGTCATTCAATTATTTTAAGAAAAATTGTTGCAATATTATGTTTTTTATGTTATCATAAAAAACAATTTAAATA
>ERZ773192.1603-NODE-1603-length-21898-cov-3.401227_pt1 | contig 21898 bp, 16 predicted proteins | sample MGYA00581010_ERZ773192 | MGnify/ENA primary metagenome ERZ773192 (study PRJEB29015, sample SAMEA2737741) | human gut metagenome | biome: human gut; feature: human-associated habitat; material: faeces | place: China | collected 2012 ...
GCATTCCCACCACGATGGCAGTTAGGCTGCCGTACATATAAGAAAAATTGCTGAAATGGTTAAAATAAATGGAAAACAGGTAGGAAAAAATGATCCATCCTAAGGTTGCGAACACGGCACCCGGGACCTGGCTCCGTAAAGTGTGCTTGTGGACCGGCACATACGTGTAGAGGGAGGTAAACACGATAGACAACAGCCACATGGTCATCAGGGATCGTAGGTGAAACAGAACTCCGATGGAGGGAAGTGTCCATGGAAACCGTCGGGTGAGAAAAGCATGGATCGTAGAGCCAAATACCAGAAGCAGCAGGCTTACCAGGCAGCTTCCGATAAAAAGCAAGGTATAACCGGCACAGATGATCCGGCGGAGAATAAATCCCTTGGTCTGCGGTGACTCAAACACCCGGTTTAAACCACTTTCAATTCCCTGCATTCCCCTTGCTGCCGACCATAGAGCGGTGATACTTGTGATGGATACGATGGTAGCCGGTGATTTGGTGTAGAGATCGTTAATGATGCTGACCACAAGAGGATCGAACATATCCGGCATAATATTGACTAAAAGGGATAAGAGATCTGATTTCTGAACGCCAGGGACTAGCTGGATCACGGTCAACAGTAGCATGATAAACGGAAAAAAGGCAATTACAATAAAGAAAGATGCCTGGGCTGCGTAAACAGTTACTTCATCCTTCTTGTATTTATCAAAAATCCCCTTGATATGGGCAAGCAGATCGATCATATACAAGTTACCTCATGATATTTGTGGCCATAGGGGCGGTGTTTTTCGAGAGCTTGCTAAATGGCATATCCCCAAGGCGCTTCTCTGAACATGGTATCATGTATGGGAAAAATTAGCAAGAAAATAGGAAACAAATTCTTTGGCAATATTTGACACATATCCGCTTTTTTTATACACTGCCGCCATGCGGGTCATGGTGTCTGCATTGTCGATCCGGTGGATGGACAGCCCTTTCGATAATGGCAGGTTCGTGATCGTTTCTGGTACAAGTGCCACGCCAAGTCCTGCAGAAGCCCATAACAGGCAGGTGCGTGCATCGTCATTGTGACAGAAGATGGATGGCTCAATTCCAGCATTTTGAAACGCCACCGACAGCATGGAATCAAAGCGGCGGTACTGGATCAGAGGAATCCCAGCCAAATCAGCCAACGCAATCGAGGAGCCTTCGCCACAGTGGAAAAAACGTGGTTCTCCAACTGCAACCAGAGGTTCCTCAGGCCCATAGATACACTCAAACCCCTCACTGTTAAAAGGAGTTCGCAAAATAGCGCACTCAATGATGCCATTTTTTAACTGTTCCAGCAGCTCATAGGTATTTCCCTCATTCAGTTCAAAACGGATCTGCGGAAATTCCCGGCAGAAGTCCTTTAAGATCTGCTCAGTCAGAATGTATCCGGAGGAAGAAATCGTTCCAAGCCGCAGGACCCCATTTTGTCCGCCGTGAAAATGGGACAGTTCCTGGGCAGTAGTGTCCATCATGGACAGGATGTTCTTGGCCTGTCCGTAAAGGTAGGTTCCCTCCTCCGTCAGTTCTGCCTTTCTCGAGCCACGTTTTAAGAGTATAACGCCCAGCTCTTCCTCCAGCAGCATGATCTGTTTGCTTAAAGGTGGCTGGGAAAGTCCCAGTTTCTGCGCTGCAGCTGTAAAACTGCCGGTTTCCGCTACGGATACAAAGTAAAATAACTGTTTTGAATTCATATGATTGATTTTCCTTTTATTTTCTGTAATTTTGAAAAAATAGCTTGTATATATTATATCAAAATGCTATACTATTACAAGGTGTTATTCTAAAAAAATATAAAGTAACGGTACAGCAGATCTGTGCGTTTGATGCATCGAGTGTAAGAAAACATAGGTCAGAAGGTGCTGGATAGTTACGATATAAAATTATTTACAGGAGGTTTTCAAGTGAAAAAGCTGCTTAAGTATTTAAAGGACTATAAACTGGAAAGCGTCATGGGTCCTTTATTTAAGATGCTGGAAGCCAGTTTCGAGCTGTTTGTGCCGTTAGTTATGGCCAACATCATCGATACTGGTATCAAAAATGCAGATCAGCCTTACATCTGGAAGATGTGCGGAATGCTGATCCTGCTGGCGGCAATTGGTCTGACCTGTTCTCTGACGGCTCAGTATTTCTCCGCCAAAGCGGCTGTTGGATTCGGAACCGCTCTGAGAAATGATCTGTTCCGTCATATCAACAGTCTGTCATACCGGGAGATCGATACCATTGGAACATCGACTCTGATCACCCGTATGACCAGTGACATCAATCAGGTACAGTCTGGTGTGAATTTGGTGCTGCGATTGTTCCTTCGTTCCCCATTTATTGTATTTGGTGCCATGATCATGGCATTTCAGGTTAATGTGCGGGCGGCGTTGATCTTCGTGGTAGCGATCCCATTACTTTCGATTGTCGTATTTGGTATTCTGTTAATCAGTATGCCATTATATAAGAAAGTACAGAAGCAATTAGACCGGGTACTGCTGACAACCAGAGAGAATCTGCTGGGTGCCAGAGTGGTCCGGGCATTTAACCGTCAGCAGGATGAGATGAAGAAATTCGATGAGGAGAACAGTTTACTGGTAAATTCCCAGGTTTTTGTAGGCAAGATCTCCGCACTGATGAACCCGATCACTTATGTGATCGTCAATGGCGCAACGATCATTCTGATCTGGACTGGTGCATGGCAGGTAGAAGGCGGTATCATCACCCAGGGTGCGGTTGTGGCCCTGGTGAACTATATGTCCCAGATTCTGGTTGAGTTAGTGAAGCTGGCAAACCTGATCATTACCATTTCTAAGTCCCTGGCTTGTGCAAACCGTATCAGCGCAGTATTCGAAGAGACCAGCAGCATTGAGGATAAAGCAGGCGCAGCTGTTTTAGCAGCGAATGTTGGAGATGCGAAGGAGCAGCCAGCGAAGGTAGAGTTTGTTTCTATGGATTTTGCATATGCAGGATCTTCGGAAAATGCCCTGTCCCAGATTTCCTTTCAGGCTATGAGAGGACAGACCATCGGTATTATCGGAGGTACTGGTTCTGGTAAATCAACGCTGGTGAACCTGATCCCACGTTTCTATGATGCGACAGGCGGAAGGGTGCTGGTAGACGGCGTGAATGTGAAGGATATGCCTCTTCAGGCTTTAAGAGAGAAGATTGGCATTGTACCTCAGAAAGCGGTATTATTTAAAGGTACTTTAAGAGATAATATCCGTTGGGGTAAACCGGATGCCACAGACGAAGAAATCTACCATGCATTAGAGATTGCCCAGGCGAGAGACTTCGTGGACAGCAAGGACGAAGGCCTTGATCTGATGATCCAGCAGGGTGGTAAGAATTTATCGGGTGGTCAGAAACAGCGTCTGACCATTGCAAGAGCCCTGGTGAGAAATCCAGAGATCCTGGTTCTGGATGACAGTGCGTCTGCCCTGGATTTTGCGACAGATGCAGCCCTGCGGAAGGCAATCCGGGAAAATACCAAGGATATGACTGTATTTCTGGTATCCCAGCGTGCAACTACCATTAAGAACGCAGATCAGATCCTGGTTCTTGACGATGGCAATCTGGTTGGAAGAGGAACCCACAAAGAACTTCTGGATACCTGCGAGGTTTACCGTGAGATCTGCTTCTCCCAGTTATCCGAAAAGGAGGTGCGTGAACATGCAGAAGCATAAATCTACCATCAAACGAATTTTAGCTTATATCGGTCATTACAAATGGGGTGTGCTTGCGTCTCTGGTGCTGGCTGCGATTACCGTAGCCTCTACCTTATACCTTCCGGTCCTGATTGGTTATGCCGTGGACTGCATCGTTTCCGCAGGTCATGTGGATTTCACAAAACTGACCGGAATCCTTGGAAAAATGGCAGTTATGATTGCCATCACTGCCATTTCCCAGTGGCTGATGAACCATATCAACAACGTGATCACCTACCGGGTGGTGAAGGATATCCGAACGAAGGCATTTGACCATCTGGAGATCCTTCCATTAAAATACATTGATTCCCATCCGTCAGGTGATGTGGTCAGCCGTATCATTGCGGATATCGACCAGTTCTCAGAGGGACTTCTGATGGGATTTACCCAGCTATTTACCGGTGTGATCACCATTTTAGGTACCTTAGGTTTTATGTTCTCCATCAATCCGCTGATCGCTGTCGTGGTAGTCTGTGTGACTCCGGTTTCCCTGGTGGTAGCCAGCTTTATCGCTAAGAAAACCTATGTGATGTTCAAGGCGCAGTCTGAGACCAGAGGCGAACTGACCTCCTTAGTTGACGAGATGTTAGGGAATCAGAAGGTGGTTCAGGCATTCGGTCATGAGGATGAGGCACAGGAGAGCTTTGAGGAGATCAATGAGCGGCTGAGAGGTTACAGCTTAAAGGCGATTTTCTTCTCCTCCATTACCAATCCGGCAACTCGTTTTGTTAACAGCTTAGTGTATGCCAGCGTTGGTGTTGCAGGCGCATTTGCGGCAGTCAGAGGTTATCTGTCTGTTGGACAGTTATCCAGTTTCTTAAGCTACGCAAACCAGTATACGAAACCATTTAATGAGATTTCCGGCGTTGTGACCGAGCTTCAGAACGCACTTGCTTCCGCAGCCCGTGTCTTTGCTTTGATCGACGAAGAACCGATTACTCCGGAGGATGCAGACGCAGTCGATTTAAAACAGGCAGAAGGACGTGTGGAATTGGATCATGTGAATTTCTCCTATGTACCGGAGAAATCCCTGATCGAGGACTTCAACCTGTCTGTAAAACCGGGACAGAGGATCGCCATCGTAGGTCCGACCGGATGCGGCAAGAGTACGGTGATCAACCTGCTGATGCGTTTCTATGATGTGAAATCCGGCGCAGTCAGGGTGGATGGCAATGACGTCCGCCATATGACCAGAAGAAGTTTACGTGCCAATTATGGCATGGTGCTCCAGGAGACCTGGTTAAAGAGCGGAACCATCCGTGATAATATTGCCTACGGAAAACCAGATGCTACCGAAGAGGAGATCATCCGGGCAGCCAAGGAAGCCCATGCACATTCCTTCATCAAGCGAATGCCAGAGGGCTATAACACCGTGATCACCGAGGACGGCGGCAACTTGTCCCAGGGTCAGAAACAGCTTCTGTGCATTGCCAGAGTCATGCTCTGCCTGCCGCCAATGCTGATCTTGGATGAGGCAACCTCCTCCATCGATACCAGAACCGAGATCCGCATTCAGAAAGCATTCGCCACCATGATGAAAGGCAGAACCAGCTTTATCGTAGCCCACCGTCTGTCCACCATCCGCGAGGCCGATGTGATCTTAGTAATGAGAGAGGGTCATATCATAGAGCAAGGCAACCACGAAAGCCTGCTGGCGAAAAATGGTTTCTATGCACAGCTGTATAACAGCCAGTTTGCAGCATCATAATAGAAAAATTAGAATCAAAATGAAATAAGATTGCATGAAAAATGCCTGCCACAGGTGCGAACATCTGTGACAGGCATTTTTGCTGCTATGTATCCACAGAATCTGCCAGCAGCAGGTTGTGTTGGTGTCATAGGAAATTATTTTTATTTGCGGTATTTGTTATTTTTCTCCTTCAGCTTCGCCAGGTATTCTTGTGCTTCCTTTTCCGACTTAAAACGCATTTTCGGACCCTGTGGGCTGAGTTTTATCACATAACCGTTGGTTTTCTTTTTGAACATGGTGGAATTCCTTTCTTTTGGGGTGGGTGAGGTTATTGTAGCATGAAAATGGAATAATGGGAAGTGGATGTTAATGCTGATGACCAGTATTTTTGAAAAGTGCTGATAAAGAAAACGATTGCTTGTTATTTAAGTCTAATTGATGCATAATTAACCCAAATAACGAAGGGAGATGCTTGAAATGAAAATAATTAGTGTCAAATCAGAGGCTTCAAGAGAGAAAAGCATTCCGTTTAATATTAAGTCACCATTGCCAGATGAACATACAAATCATAACAGCAAGTTAGAGGCTTTTGTAAGACTTGAGTTATCCAGAAAAGCCGCTGTCGAGTTAATTGATTATGATGCTGAAAGGGCGGAAGCAATGAATGAGAAATTTTGAAAACTCAGAGGTTCCGGCGATTATACCAGCTGATTTTATATAAATGTGCAGATAAAAGTATCTATCAGAAATGGTTTGGAACGCAGGGTATTCTATTTTTGATTTGGATGGGATTATTGGAGCAGGAAGTTGGAAGAATGAGAAGTGTTTTTGAAATTGATAGTAGGTATAAAACTGCATGAAAGATTTTGATATTTTTTATTCGTGCCTTGAGTAAATAGATTATTCATTGTATACTGCTAATATATTAGTTTATGATAAGTGGATGAAAAACATAAGATGATACGTTACTGGTAAGTCATTTAAGGAGGCCTAGTAATGATAACAAGCGGCAAAAAAAATATGTTTAATGAAGCGACTCGCGTTCAAATGCCAGCAATGGTTCATTTAACTCGACTTGGTTATACTTATTTCGGAAAAATAACTGAAGATATGGCGGGTACGGTATATGATTCTGATACCAATATCTTAATTAACGTTTTCAAGGAACAATTCGCACGGCTTAATCCTACCCACGCTGGAGAAGCGGAACAGACACTGAAAACTATTAGGCAGGAATTAGATAATGATGATATAGGACGCAGTTTTTACAAGCGTTTATCGTCTGTTTCTCCTATTAGATTGGTGGATTTTGAAGAACCCAAGAATAATACATATCATTTTACTGCCGAATTCACTTGTAAGCGTGATCAAGATGAATTTAGGCCGGATATTACATTATTTGTGAATGGACTTCCGCTTGTATTTGTTGAAGTAAAGAAACCGAATAATTACGGCGGAATGGTTGCAGAAAGCAAGAGAATGAACCAAAAGAGATTCCCTAATAAGAAATTTAGGAGATTCTTGAATATTACGCAGTTGATGATTTTTTCTAATAATATGGAATATGACACTATGGGTGGTATTGTTCCTGTTCAGGGAGCGTTCTACTGTACGACGGCAAAACAGTCTGCATCGTTCAACTGTTTCAGAGAAGAAAATCCTACTAATTTGGATATTGCTCCTTATAATGCAGATTTCCCATATAAGGATATTGACCCGATTGTTGAAAAAAAGATATTGACTGATTTTAATTGCCAGGTTATCCATACTTCTCCGGAATACCAAACAAATTTAGATACCTATACACCGACCAATCGTATATTGACATCTATGTGTAGTACTGAAAGATTGTTATTTATATTAAAATATGGAATTGCTTATGTTCGTTTTCATAAAGAAATAAATGGTAAGATAGAGTTTATTGAGCAAAAGCATATAATGCGTTATCAACAAATGTTTGCGGCCTTAACAGTAAGAAATAAGATTGATGAAGGTATTAATTCAGGTGTTATATGGCATACTCAAGGAAGTGGAAAGACAGCACTTTCGTATTATCTCACGTATGTGCTTGCTGACTATTTTAGCAAGCAAAATAAAGTTGCAAAATTTTATTTCATTGTTGATCGTCTCGATTTGCTGAAACAGGCTTCAGAAGAATTTGAAGCTCGTGGATTAATTGTAAAAACGGCAAGTTCCCGTGCAGAACTTATGGAACAATTTCGTAACAATCAGGCACAAGAGGGAAATACAGGAAAACCTGAAATTACAGTTGTAAATATACAACGTTTTGCTGAGGATAGGTCAAAAGTTGAACTTCCTGCGTATGCAACAAATTTGCAGAGAGTGTTTATTATTGATGAAGCACATAGAGGATATAAGCCGGAAGGCTCATTCTTGGCTAATCTTCTTGATGCAGATAAAAATGCGATGAAGATTGCATTGACAGGAACACCGCTTTTGAAAGAAGAAAGAGAGTCTTGGAGAGTTTTTGGTAATTATATTCATACCTACTATTATGACAAATCAATTTTAGATGGATATACGCTGAAAATTATCCGTGAAGATATAGAAACTCAGTATAAAGAGCGACTTTCTGAAATTTATGAAAAACTTGAAATTTTAGTAGAAAAGAAAGATGTAAAGAAAAGCCAGATTGTTGAACACGATAATTATGTCAAAGAGCTGCTTAGGTATATTATTTCTGACCTAAAAAGATTTAGACAAATTCAGGGGGATAATACGCTCGGCGGTATGATTATTTGTGAAACAAGTGAGCAGGCAAGGAAGTTGTTTGCGTATTTTGATGAAATTCAAGCGGAACTTAATAAAGACGCTTCCATGAAAAGTCATTTGCGAGCTGGACTTATACTTCATGATAGTGATGATAAGGATACAAGAGATAAGATTATTGATGACTTCAAAAATAATATGACAGTTGATATTCTTATTGTTTTCAATATGCTCCTTACTGGATTTGATGCACCAAGACTAAAACGTCTGTATTTTGGACGAAAATTGAAAGATCATAATTTGTTGCAGGCAATTACAAGAGTCAATAGACCATATAAAGAAAACCATTATGGATATGTTATTGATTTTGCAAATATAAAAAGGAACTTTGAGGAAACAAATGAAGCATACCTAAAAGAGCTTAACCGTTTTAATGACCCGAATGAAGTTGGTGCAGGAAATGAAACAGATACATTCAAGCAGGTTATTGAAGACCCTGCAGAACTCATTAAACAAATGCAGGAGGTGCAGCAGGTTCTTTTTAACTACACCACGGATAATGCAGAAGAATTTAGTTCGGAAATATCCACGATTGAGGATAAGCAGGAATTGCTTAAACTTAAAAAAATTCTTATTGCTGCTCGTGATTGTTGTAATTTGGTAAGAACCTTTGGCGATGATGAGTTGAAGGAAACATTTGCAAAAATGGAATTAACAAAGTTGCCATCATTGATTTCAGAGGTGCAACATCATATTGATAACATAAATCAGAAGGAACTTTTTGCAAGTGATGATACCACAAAGTTGCTTGTCAATGAAGCAATGGAGGATATTACTTTTAATTTCAGCAAAATCAGCGAGGAAGAATTGAAAATAGTCGGTGGTAAAGACGCAGTAACAGAAAAGTATAAAAAGACTATTCGTGCCTTTACTCAGAATATTGATCCTGATGATCCTGAGTTTATTACTTTGCAAGAAGCATTTTTGTTTCGCTTCAAGCAGCATGGTTTTGAACCTAAGAGTGTGTCCGAGATTGAGGAGCAAGGAAAAGAACTGGAAGATATTCTAAAAAAACTTGATGAATTGCAAAAGAAAAATAAGGTTCTGCTGAGAAAATATAATGGTGATGCGAAATTTGCAAGGGTTCATAAAAGAATCAGGGAAGAGAATCTTGCTCGAAAAGCAGTAAATAAACAGCCGATTGTTTCAGAGTATGATATGTCTATTATGAATGTTCTGCTTTCTATTAAGTCTGATATTGACCAGAAAGTATATGATAGAAATGATATATTGAAAAAAGACGCTTATTTTGAAAGGACGGTTATGACACAAATAAAAGCAGGCATTGATAAGCTGGGAGTAGCGAGTACCCGTGAGGACAGGGTGTTTATACAGAGTAGGATCACAAAACAGTATCTTGACCAGTATAACCAGACTTATTCAGTTGCATAAAGGAGAACATAATGGAAGTAACAAAGGCGATAAAAGAAAAAACTATAGAATTGATAGATGCTTTAAAAGCAACTTGTCAGACTTATGGTATGGGAAACGATGGTAACGAGTATAAAATTATCACGCAGGTTTTTCTTTATAAGTTTCTTAATGATAAGTTTGGATATGAAATAAAAAAGGTTAGTCCGATTCTTAGAAATGCTGAAAAATGGGAACTGGTTTATGCAGAAATGTCAGAGGATGATCGTTTGGATATTTTTGATAGTTTACCGTCAGATATTCCATTACTTAACCCGGAACATCTTATTGCTAACTTATGGAATCAACAGGCAAAAGGTGATTTCGATTTGATTTTTGATAGCACGATGACGGATATAGCAGATAAGAATATTGATATATTTTCAACTCAGACTGCTCAGAACACGAAAATACCACTTTTTGAAAAGCTGACACAGTATGTGACGGACGATACAGCAAGAGCACCTTTTGCCCGTGCTTTGGTTGACAAGTTGGTAAACTTTTCTTTTGAAGAAGCATTTGAAAAACATTATGATTTCTTTGCGGATATATTTGAATACCTGATAAAGGACTACAATACCGCAGGCGGAGGTAAGTATGCAGAGTATTATACTCCTCACGCTATTGCAACGATTATGGCAAGATTGCTTGTTGGCAATGCAACTAATTTACATAACATTGAGTGTTATGATCCATCAGCCGGAACAGGAACACTTTTGATGGCTCTTGCCCATAAAATTGGCGAAGATAAGTGTACAATTTTTGCTCAGGATATTTCACAACGAAGTAATAAAATGTTAAAACTTAATCTTATCTTGAACAGTTTGGTATCTTCTCTTGACCATGCAATTCAGGGAGATACGCTGATTGCTCCATATCACAAGAGTGATAATGGACAGGAATTAAGAACTTTTGATTATGTAGTTTCAAATCCGCCTTTTAAGATGGATTTCTCAGATACAAGAGAGCGTATAGCAGCGATGCCTGTCCGATTTTGGGCGGGAGTTCCAAAAGTACCTGCAAAAAAGAAAGAGAGTATGGCAATTTATACGTTGTTCATTCAGCACGTTCTTAATTCATTGAAATCGACCGGAAAAGGTGCAATTGTAGTTCCTACTGGATTTGTAACTGCAAAATCGGGTGTAGAAAAGAAGATACTGCAACATATTGTAGACGAACATATTGTTTATGGCTGTATTAGTATGCCGTCAAATGTATTTGCTAATACCGGAACGAATGTATCAGTATTATTTTTCGATAATTCAAGAAAAACCGACAAGGTTGTACTGATAGATGCTTCAAAACTGGGAGAAGAATATAAGGACGGTAATAATCAGAAACGCAGACTTCGTGATTTTGAGATTGATAAAATTGTTGATACATTCCTTAATAAAGAAGCCGTTGATGATTTTTCAGTTGCTGTTACCTATGATGAAATCAAAGAAAAGAAGTATTCACTTGCGGCAGGACAATATTTTGATGTAAAAATCGAATATGCTGAATTGTCACAGGACGAGTTTAATGCTCGTATGAATGCCTATGCAGAGAAGCTGCAGGAATATTTTGCAGAGGGCGACAAACTGAAAACGGAGATTATGGAGCAGTTAAAGAAGGTGAGATATGAATAAATGGAAATATACAACACTTGGAAAAATATCAGAGATTATTACGGGACCATTTGGAAGTCAGCTACATCAATCGGATTATGTGGAACAAGGAATTCCGGTTGTTATGCCACAAGACATAGATGACAGGAAGGTTAATTATGTGGCTATTAATTATGTAGCCAATAAAGATGCAATAAGACTTGAAAGATATAAAACCATAACTAATGATATATTATATGCTCGCCGAGGAGATGTGGAAAAACATGCTTTTATAGGTAGAAAGGATAGTGGTGCTTTATGCGGAACAGGATGTTTGCGAGTGCGAATAACAACACCAGAAGTAGAACCAGAATTTGTATCCTTTTTTCTGAATAAAAAAGAAACCAGGAAATGGCTTGTTACACATGCAGTAGGTACAAATATGCCTAATTTGAATACTGATATTTTGTCTGAAGTTCCAATAGCGTATCCATTGATCGGAGAACAAAGGAAAATGGTTCGAGTGCTTAATAGCCTTGATAGAAAGATTGCCATAAATAGTGCTATAAACGATAATTTAGAGCAGCAAGCTAAGCTTATTTATGACTACTGGTTCACACAATTTGATTTTCCAGACAAAAACGGAAAGCCATACTGCTCATCTGGCGGTAAGATGGTTTGGAACGAACAACTAAAACGTAATATTCCAGAAAACTGGAATGTTATTCCACTGCTCAAATTGGTAAGTTGGGAAAGCAATAGTCAACCACCTAAAAGTGAATTTGTATATGAGCCAAAAGAAGGTTATGTGCGTTTCATTCAAAACAGAGATTATGATAGCGATACACACATAACATATATTCCTCGAACAAAAAATCTTAGTATAGTTGACCGCTTTGACATACTTATGGACAAATACGGAGATGCTGGTGCAGTTCGATACGGAATAGAGGGTGCGTTCAATGTAGCTCTTGGAAAAATTTGTGTTCACAATCCTAATTACAGGGAATACATACGTTCATTTTTAGGTAGCGATGGCATATATAAATTTCTCCATAATTCGTGTATGGCATCAACAAGAGCATCTCTCAGCGAGGCTAATTTGGAAATACTGAATGTTGTTGTTCCTGATGAAAAAATTATATTGGATTATGAAAACTTCCTGCATAAAATCCGTGTCAGCATATTGAAGAACAAAGATGAAACTGTCGAGTTAATCAATCTTCGTGACTGGTTGCTACCTATGCTGATGAATGGTCAGGCTACCATCAGTGATTGATACGGTAAATTATCGTTTATCTTTTCATTAACAGATATTTTTTTGCTAATTGCTTGTAGAACAGACGATATTTTATTTTGCTCTTTGATACTTGGCAACAATACAAAAATGTCTTTAAGAATATCCGTATTGAGCGATGGCATAGTCGAACCGACCGCCGAATCCATGATTTGTTTTTTTACACTTTTTCCTTCAAGATATTGAGACAAGAATAGCATATTGACTCTTACCTTTCCTCTGGCACGAATACAATCCGAACCTTGAACCCAACCATCTTCATCAAGAAATACATATGCATGCCTGTCAACAGAACCTTTTCGTCCGAAAACTATATCGCCTTCATGAAGAATATGTTGTGATAACCGTTCTCGTGTTGTTTCGGAAATAAAGTCCAAATTATCATCTATTATCTTTCCAATACCTATATTCTTTACATTTATGACAGGAATACCTTTCTCAACATATTCACTTGCACTAAACTGTGTCCCAAATGGTCCAGTTTGAAAATTAACCAGTTCACAAAGCTTAACCTTTTGTAATTCTTTCATTTTTCCTCCACTTATCCGATATATTTTCGATGAGCAAATTTTACATTACTTTGTTTTACCATTGCGTACTGCAAGGTCGTATCTATCTTTCTATGCCCCAAGAGCTGTTGCAGTTGCTCAATGGGCATTCCTTTATCTATTGCCATAGTCGCAAGGGTACGCCTGAACTTGTGTGGGTGTACCTTGTGCAGTCCTAATTGCTTTCCAAATTCTCTGAGCCTTATTTCTATACCGCCGATTTTCAGCCTTTCGTGCGGAGCTTTCAGCGATACAAAAAGTGCCGGGTTATCATCGGTTCTACTGTTTAAGTAATTCTGCAAATGTATCTTTGTCCTTGCATCAAAATAGACCACTCGTTCCTTGTTTCCTTTACCGAACACGATACATTCTCGCTCGTTAAAATCAATATCATTTCTGTTAAGCAACACCATTTCGCCGACACGCATACCCGTTGAAGCCAGCATATCAATCATTGCCAAATCTCTCGGCTCGGTGCAGTTGTCCCTCATAAGCTCCAACGCTTCATCGGAGTATGTGTCTTTAATGTTTGTGCCGGTTTTGACCTTGTGTATTCGCCTAACAGGACTTTTCAGTATATAGTCCTCATCCTCAAGCCACGAAAAAAAACTTGAAAGAATGCGGCGGATATTATCAATCGTAACCTTGCTTGATTTCTTCTTTTCCTGATACTCGGTCAGGTATCGCCTTATGTCGTTGGTGTCAATGTGCTTAACACTTTTACCGATGGTCGCAATCATCATTTCGATAGTTACTTTGTAGTATTTAAGAGTTTTCTCGGAACAGCCCTCGATTCGCTTTGCTGATAGGAACAGTTCCATATAGTTCTGCTCCGAGATTTCTTTTTCACTTTCAATTTTTGTTACCTCATAATCAAAAAGTGTATGTTGCAATACCTCTTGCAAGCGTTCTGTCTGTGCGTTATTCAAGAAAGGTAACATAGCCTGAACAACATTTGTAATTAAATTTTGTTTCATTAGTCAATTCTCCTTTTATCTAACTTAGAGAACGACTACGGAGTGGGTAGTCCCCTGATTTAACTCTCGCCACCCACAAGAGTTATGGGATGTATGTTAAACGATAATTTACCACATCAATCACTGATGGTAGCCTGACCGTTCATCAGCACAGGCAACAGCCAATCACGAAGCTGAATGAGAGTGTGAGCTTCCCTATCTAATTCCTTTTGTAAAGCAAAAAGAGGTTTGATTTCTTTAGAAAACTCTTTTGTAACAGATAGCGGCGGAAGAATAATTTCACTATCCATCAAGGAATTGATACGAATACCTTTAAAAATGCTACCTGTTGAACACGCAGTTGCTCTTTTGACGAAAGCTTCACTTTGGAGATTCATATACAGATATTCTGCTGTAAGGACTGAGCTATTATAACGAATGGAAAAAACAGATTCGTTAATATCCCAGTTGGTCGGATTTTCTTGTATAAGATAGCATCTACCCAATGGGGCAATACTTGCAAACAAAATGTCATCTATCTGAATATCAGAGCGACGATGAATGATTTGTCTTGCCTGTTCATCAATAGTATCACAACCAGAAAAATCTAATGAACCATTAAGGCACAAGTTTTTAACAGTAATATACTGTATATTACCATTGCCCAATTTGAAATTATTTCTGGGATTTAATCCAGTTCGAACAGCTTCAATAGCATTTTCCATTTTGGAACATACCCAAGAAAACGGAATTTCCATTTTTAACTGTTCATTCCAAACCATCTTACCGCCTGATGAACGGTATGGTTTTCCGCTTTCATCTGGAAAATCAAACTGAGTGAACCAATAATCATAAAGCAGTTTAGCTTGCTGTTCTAAATTATCGTTTAGCATAAGGAAAAATGTATGAAATACATAAAAATGGATACACAAATTGTGGATTATAAGTTATGATTTGTTGTTTGTGATATTTTTGGCATTAAAGACAGATTATTTCGGGGAAATTAAAGAAAAGCTCGGAAATTTGTTTTGCTTTTTATAGGAAACATATTTTGGAGAGCATAGATGATAAAAGGAAGTTATAAAATTATGAAATGAGGTTATCAACATGGAAAAAGACCCATTTAAAGAATACCTGAAAGAGTCCGAACCCGACAAAGCCTACAAAGGCTATGCCTGGAGTACGGCCATCGGACTGCAGGCTGTAGATGGACTGAAACCATCAAAATACTTAATCGATACTGCCATTCAGAATATTGAAGGAAAAATCACGATAAAGGAAGCCAAGCATCTGATTGACAGTTATTATGAAGAAAAAACTGTGCAATTATCGGACGATGAGCGCACAGAAGAAGCGGATAAGGTGGCTTCGCGTATTGCGGAAATCCTTTTTGAAACAGCGTTTTCTTTTTCTCCGAATGAATATATTTCCATTCATCGAAAGCTTTTTCAAGGGATTTATAGTCATGCGGGAAAAATCAGAGATTACAATATTACGAAAAAAGAGTGGGTGCTTGACGGAGCATCCGTTGTATATGGCAGTGCATCGGAATTGAGAGCCACGTTGGAATATGATTTTTCGCAAGAGAAAAATTTTAGCTACAGAGGATTGTCCATGGATGAGATTATTCATCACCTTGCGGTTTTCGTTTCAAGGCTTTGGCAGATTCATATTTTCGGAGAGGGCAATACGAGAACAACGGCAGTGTTTTTTATCAAATACTTGAGGACACTTGGCTTTTCTGTGACCAATGATATTTTTGCGGAAAATGCATGGTATTTTAGGAATGCTCTTGTGCGTGCAAATTATACCAACTTGCCAAAAGGCATTCACGAAACAACAGAATATCTGGAAGCGTTCCTTAGAAATTTGCTTTTAGATGAGAAAAATGAACTTCGTAATCGGAATTTACACATAAGTGGACAAGGAAATGCAGAGAAAGATTGAAGCAAAATGCGGAGAATAGAGAGGTGGGAATACTATGACAGCGAACCCGATTTTACTTCAGAAAAAATATGCCCGTGTGATTGAGTGTTTTGCAAAACAGCAGGGACTTTCACTGGATGAGGCATTGGGATTATTTTATTATTCCGAAGTCTATCAGTTAATGCGTGACGGTATTTCTGATATGCACTGCATGAGTGATCTGTATCTTGCAGAAGAATTAAGACTGGAATATCAGGTGAAATAATAAAAAAACTATGCATGGCATAGTAAAGTGAGAGCGAGGTGTTGTGATGACCATAGAAGAAATTCTTGCTGGGGAATCAAAAAATGTAGAATTCAAAGAAAATCTGCCAGAGAAAAGCATCAAATATATGAAGTCTGTGGTTGCCTTTGCAAATGGAACCGGAGGAAAAATCATTTTCGGAATTGCCGATAAAACCAGAGAGGTTGTCGGCTTTGACAAAGAAGATGTGTTTAAGAAAATGGATGCCATTGCCAATGCTGTATCAGACAGTTGTGAACCGGCAATTATCCCAGATATTACATTACAAACGGTTGATGGCAAAACTGTGATTGTTGTAGAGGTTTCTGAAGGTAGACAGCGCCCATATTATATCAAAGCTCTTGGTAGAGATGGCGGTGTATATGTCCGTGTTGCCGGAACAACCCGCCTTGCTGACGAGTATATGATGAAAGAGTTACTGTTTGAGGGCAGTAACCGTTATTACGATCAGGCTTTGCGCACTGGATTGAATATCACGGATGAAGACATCGATGCTCTTTGTAAAGCGATGAAAGAGCAGGCAATCAAAAACGCTCATACGGAGGAACAGAAGGCATCTATTAAAGATGTTGGAAGACAGCAGTTGCGATCTTGGGGAGTTTTGATTGAGCGTGATGGAAAGGATTATCCGTCCAACGCCTTTGCTATTTTGACTGGCAGTGGGGGACTTCATGTTGCAACGCAATGTGGTGTATTCAAAGGTACAACGAAAGCGATATTTGTTGACCGTAGAGAATATACTGGTCCGCTTTGGGAACAGATAGACGAAGCATTTCAGTTTGTTCTGAGAAATATTCACTTGGGAGCTAGAATTGTGGGCATTTATCGCCAGGATGTTTATGAGATTCCACCGGATGCCATTCGTGAGCTGATCATCAATGCCATGGTACATCGTAGTTATCTGGATCATGGTACGATACAGGTTGCAGTGTATGATAACCGATTGGAAATCACTTCACCAGGAAAGCTGCCAATGGGACAAACCTTGGAGCGTATGAAGGAGGGGTATTCTAAAATAAGAAATGAAGCGCTTGCTCATGCGTTTGCTTATATGAATCTGATCGAGCATTGGGGAAGCGGCATTCCGAGAATTATTGATAAAGTAAAAGCTGCAGGACTGCGGGAGCCGGAGTTTATTGGCGGCGAGGTTGATTTGCGTATCAATATTTATCGAGGTCAGGTTGAGACAAACAACGCCACAAATAACGACAATGGCGTTAGAAATGGCGTTGAAAATGGCGTCATTGGAGTGGAAAGTGGCGTTAATGGCGTAGAGGTAGCAGGGAAAACAGAGCAGACACAGATAGAGAAATTGTTACAAGCGGTAGAGAAAAATCCATCTGCAACGCAGGCATATTATGCAGAACAAATCGGTGTGTCAAAAAGGACAGTTTCTCGAATGTTCGTATCTTTGAAAGAAAAAGGTGTATTGATACAGTGTGGAACAACGAAAAACCCAAAATGGGTAATTAAGAAATAGAAGGTGCAGCATGGATACAGACAAAGTAATACAAGACTTGAATAAAATCAAAATGTGGAGTATATAAATGAAATCCGTATCAATCTACGCACTAACAAGGAAACAAAATCTATCCAACCTTTCCCGCCTGGAATGTCACTTATCCGAGCGGGATAGACCGTTAAAGGTGCGGGCGTGGGAAATAAACAGTATGCGGGCGCTGGTGGATCAGCTGGAGAAGTATATGCCGGAGGTATATCGGCTTCGGCTTTTCTATTCGTTCCAGATTCTGCGTCTTGGCAAGGAGTTTGATCTGCTTCAGGTGAAGGAAAACCAGATCGTTAATATTGAACTGAAAAGCGGGGCGGTTTCGGAGGACGCCATACGAAGACAGCTGATCCAGAACCGGTATTATCTGTCGATTCTTGGAAGACCGGTCCGGTCTTATACCTATATAAGCAGTCAGAACCGCCTGGTCCGTCTGACGAATCATGATCATATTGTGGAAGCGGAGTGGGAACAGCTGTGTGCAGAACTACAGGAAAAGAGTGCAGATTTTTCTGGGAATCTGGAAGATCTGTTTCAGGCAGAATGGTATCTGATCTCTCCGCTGACGCAGCCGGAGCGATTTTTGAAAAAAGAATATTTCCTGACGGCGCAGCAGAAAGATATTGAGCGTCAGATCTTAAAGAGTATCCGGATAAAACGAGGCGGCTATTATCATTTCAGTGGACTTCCGGGAACGGGAAAGACACTGCTTCTTTATGACATCGCCATGAAGCTTTCCGGCAGGCAGATGGTTTGCATAATCCATTGCGGGGCATCAGGGCAGGAATGGAAAAGGCTTCACGAGCGTTTGAGGCGTATCGTCTGGGTGTCCGATTCGCAGATTACGGCAGAAATGCGATTGGACGAATATGAAACGGTTTTGGTTGATGAGGCGCATTTATTGGATAAGGAAACGCTGGAGAACATCGTAGAAGCAGCAGGAAAACGACCAGTTATTTTTACCAGCGATTGTGAGGATCAGCTATCGCCAGAAGAAGTGGATCAAAGCGTAAAGCTGGGAATCGCAAAGCTTCCTGAAATCCAGACATTCCGGCTGACCAACCGGATTCGGACGAATGAAGAAATTTCCTCTTTTGTTCAGAATATGATGCACATTCCGGACTACAAAAGCGGCAGGAGGTTTCCGCATGTGACTGTGTTTTATGCCAATGATGACCAGGAAGCTGCAAATCTGATCCAGGATGCGAAGAAACAAGGATATCAACACCTGTTGGAAAGTGAAGTGGCTGAGAAAGCATATGACAGTGTGGCAATAATATTGGACGGGAATTATTTCTATGATTCCAAGAAATATCTGCGTTCGAAGAAACGGACAGTGCGGAACTTATTTCATCAGTTAAACAGTGCAAAAGAGAAGCTGATGCTGATCGTGAAGGATAATGAGCCGTTTTATGCAATGCTGCTGGGACTGTTGTAAGGATTATACTTGACTTTTTTCTGATTGAGTTCCAAAATATAAAGGAATATGTTTTTCACGAAATATCATAAGAAAAGAAGTCAGGAGCAAATGATGAGCAAACGAAGAATTTCCCTGATTCTGGGACTTGGTGTGATACTGGCCATGGAAACAACCGCCTGTGGCAAACATCTGCCAGCGGAGTCGGAATCAGAAGCGATTAATATTCAGGTAGTGACCAGGGAAGCGGCTGCGGAGACCATGGCAGAGGAGCCGTCTGCTGCAGGGACAACGGAAGAAGAGACTTCTTCTGCGGAGAAAGAGACAACCATGGAAGTAGTGGTTGCGGAAATTGATGACGCGGAAGATCCGCAGGCGGATGCGGCCGGCGGCGGAGTGGTAAATGCAGCAGAAGTGGTACAGGAAGTACAGCGTGAGGAAAGCCAGATCCAGGGGACAGGAGCTGGTGCAAATACTAATTCTGGGTCCCAGAGCGCACAGCTGCAGACCAGCAATGGCATTGATGTGGCAAAATACCAGGGAAAGATCGACTGGCAGAAGGTGAAAGCCTCTGGAATTGATTTTGCCATGATCCGTGTGGGATACCGGACCCAGAAGACAGGAGAGATTTTCGAGGATCCTTATGCCAGATATAATCTCCAGGAGGCTCAGAAAGCCGGGATCAAACTGGGAGCTTATTTCTTTTCCACAGCGATCACGGAAGAAGAGGCCAGACAGGAGGCTGTGTGGGTTTCTCAGATTCTGGCGAAATATCCGATCACTTATCCAGTTGCCTACAACTGCGAGGGATTTAAAGATTCGGAAAATCGTCAGTATGGGCTTTCGAAAGCAGAGAGGACAGCCTTGGCTGTGACATTTCTGGACTATATCAAGGAACAGGGCTATGACCCGATGTTTTACGCAGCGAAAAATGAACTGACTGGAAGCGCTGACTGGGATACAGCCCAGTTATCCGGAAAATATCCGATCTGGGTATCCCAGTATCCGGATGTGCCGTATCCTCAGACTGCCAGATCAGATTATAGTGGTTCCCATACCATGTGGCAGTATACCAGCCGGGGAACGATAGATGGAATCGCCAAATCCGTTGATATGAATGTGGCTTATTTCCGGCTGGATCAGGAAAATCAGGCGAAGGACAGTGAAGCTCCGGAGCAGATCGCAGGCGGCCCTGAACTGGGAATCACCTTTCAGGAGGTGCAGGAGACGGTAACAGCCAAGATCGCCACCAATCTTCGGACAGAGCCTGGAGTAAAGGATGATTCGACGATTGTTGCCCAATTGAAACATGGAGATACCGCCACAAGAACGGGAATCGGTGACAATGGCTGGTCCAGAGTGATCTACCAGGGACAGACTCTATATGCATTGACCAGTTACCTGACCACAGATTTGAATGCTCCTGCACAGACGGAAAGCAGTCAGAAAGAAACGATGGCAGAAAGTAACAGTACAAAAGCAGAAAACCAAGCGCCAGCGGGGCAGCTGACAGAGACCATAGGGCCGGATGCAGCAGCTTCCAATGAAGAAACCAAAGAATGGGATTTTTCGAAGGTTGTATTTACGGAATGTCAGGAAGAAGTTACCGCTAAAATCGAAACAAACCTAAGAACAGAACCAAGCACCAGAAGTGATGATACGGTCGTGGCGAAGCTGATCCACGGAGAGACGGTGGTTCGGACTGGTATCGGAAGCAATGGCTGGTCCAGAGTGGAGTATAACGGGCAGACCTTGTATGCAGTCAGCAGTTATCTGATGATACCAGAGGAGTAAATGTTTGCGCAACGCGTGAACAGTAACGAGTAAATAGTGCGAAATTGTGGAAAAAGTTTTTGCTATACAAAAAATATAGTTGTATTTCCTAAAAAAGTATGCTAAAATTTATGTGTTTGACTATAGGAGGTGTGAATAAGTATGCTGAAGATTATTTTAACCATTGTGTTTGTTCTTATATGTATTGCTCTTACTGTGATCGTATTACTTCAGGAAGGTAAGTCCCAGGGACTTGGAGCCATCGGCGGTATGGCGGAAAGCTATTGGGGCAAGAACAAAGGCCGTTCCATGGAAGGTACGCTTGAGAAGTTTACAAAGTTCGCTGCCATTGCAGTTCTTTTACTGGCACTGGTGCTGAACATCATTTGGTAAGATAAGACAGACACTCTTGGCAACAAGGGTGTCTTTTGTGTAATAGGGGATTTTTATTCGTTGGATTCACAGGAGGGAATTGTGACAGAAGAATTATTGAAACAGAGAAAAGAAATGCTGGTACAACTGGTTCATGATAAGACTTATGTGCCGATGAAATTAAAAGAACTTGCTATGCTGCTTTCTGTGCCGAAGGAGCAGAGGGATGAATTAAAGGAGGTTCTGGATATTCTGATCGCGGAAGGAAAGATCGGGATTTCTAAGAAAGGGAAATACGGCAAAGCCGAGGAATTTGCTCTGGCTGGAACTTTTAGCGGCCATGCAAAGGGCTTCGGCTTTGTGACCATTGAGGGACGGGAACAGGATGTCTTTATTCCGGCAGACAAGACAAAAGGCGCCATGGACGGGGATAAAGTCCAGATCATCATTGAAGGCGAAGCCAGAGGAAAACGTGCAGAAGGAGCAGTTTTACGGATACTTGAGCATGCCAATAAGACAGTGATCGGGTTCTACCAGAAGAATAAAAATTTCGGTTTTGTGCTTCCAGATAACCAGAAGCTGGGACAGGATATTTTTATCCCTCAGG
>ERZ773192.1605-NODE-1605-length-21889-cov-14.235367_pt1 | contig 21889 bp, 17 predicted proteins | sample MGYA00581010_ERZ773192 | MGnify/ENA primary metagenome ERZ773192 (study PRJEB29015, sample SAMEA2737741) | human gut metagenome | biome: human gut; feature: human-associated habitat; material: faeces | place: China | collected 2012 ...
GGCTCCATGGTCAAGCGGTTAAGACATCGCCCTTTCACGGCGGTAACACGGGTTCAAATCCCGTTGGAGTCATTATATGGCGCAGTAGCCAAGTGGTAAGGCAATGGTCTGCAACACCAGTATGCGCCGGTTCAAATCCGGCCTGCGCCTCTCAAATCCTTGAAACGCTGATGTTTCGAGGATTTTTTTCTATATAAAGAAATATACCAATAAGTCGGCACGATTCAGTAACAGATTGTGTGGATTCAGGCTTTGATGGAGTAGATAGAGGAGGAGAAGAAGTTGGAGAACGGGCAGGACATAAGCGCAGAGATTGGCTTTCAGGAAGAGATATACCGTCGGTTTGGAGAGAGTAAATTAAAACCGGAACAATATTCTGCATTGGGACTTGCGTATATCGGAGATGCGGTTTATGATCTAATCATTCGTACATTGGTGCTTCGTCGGGGCAATTACAGTGTTAAGACATTTCACAAAATGACCAGCAGTATTGTTAAAGCGGAGGCACAGGCACGTCTTGTAGAGTCGATCGAGCCGGATCTGACCGAGGAGGAGAACCGAATCTTTCATCACGGACGCAATGCCAAATCAGGAACCTCTGCCAAGAATGCGTCGATCATTGATTACCGGATTGCGACAGGATTTGAGGCGCTGATAGGTTATCTCTATCTGAAGGAGCAGCTTGGGAGGGCGATTGAACTAATTGCACTCGGACTGGAGCGGACCGGACAGTACGATAATAAATAGACAGGTCAGGCAGTAAACGATTAGTTAATTTCAAAATTAAGAGATTAAAGAGACTAAGAGCGTAACATATTATGCGGAAAGGACGGATGTTATGAGATACGAAGAGCTTACAATAGAAGGAAGAAATGCAGTGCTGGAGGCGTTCCGTGCCGGCAAGACGATTGATAAGGTATTCCTGTTGGATGGATGTCAGGATGGACCGATCCGCACGATTTTGCGCGAAGCAAAGAAGGCAGACACGATTGTTAATTTCGTGAAAAAGGAACGTCTGGATCAGATGTCCGAGACAGGGAAGCATCAGGGCGTGATCGCATATGCAGCAGCGTACGAATACGGTACTGTTGATGAGATGCTTGAGAATGCAGCTGCAAAGGGCGAGGCACCTTTTTTGATTCTTTTGGATAATATTGAGGATCCCCATAATCTGGGTTCTATTATCCGTACTGCTAATCAGGTGGGAGCACATGGTGTAATCATACCGAAGCGTCGGGCTGTTGGGTTGACGGCTACCGTGGCAAAGGCGTCCGCAGGCGCGATCAACTACACGCCGGTAGCGAAGGTCACGAATCTGGTGAGAACCATGGAGGAACTTAAGGAAAAGGGCATGTGGTTTGTGTGTGGAGATATGGATGGAGAATCTATGTATTCACTCGATCTGACCGGACCGATTGGGGTCGTGATTGGAAATGAAGGGGATGGTGTCAGCCGTCTCGTCAAGGAGAATTGCGATTTTGTTGCCAGCGTTCCGATGTTTGGCGATATTGATTCGCTGAACGCATCCGTGGCGATGGGAGTACTGTCTTATGAGATTGTCCGTCAGAGACTGGCAAAGCAAAAATAAATTATCAGGGATTACGCTGGAGGAAGGAAAATGGCAGAAAATATGGAAGCATTGCCGGAGGAAGTCCTGATTCAGAGGGCACAGGCGCAGGATTACGATGCGATGGATGCGTTGATGCAGAGATATAAGGGAATTGTGCGAAAACGAGCGCGATCCTTGTTTATTATTGGTGGTGATCAGGACGATCTGATGCAGGAGGGCATGATCGGTCTGTTCAAAGCAATTCAGGATTATGACAAGAGCAAGGAAGCCGTATTTTCTACCTTTGCGGAGCTTTGCATCAGCAGACAGCTTTATTCCGCAGTGAAGTCCTCGAACCGCAAGAAAAATATTCCGCTCAACACCTATGTGTCCATCTACTCGCCGGTGTATTCGGAGCAGGGGGAGGAGACAGAAGGCAGTTTTATGGTGGATCATTCGCTGGAAGCGGCGGAGCTTAGCCCTGAGGAGATTTTGATCGATCGGGAGAATGTCCGCAGTCTCAGATGCAAGATCGAGGAATGCTTAAGTGCCATGGAGAAGCAGGTATTTGACCTGTATATGGAAGGCATGACGTATCAGGAGATCGCAAGGCATTTGGATAAGGAGCCAAAATCGATCGATAATGCCCTGCAGCGCATTAAGTCGAAGGTGAATAAGGCTTTAAATAAATAGCCCTATTAGTCTGTCCAGAAGAAAGTTTTGTCCAGAAGATCACCTAAAAGAATAATTTCCTCATCGGTGATACAGCTTAACAGCAGTTGGTCAAGCCGGTACTGCGCATTGACCTTGCGCATATTACAGGAGGTAAGGATTGTATTGGCAAGGGTGAGAAAGCCCTTTGTGGCATCTTCGCGGTTGTAGGGGGCAAGCGTTTCCTGTAGCGTTTGATCATATTTGACAGAGAATGTGTACTGAATCAGAAGAAGGAGATCGGAACGTTGAATATTCCGTACTCTTGTCTTCTGTTTTTTTAATTCTGCGGAAATGATCTTTGTAGCGTGTTTGACGGTAAGATCTGCGGAAAGCTGTGGATCTCTGCTTTGCAGGTGACGAGTGATCCAATCCGGGCAGCGATCCGTGCTGTCAAGTGGCTGAAGACTTGCAAAGGCGCGCTGATAAAGCATTTGCTGCTCCTTCTGAATGGACATAGAGAGCAGCTCGGAAATATATTTCTCATTTTCCCATTGAATTTCTTCGCCAAGAAAATCCTGAAGCTCGGCATACATTTCGTTATTGCGGGTCGGCTCATGCGATTTGCCGTTATGATAAAGCTGCGCCAGAAGGCTCGAGATCCGGGCTTTTGGTGCATAGGCGATCGCATAGTAATTCTGTGCCGTTCTTAAGTCATCCGGAGCAATATCGTTATTTTTGCGGCGCGGCACATTTTTCAGATAACGGCGGATGTGATCCTTCTCCGTTTCGTTGGCAAACAGCGGATTCGTCTCCTGCTCGGTCTGTTTCCAGCGGCTGTAGGAGGAGCGTTCCAAAAGGAGCATAAGATCCTGTTCAGTCTGCTTCTGGTAATACTGAAATGCCTCGTTGAGCAGGGAAACGTAGTAACTGTAAACGGTCATGCTGTAGCCCTTGAACAGCTCGGCGTTATGACACATCCATACAAGAAATTCCCTCACGGAAAGGGACTTTTTGGTGGCATAGGATTTCTGCAGCAGATCGGTTCGCGCGGTCTGAAGCGGACGCAGCTCCTGATCGGTATGTGTTTCAAAGAAATCAACCATGAAGCGGTAGGTCTCCGGATCCTGTCCGTTTTCCAGGCAATACATACAGAGCATTTCCTCATAATCATTTACCTGCAGGTTCCACTGGGAAAGTCCGTGCAGCAGGTAATCCTCGGTTTCATCAAGGCTGAAATGCAGATTCAGGGCGAGCTCAAGGATCTGGCGGCGGTGCGGGACGGCATACCCGCCAATACCAAACCAGCGCTGAATGGTCTGCCGGGACGCAAGCTTAAATGGTTTCACCTGACGGTAGAAATTCAGATAGGCTTCCTGACGCAGCTCGTCGGAAATATCGGTGGTAGCCGTATCGGCTGGGTTTTGACCGGATCGCTCAGAAACATTATCCGGATCTGTGATCGTATGCTGTTTAGAGCCCGTGACGTGTGCAGGGCTCCACTTTCGGATCAGAAAGAGATCTGTTCTTTGATAATGCTGGTTATGCAATTGTGTCAAAATGTCTTCGCTGCTGTTGATCACATAATGCTTCATGGGAAAATCCTTTCTAAATACCATCCAGATCGCCGTCAAAGTTGTTTTTCGGGGAAGCCGGTTTTGCCGTTTTCTTCGGGGCGGTGTTTGACTTTTTCGGAGCGGTAGTCGCCTTGGAAGAGGAGCCGCCGGAGCTTTTCGCGGAACCGGAACTGCTGCCGGAGCCGGACTTCTTCGAGGTAGTCGCTTTGGAAGAGGAGTCACCGGAGTTTTTGCCGGAGTTGCCGGAGCCGGACTTCTTCGAGGTAGTTGCCCTGGAAGAAGAGCTGCCGGAGTTTTTGCCAGAGCCGGAATTTCCGGTTTTTTTGCCGGAGTTGCCGGAATTATTACCGGAGCCGGAGTTGCCCGGTTGGTTTGCCGGCGTGTTGGAACTGCCGGGATCATCCGGAGCATTTGCCGGTGTGTCGGTGCTGTCGGCGTCAGCCGGATTGTCCGAAGAATGCAGATCTGCGTCCGGTTCGGCGGAAGTGCTGTTTATAGCCGGTGTTATTGAGCTTGCCGGTGCGTGTGGGATTTGATCCTTTACTGTAGATCTGTGCTGCAGGATGCCCCAGATGCCTCCGGATAATATCAATAATACCGCAACAACGGCGCCGATAATGATCTGCTTTTTCCTTCTTGATTTCTTATGAGAAATGGAAAGTTCCATATCTTCAAGCAGCTTCTCCGTGAAGTTTGCTTCGCCGTTTTCGACCTTGCCGCCTTGGATGGTTGTATTATTTAGTATATTGGCAAGGGTGGACGGTTTGGCGGCATAGAGTGCCGTGTAAAATTCTGACATGGATTGAAAACGTTTCTCCGGTCGTACGGCAAGACCCTTCATGATGCAGGACATTGCCTGAGGCGTGAGACGGACGCCGTCGATCCGTTCCAGAGGAAGCAGCTTATCCTCAATCAGACGCGATACAGAATCGTCTGGAACGATTCCTGTGATCATGTAATACATTGTGGCACAAATGCCGTACACATCGGTCCAGGGTCCCTGTTTGCCGCCTGCACTGCATTGCTCGATCGGAGCAAAACCACGTTTGAAGATAATCGTATATTCGTCACCCTGCGCGTTCTGCGACAGACGGGCGGCACCAAAGTCGATCAGCTTGAGTCTGCCATCCTCAGTCAGAAGAATATTGTCAGCGCTGATATCGCGGTGCAGAATGCCCTTTTCGTGAATTTTGATCAGACTCTGTAAAAGCGGTTTGATCAGGATAAGCATTTTGTCCCCACGGATACGACCATGCTCGCGCACATAATCCTTGATACTTGTGCCGTCCACGTAATCCATGATGATACAGGGAGTTTCCTTATACCAGAAGAAATCTCTGGCAGAGGCGATGCCCTCAAGCTCATAGAGTCCGGCGGCAATTTTGGCTTCCTTCACAGCCTCGTCCATGCTGGCGCCGGTGTGCTTATGAAATGCCTTGATCGCCACCGGAATATCCAGAGAATGATCCATTGCCTTATAGGTCGTGGCAAAGCCACCGCTTCCGATTTCCGCCAGAATTTCGTAGCGGTCCATGATTATTTCGTTTTTGTCAAAGCTGTTTATCGTGCTGCTCATTATTTATGCTCCGTTTGTTTTTGCTGGTTATTCATCGATCAGAATTGTTTTCTCATTGGAATAAAAACTCTTCTGAGAAACAGGTTTCTTGTCGTAGGTTCTCAGCTTCACGGAAATCGTTGCGTTCCGGAAGCTATAATGCAGTTTGAAAATACCTTTTTGCTGCTTGATATTATTATTTTTCAGACGCAATAATACATATCTGCCCACATTTTTGCGGATGTAAACGTCAACATATTTTCCCTGATATTTATTCAAACGAATCTGCAGAAAACATTGCCCGTCCACGGTTCTATGCTTTGTGAGCGAATATTTCGGTGCCATAAGACGTGGGGAAACCGTCTGGACCTTTGAGGCGGAGCCACGTACGGTCTGTCCGTTTTTCAGGACATATGGTACTGCCTTATAGCGGTATTTTGTGCCCGCTGACACTTTTCTGTCAAGGTAAGTGGTTGTGCGGGCTGTGATCATTGCAATCCGTTTGTAGCCGGTTTTATTGGTGCTGCGGTACAGCAGGAAGCCATCGCGGTCAGTGGAACTCTTCCAGGTGATCCGGACGCTTCCGGAACGATCTGCAGACGCTTTGATCGTCATCTGTTTTGGGGCATTAAGTGCATTGTCGTCATCTGTGGCAAATGGAGCTTGCGGCGTGGCAGATAATGTATGAACCGGTGTTTCGGTCGGTGTCGTTGTCAGTATCGGCAGCCACGTCGGAGTGGCTGTTGTCTCTGCAGGAACCTTTGTTATATATGGTGTATATGTCGGTGTCTTTGTTGGTGCCGGTGTCAGGATAGGATCCGGAATCGGTACCGGTGTTTTGGTTGGCTTTGCTGTTTTGACCGGCAGTGTCGGTGATGGTGTGATCCGTGGTCCCGTCGTAGGCTGTCCAGTAGGGCTCACAGATGGAGTCGGAGACGGAACAGCAGTCGGGGTCACGGATGGAACCGCCGTGGTCGGAGCAGGAGTCAGAGACGGAACAGCCGTCGGGGTGACAGTAGGAGCCGTTGTGGTCGGAGCGGGAGTCAGAGATGGGACTGCGGTAGGAGTGTCGGACGGAACCATTGTAGTCGGAGCGGGAGTCAGAGACGGAACCGCAGACGAAACTGCAGATGGAGTGACAGTGGGCGCTGCTGTAGTCGAAGCAGGAGTCAGGGATGGAATGGAAGTCATTACCGGTGGATAAGAGGCAGCCGGGTTCTTTGAGTAATCAATAACAGGCCCGACCTGATCCAGCATTTTCCAGTTAAGCAACGGATCATAGTCTTCTGTCTGACCGACGTAGCTATTTAAACAGCGCAGAAGATCCGGATAAGAATTGACTGCGGAGGAGCCAATGCTTGTGGTGGTTTCCTGACCGAGCAACTGGCTTTGGGTGATTTTATAACAGTTTGTCTTATTAAGTTGACCAAAAGCCTCTCCATCGAGATCCAAATTGTCCTGCGTCCAATAGGTATACTGTGCGTTTATGTCTGTATATAAATCATATCCGCCAACAAGAGAACCGCGGATGGAAGCTGATGTCGAAACAGATGCAGGAGTGGTGAGTTCAGATGCAGTATAACTATTGCAAGTGTTTAAGTATGTAAAAAGAGAATATTGTTCCGTTGTATGCGATAAGTTACCAATAAATCCACCCGTATATGTATTGCTGTCTGTAGTTATCGTGGACGTAGACAGATTGGCGCTGTTCGTGGTATAGCAGTAGGAAGTATATGCAGTGGATTCGATGTTGTTCAAAACGGGAATGACAATACCGACAAATCCTCCGGCAGCTTTTTGGTCAGAATAAAACTTTGTAAAATACTGATAAACAGGATTTTGTTGTATTTCCGGGGTTGAATCGATCGATACAGGAGCAGAATTAATACTATTGCGAACATTGAAATTATATGCATTTCCAATGAATCCCCCGGCATATAAAGCTGCAGTAACAGAACCAATGTTTTGGGTTTTTTTGATATTGAAGGTAAAGATACAACTTGAATATTCAGGGGTAGTCAGGAAGTTACACAATCCTACGATTCCACCGGCACATATACCGGATATATTTCCGGTGTTAATACAGTTTACTAAGTCAAAACCTATCGCTATTTTTCCTAATGTCGGAATGTCTGTACTGCCGATAATTCCACCGGCGATACCGGCGGAGCGGATCGTTGTCCTGTTCGTGCAATCATCTGCGGAGGCGAAGCGGGTTGTGCCACAGATACCACCGATCTGAGCTGTACTGTGGGCATCGGTAACCGTGCCCTGTGAAGAGCAATTCTTAAAATGATAATAAAAATTGCTTTTGGGCAGATATCCGGTGATCATGCCGAAAGAAACGCGCGGGAAAGATGATGCTGTTGTTTCTAGTGTATTATCGATATATGCACTGCCGGAAGCATAATCAGAAAGAAAAATTGTCTGACAATAGGTAACTCCCGTTAGCATACCGGAGTTTGGTACATTTTTACAGGCAAAATGAGCGTTAAGCACGGAACAGGATGTAATCGAATGTGAAGGAGCATAGGTAAATACCGTTTCGTTATCATTCTTCGGGGATTGTGCAGCAAGCACACCGATGGAATCATAGTTTCCGGCAGAAAGACCGGTATCTGAAACTGACAGAAATGCCCCATCGATCACAAGATTTGAGATGGAACTACCGACAGCGGCGAAAAGACCGGCACCGTCGGCAGCAGGGGAGTTTGTGCTCGACGTTCCGGCGGCTGCATCACAGATATTCCAGAGTCCGGTGATGCGATGCCCCTGTCCGTCAAAGGGCTGCAGAAACGGATGCTCGGCAGAACCGATCGGATTCCAGCCCTCTCCCTCAAAGGTAAAATCTGTTTTCTGATCGCCTGTTGCGCCCTTGTAGAAGCAGCGATTCGTTTCATCGTAGCGGGCAAGACATTCTCCGGAGGAATGTCTGTAAATAAAAGTAGTTTCCGTATAGGAATCATATTTGAAATCATAGTCAGACAGCGCAATATCATTGGCAAGCTCAATGGTTTCCTTGTTGAAGCTTCGTCCCTCCTCCAGATACTTGTCCAGATACACCAGATCGTTGCGGGTATATAAGAAAATAAACGAAAAGCCTTTCTTTTGGTCGTCTGTCATGTTGTAATACTCGGTCATTGAGCAAGAGGTTGCTGCCAGTGCAGATGGCGCAGGCAGATAGATAAGAAAACTGCCAAGCATCAGGCAGATACTCAAGATCACAGATATGTACTTATAATAGGATTTCTTCATGAAACAAGTCCCCCCCGTTGGTGCAGATACGCATATATTTTCAATATAAATTCGTGTATATGATGCAAGAAGTCGTCCGCGGCATCAGTCGGAGGCAAAATATAATTGCCCCAATATCATGTATATTATGCACGATTTATGTCGGATTTGCAACAAAATAGGGGCGATGGAGGCGTGGAAAAATAAGAATAATATATAAATAGGAAGAAATAGGCGGAACATATCAGTGGAAAAAAGGAAGGGGGGTTGTCCTACTTACTCCCGGATCCGTACCACCTTGGCCTGTGAATAGAAGCTTCCCTTCGTCCGTTTCTTTTGCTTATAAGTGCGGATGCGGATGGACAGGGTGGCTTTCCGGAAGCTGTACTGCAGCCGGAAAGTTTGTTTCTGCTGGCGGATATTATTGTTTTTCAGGCGCAGACGCAGATATTTGCCGCGGTTGTTGCGGATGTAAATGTCCGCATATTTCCCCTGATATTTGCGGAGCCGGATCTGAAGAAAACGTCTGCCGGATGCTGTCCGGTGGCGGCTCACGCGAAAGGTCGGTGCCATCAGGCGGGCGGTTGCCCTGCGAATGACGGTGTTATTGCCGTAGATGGTCTGTCCGTTTTTCAGGATATATGGAATTGCCTTATAGTGGTAGGTCTTGCCGGCGGTCACCTTCTTATCCGTAAATGATTTCCGGGAAGAGGAGATGGTTGCAACCGGCTGATAGATACCGGAGGCTTTCGGACTGCGGTAAAGAACGAATCCATTCCAGACAGAGGAAAGCTTCCAGGTGATCCGGATGCCGCCGGAACGGTGTGGTGCTGCGCTTAGGCTCATCTGATCCGAAGGTGTGCCGGTCTGTACGGAATCTGGGACAGAGGAGCCGGAAGGGGAGGCCGGAGTATTTGTTTGCTTCCCAGGGGATGGAACCGGAGAAGCCGGTGAGAAAGTAACTGCCGGTGTCCCGGTTGTTGCCGGAGAGGAAGAGGTGGTTGGAGTGTCGGTCACTGCTGGAGAGGAGGAGCTGATTGGAGCGCCGGATGGTGATGGAGCAACAGAGCCGGCCGGCGTGCCGGTAGCGGAAGGCACCGGTGAGGTCGTCTTTTCCGGGGTGAAGGAAACTATTGGCGGCTCGGTCGGAAGCGTATAATCGTCAATGACTAATATCGGTTCCTCTGACTCAGACTGCTTACTAATCCATTGCGTCTGATCATAACGAAAGCCGGAATTGATATAGCCGTTCAGACAGTAAAGCAATGCTGTTGTTTGCGTGAGCAGATCAGAGCCGATATTCTTCTCTGTTTCTGTGCCAAGCAACTGTTTTCCGGAAATATTTTCTACGGCATTAAGGGTCAACTTGCCGCTCTGCGTTCCGAAACAGGTACTATTTACATCGGCACTTTCCGGGTCAGACTGCACGGCATAACAGTATTCCAGCGTGGCAGTTGTCACGGTGCAATCGCCGATCAGACTTCCGGAGACCGGAGTAAAGCCGGAGCTGCTCGTCGATGAGAGTGCGTTGATGGAGGATGCCTGATAGCAATTCTGCACATTCAGGGTCAGCCAAAGATCCTGAACAGCACTGTATTTTGTTGTGATAAGACCAATCAGCCCACCGGCATCGGCATTATCCGGCGTTAGTGTGGCAGAGGTATGATTGGCGCAGTTAAATATCGTACAGATCGGGTCATAATAGGCAGATGTCTTACGACCGATCGGAATGCAGGCACCGATAAGTCCGCCGACGCTTCTTTCTGCTGCGAGCATCAGCGTTTCATAATGGGAAGCCGGATAGGAACTGATCTTTGCCAGAGTGGTCGAGGACACCGTTCCGTAATTCTCACTGTTCGTGATCACAAATGCATCGCATACCCCGGTAAGACCGCCGCCAATATATGCGGAAGTAATGGCACCACGGTTGCGGCAGTAGTTGATATTTGTGCCGGTGCGACCGCCGCGCTCATAACGTGCCGGAAGATAGCTGCCCCCAAAACCGCTGATTCCGCCGGCACACACGCCGGAAATGTCGCCGAGATTATCACAGTAACGAAAATAACATTCATGCGCTCCCACAACATGCTCAATATACCCGGCAATACCGCCGGCGACTCCTGCGGTGCGAACCGTTGTCTGATTGACGCAATGCTCAAAACGGTCCTGCTGGCACGTTCCGCAAATGCCGCCGATCACCGCCATCCCACTCGCATCCGTTGCCAACCCGGAAGAAGCGCAGTGCGTAAACGTCGATTTATAGAGGGTATTGGAATAACCAAGTACCATACCGAAACGAAGCCCGGCGGTAAACGAATCTGCCGAAGAGGATGAGCAGTCGATATATGCTCCAGCATCGGCGACAGCAATCGAATTAAATGCTGTCGGAGAGAGACTCTGCCCAATCAGAATGCCGGAATTGGGCACGTTACTGCAGGAAAAGTGAGTGCTTTGGACATAACAGGAACGGATGGTAGTCGTAATATTTCCGGATGAATCGGAAGAGATTTTGGGAATGCGGGCAGCAAGGGCACCGATCGAATCATAACCGTCTCCCTCAACACCATCCTCCAGCCGGGAATTGCTGACGGAGAGAAATGTACCCTCCATGCGAAGATTAGAAATCGTGCCCGTCACCGCCGCAAAAAGACCGGCGCCATCCGCTGCAGGCGATCCGGTGGTAGAAATGCCCTGCGCTGCATCGCAGATATTCCAGAGTCCGTAAATAATATGTCCATTGCCATTCAAAGTCTGTGTAAAAGGATGCCTGACGGAGCCAATCGGATTCCAGCCGTCCCCCTTCATCGGAGCCTCACAGACGGTGTCACCGGTTCCCTCGTAAAACTGCTGCGTCGTTTCATCATAATGCGCAAGACATTTGCGGGTATTTCGATCATAGATCCAGGTCGTATTGGAATTCTTCTTATATTCAAAGCGATAATCAGACAGGTAAATATTATTGGCAAGATCAAAGGTCTCGTTGGTAAAATTGCGTCCCTCCTCCAGATAGCGATCCAGGCAGACCAGATCCTCACGATTGTACAGAAGGATCCGGTCAGAGCCGGACTTCTCCGCCTCCGGCAGCTTATAAAACTGCCGCATCGAATAGGACGGACCGTCCGCGTGCGCTGCCGAAGGCAGCCATGGGAGCAGAGCTGTGGTCAGCAGGCAGATGCTCAAACAGATAGATATGTATTTTAAAGAAATCTTTTTCATTATCATGTTCTCCTTGGTTCGTGTCAGTGTTTGGCAGGGAAAGCCGGTAGCCGGCAAATTGTATGTAAACATACATTGCTGTCTACTTTGTATTTTAATGATGCCACGGATTGCTCCATTGCTGTCTACTTTTGCCCCTTGCATCATTATGCATTACCTTTCGGAGTTTTGCAATACGATGACAGATTATGACATCGCGACAAAAAATAAAAAAATATCGGACAGATGGGTGGTAGAATGATCATGTAGATAGGGATAGGAAAAATGCAAGGGAAAAGACAGCGGAGAATGACACCTTACAACGACATGGCGATTTGCTAAAATATTAGTTAAAGGCGGTGGAAAATAATGGAAAGAAAACAGGAGAGAACACCTGTGTATGCCGGTGTATATGAGGAGATTGCAGAGATCATCGGCGAAGAGCGAATCGGGGAATTCTACGAACGCTTCAAAGGGCAGCAGTTTGTATTTCCGATGAAGCTTTACTCCAAGGAATATGTCGTTCAGGAGATTAAACGCCTTCAGGGCAAGCAAAAGATCTCCGACATTGCGAAAAAGTTTGGTTATAGCGAGCGATACGTGCGAAAGATGCTCGCCGAGTCAAACCGTTGTGAGGAAATATGCATGGGAGAAGAAAGTTCATGAAATAAATGAACGGTCAGCACACAGGGAGGCGAGGTGTGAAATGAAAAGTACCGATCGGGGTGGGAGCCGAAAGGGATCGGAAGAAACGGAGAGCACAATGACATGGAAGGAGAAGGCGGCACTGAAACGGCTGGAACGTAAGATCAGGAACGGACACGGCGAGGTGTCGCCGGAGGTGCTGATGGAGTATGCGGAGAGAGTGATGAAGGAGTAAGAATGAATGACATATTATGTTGTTCCAAATAGGTGCGCCAATAATGTTTTATTGTGATTGTTGTGGTCTATGTTGCATGAATCTATCTAAATCTGAAATTTATTCAGATTTAGATAGAGGAGATGGCATTTGTAAATATTTTGATATGGATTCAAAGTTATGTACTATTTATGAAGAACGTCCAGAAAAATGTAATGTAGATAAAATGTATAATAATTTTTTTAGATATAAAATGACAATTGAAGAATACTATCGACTTAATTATAAAGCTTGTAATGAGCTGAAAAACAAGGAGGCATAGAAATGTACTTAGCATTATTAAATGAACGTGAAAAATCTGTATTTTTGGGGATGGCATACAATTTGGCATCTATTGATGGAGATTACAGTGACGCTGAAAAAATTATGATTAATGGGTATTGTCAAGAATTGCAATGCCAATTTGATGAAAATAATATGATAAAGCCTATGGAATCATTGACTCAGTATATCAAAGTGAATAGCAGCGAAAAGGTAAAAAAGATTTTTATTTTTGAACTTGTCGGTTTAGCCATGACAGACGGAAATTACGATAGTGATGAAAGAATGCTTATAAATCAAATGCTCAAAGAATATAATCTGAATCCAAGTTTTGCGGATAAGTGTGAAAATATATTGAATGAGTACATCGGATTTCAGAAAAGAATTAATGACTTAGTTCTTGAGTAAAGGAGGTACGGAAGTGTTTGATTTCTTCAAAAAACATAAAACAAAATCAACGGAAGTGGCTCTTAAACATGATGAAGAGGATGATTCAAAAAGCAAGATTGGTGTTGGAATAGCTCTGGGTTCCTCAATAAGAAGTTCAGCTGCTCAAGCAAATGTAAAGTATAGCAGACCTGACTATAATCCACAAACCAGAAAACAGTTTTATGATAATGGCAGTGCTCATAAGAAAGCCATTGATGATGCTTTTGCAAGCGGAAATACGGTTAGAGATCCATATTCGGGAACGGAGTTATTAAAGAAACAAAGGGATGCAAAAATGCAGTATGGTGAAGATTGGCAAAGCCATGCGGCTGAAGCCGATCATATAGATCCGCTTAGTCAAATAGCAAAAAGGACGAAAAAAAATCCGTTTTTAACGACTGATGATGTACGTGAAATTGGTAATAGTGATGACAATTTTCAAGTGCTGTCCAGAAAGCTAAATCAAGGAAGTAAAGGCGTTGGAAAAGGTGGTAGCACACAGCAGGAGTGGGCTGACGATGCTGCAAGAATGGAGGGCTTGGCAGATAATATTGAAACTGGCGAGTCTATTGATGGCGTTAGCAAACGAATTAAAGATACTGGAAGAATTGCTGAAAAAAGAAATAATCGTAGAGCCTTTAAAAAAAGTGTTAAGAATGCAGTAGAAACTGCAAATGAAGCAGGAAAAGCTGGGGCGAAGAATGCAGGAACTACAGCTTTAACAATGTCTGGAATTATGAATGTGGTTTCAGTTATTAAAGGTGAGAAAAGTGGTGAAGATGCTATTGTAGACACAGTTAAAGATGGGGGACAAGCTGCAGTAACGGGTTATGCAATAGGGGGAGGTATGACGGTTGTTTCTCAAACATTATCATATTCGTCTTCAGAATTTGTTCAAGCATTAGCAAAAAATAATGTGCCGGGAAAGATAATAACAGCGGCTATGGTTACAGGCGATACGTTAAAAAAATGGGGAGAAGGAGAGATTACTACACAGGAGTGTCTTATCCAGTTAGGGGATAAAGGTCTGAACATGGCGACGATGGGGTATTCTATGGCTGTTGGACAGACACTGATTCCAATTCCTATAGTAGGAGGTGCGGTAGGTGCTTTGGTAGGATCTATGCTTACAAGCAATCTATATAATAACTTGATTAATGATTTACAAACCAAGCAATTTGAGCATGAGGAAAGAATGCGTATTATTGAAGAATGCAATGCAGCAGCAGAACAGGCAAGGGCTTTTCGGGCTGAGTTAGAATCCTATTTGGATTCATATTTCCAAGAATATAGAACTTGCTTTGATTCGGCGTTGTCTTCTATGAGATTGGCATATGAAACGGGCGATGCAGATGGTGTTGTTGCTGGAGCAAATGATATTACTCGAAAACTTGGTGGTGAGGTTCAGTTTGAAACAGTTAGTGAATTTAAGAATTTTTTGGATAGTGACGAAGATTTTATTTTGTAGGGAGGTGGATGTATGCCTATTCCATTTTTATTAGCGGGATTAGGAGTTGCCGCAGGAGTAATTGGTGCCGGAGGACATTTAAGTGCAAAAGAAACGAATGAGCGTGCCGAGAGGGTGTCGCAGGACGCTCAAGAGTTATATAATAATGCAAAACAGACATTAGAGGCAGCGCAAAATAAAACAGAGAAAGCTCTTGTAAAGCTGGGATATGATAAAAAGAGAGTTCTTGATACTTCAATGAAGCAGTTTCTCCCAACATTCGAAAAAGTAAAACATATTCAACTGAGTGAGTCTGTTGGGATACACGAAATAGCTAAATTTACAATTGATCAGCAGGATGTTATTGAAGTTAGAGAGATGACAGATGTTTATTCGTCATGTTTTGCCAGTAGTGCTACGGGTGTTGCAGCAGGAGCTGCAGTTGCTTTAGCTGCCAGTGGTGCTTTACCAATTATAACAGGGGAATTGTCTCTGGCGGGATCTGCATTAGCGGCAGGTGAAATTAGTGCTGCAGTAGGATTTGCAGGATCGGCCCTATCATTTGGAGCGGCAATGACTCCATTAGCTGCAGTTGCTGCACCAGTTATGTTGTTTACAGGTATATCAGCGAGTATGAAAGCCGATGAAAATCTTGAAAAAGCCAATACTATGTATGCAGAAGCAGAGGTTGCTGTAGAAAAAATGAAAATTTCTGAAACACTCTGTGAGGCTATAACTGAAAAGTCAGAAATGTTTGATGATCTCTTAGAAAACTTAAACACAATGTTTGCAGAGTGTACAGGTTTATTAACAGCTGTGGTAAGGAAGAGGGAAGGAAGAATCTTTAAGAAAAAACTCACTAAAGAGAATTTTTCTGAAGATGAATTGGAATTAATAACGGTAACGAGTGCATTAGCCAAGGCAGTTAAATCAGTTATTGATACACCAATTCTTTCAAAAGATGGTAATATCTCATATGATGCTGAGAATGTCTATGATCAAATGGTTGAAGGATTAGACGATTGGAGTAAGGATACTCAAAAAGTTAAGGCTATCAATTATAACGTAAAACCAATAGTGGTTAAAGAAAAAAATATATCATATACCTCGAAACATACAGGAAATACTACTGGTGGAATAAGTGTGATGAGTGGTGCGCGCAAAGTATTTGCATTTATTATAGGGATTATTTTTGCTTCGGCTTTTGCAGAAGGAATCGCATCAATCGTAACCGGTGATGTAAATAAGTTTCTATTCCTGGATTCATTTACCGCCAATAAAATCGCAATATGGTTGTTGCTTTGTACTTCTGCAATTATGTTGATAGGAAAGTTTAAAAGTACAATAGTAGAAAAAATGTGTGGTTGGGGTTCAGGATTATCTGTATTTATTCTGTATGCACAATATTGTAGAAGTGTGGAACAGGTGAATCATTATATAATTTTCTCTGTTATTGTTTGCATAGTATGCGCAATGTTAACTGAATTTTTTGATGATAAAAAACAAAAATGGAATTGCGGACATTACTTTTCTTGTATATTTATGGTGATGATGCTGTGGCCGATAGGATTCCTAATATATGCGTTTTTTAGCAAATTTATTGGCTTTTCAGAAAGTTCATGCCTGATAGTAACTTCGGTAATTTTCTTTATTATTTCAGTTTTGGGAATAGGTGATTTGTTGGATGATGAATAAAGCATAGAAAATGCAAGACATGCGATGTAAAGATTTTATAGATTTATGAATAATAACAAAAGATATTTTTAGAGAATACAACAGGAGGTTATGACAATGAATGTTCGGATAAAAGTTTTTGCTAATGAAAATCAGCTTACACAGGTTCGGGTCGTCAATGTGGGAGATTTAGACATTGCTTCTGTACAGAATAAAACATTAGCTGAGATAAAATAGTGGTATGCTGTGATGAAATTGATCAATTGTTAAAGGCAGATGCGCAGGCACCGAAATTATCGCAGGAGAGAAGACGTTATTTGATGTTTCTCAAGGAGGTTCTTGAGTGTCTGAAACCAACACTTTAAGTGCAGAGCTTGTAGAAGATAGTTTATAATTTGTTTTGTCGAACGAGGACGGTTTAAAGAGCTGTCCTCGTTTGCTTTATTATTCGCAATCAACTTGCCGTTATATACATGGCAATCTCGCGATAATGTATGCTGTGACACGGCAATTGTCTGGATCGCATTGAAGTTCTCAAGGAAGCATGATAATCTTTGCTTAAAATAAAACAAGAAAGAGCCGGCGTTGATTTGCAGGACGGATGATGGTATGATATAAAATAACAATACTAGATTTTAAGTGGTCTTTCAGACAGAGGACAGATGATACGATTGCTGAGGTATCCTGTGTAATAGGTCAGGATACAAGATCAGGGAAGCCGCACTTTACTTGTTTTATGACAGTTTACATAAGCAGGGAAAGGGAGGCGTGATAATGAGTTATGATCAATACTCAAAAGCCATAAAAGAAACGGCAGAGAATCTAAGAATTATAGATGATGCTATGTTCCGGCTGGTGGCAGGAAGAAAGGGAGTCTGTCAGGAGATACTTCGCACATTGTTGGATAAACCGGAATTAAAGGTAATTAGGGTAACGCCGCAGAGCGTTATTACGAGCCTGCACAGGGAGATTATTCTGGATGTGCTGTGTGTTATGGAAAATGGCGCTTATATGAATATTGAGATGCAGAAGGGCTCCGGAAATGATGATATCAAGAGAAACAGGTTTTATGCTGTATCCACTACGGCAGCATGTACACCCAAAGGAGCTGCTACAACTGTTTTTACGAAAAGATGTGTTTGAAGAGACAAAATTCCCGGAATTAAGCAAAGCAGTAAAATATTTCAAAGAGACAGAAGGAGGTTTTGGAGAAATGTGCAAAACGGTAGAGGATTATGCGAAAAACTATGCGAAAGATTATGCTGAAGAACGTGAAGAAATAGTACGTGAAGAGGAAAGGAAGAATGCTGAGAAACGTGAAAAAACAGCACGCGAAGAGGAAAGGAAGAATGCAATTCGCAAAATGCTGGGAAGTGGATTATCCAGAGAAATGATTCTTTCTATGAATTATTCCGAGAAAGAATTGAAAGCGGTTGAGAAGGAACTGTCATAATGGACGTAAGGCTGATTATTTATTATGATCTCATGGCAACAGGTTCTATGTAAGGGGAACGTAGAGGTGGATATATATGCTCGAAAAGAATATTCCAATTGGAATCTCAGATTTTGAAGAAATACGTGGGAATCATTTTTATTATGTGGATAAAAGTGGATTGATTGCGGAGATTTTGAGAAGCGAGTCGGTGAAAGTATCTTTGATCACACGCCCGAGGCGCTTTGGTAAGACGCTGGGCATGAGTATGTTGGAAAGCTTTTTTGATATTCGCAGGCAGAGTAGGAATTTATTTGAGGGATTGGAAATTACTAGGTATACGGAACTCTGTGATCGGTGGATGAATCATTGGCCGACCATTTTTGTGTCGTTTCGCCGGGTAGATGGTCTGGATTTCCAGGGGGCTTATGATATGCTTTCTCTGGTGATCTCCGAGTTGTTCAGGAATCATTTATATTTGCTTGACAGTGATCGCGTGAATGATTATGATAAACGGACGATCAAACGGATTGCGGAGGGTGAAGCAACCGTTAAAGATATGAAGGACAGTCTGGTACTGCTGATCGGTGCGATGAGGAAGCACTACAACAAAAAGGTCATTCTGTTGATGGATGAATATGATGTGCCGATTGCCAAAGCAAACAGTCACGGATATTATCAGGAAATGCTGGATGTGATCAAGGGGATCATGCAGGCATTAAAGGATAATTCGGCACTGCAGTTTGCCGTGATTACAGGATGTCTGAAGATAGCGAAGGAAAGTATATTTAGCGGAACGAATAATTTTGTGTCGGATACGATTACAGATTCCAGATTAAATGAATATTTTGGATTTACGCAGGAGGATATGGCATATATTCTGAGAGATCTGGACGCGCAGGAGTATGCGGATAAGATAAAGAACTGGTATGATGGATATCATTTTGGAGATTTTGATGTATATTGCCCGTGGGATGTAATGAATTATTTGCATGATCTGCAAAGAAACCCGCAGGCGGAGCCATGTGGTTATTGGAAGAATACAAGTGATAATGCCATAATTCGTTCCTTTATTGATCATGCGGGAAGCACGATTACGAAAAAGCTTGAGACATTGCTGGCAGGTGGTTATATTGTGCAGCGTATTGATGAGGATCTTACTTATGATTATCTGCATTCATCCGAAGATAATCTTTGGAGTGTTTTGTATCTGACGGGGTATTTGACCAGAGTAAGGGAGGAAGAGCTGACGGATGCAGTGCCGGAAGGAATGACGGTGCTTGTCATTCCGAATGCGGAGATTAAGGAAATATTTGAAACAACAGTGATACAGTGGTTTGATGACAGCACGAAGCAGTGGAGCCGCAGAGAGCTCTTTGACGCGGTATGGAATGAGGATAGTGAAAAGGTTGCGGAGGAGATGAATAAACTTTTGCGCAAAACGATCAGTTATCACGATTACAGGGAGGACTTTTATCATGCTTTTCTGGCGGGAATCTTTGCGGGGGCTGGATATGCTGTGGAGTCAAACAGGGAACATGGCGAGGGAAGAAGTGATGTTGTGGTTAGCGATCCGATGAACGGCAGAGTGGCTGTGTTTGAAGCGAAATATGCGGATTCGCTGCAGTCCATGGAGCGCAAATGTGATGAGGCACTTTGTCAGATGGATGAGAAAATGTATGCCAGAGAGTATGAAGATGATTATGATCAGATTGTGTGCTATGGCATCGCATTTTTTAAGAAGAGATGTCTTGTGCGTAGCAAATAATACGTCCACAATTTACCAAAAGGTACGGATCACCGGATCCGTACCTTTTTCACTTTGGAATAAAAGCTTCCCTTTTTGCGTTTCTTTGTCTGGTAGGTTCTCACGCGCACCGAGAGTGTGACATTTCGCATGGAATGGCGGAAGTTGAAGGTTTTCCGGTGTGGTGAGATTTTATTGTTTTTCATGCGGATGTAGACATATTTTCCGTTGTTTTTGCGGATATAAATACCGGCGTAGCGTCCCTGGTATTTGTTTAGCCTGATCTGCAAAAACTGTACACCTGGGGCGGTCTTTTTCTGACGTACGGTGATGGTTGGCGCACGCAGACGGGAGACGGCTTTGACGGAGGTGGAAGATGTGACTGTCCCATTTTTGGTATAGGAAAGTATTTTGTAATAATAAGTTTTGTTTGGTTTTGCTTTCTTGTCCGTAAAGGTGTACTTTGCCTGTGTGTTTCCGGACAGCTTCTGGGTGAAGCCCTTGGTGCCTGTATTTAAGGCGGTTACCAGAGAAAAGTCCGGTTTGTTTTTCAGGCGGCGGTATACGACGAAGCTTTCCTGGTCCGGGTCGCAGCTCCAGCTTAAAAGAATGCCGCCGTTTCGGGATGCGCCGGCACGCAGGGTCAATGAACGGGAGACCGGTGCGTCGTTGGGATTGGAGACCGGCACAGTAGCAGCCGGTGTGGAGGAAGCAGGCACATTGGGTGTCGTGGAGATTTCAGGAGTGGTGGTTGCAGGTAGTGCCGGTACTTCTGATGGAATCAGCGTAGGATCTGTTGTGGCGGTAGCCAGTGGAACGGGTGATGCCGGAATGTGGGTAAGTCGTGGCAATTCTGATATATTGGAGTTTAAGGAAGGAGAGTCCGTGCCGTCAGAGGTCCAACCACAGAAGTCGGCAGTCATGATGTTATGAATCGGAGCATAGCCGGCACGGGACTCTTTGTTTTCGCTTTCGACCCAGCTGTTGAGGCAGTCGGTGAGGCTGGTATGGTTACTGTACAGATCATCGTCTGCATCGATGGCGGTGATGTCAGCTGCGTTTGGAGAAACGGTCAGCTGTTGCTTTGAGATCTGATAACATTTGGAAGTATCAAGCGGGATCAGTGATGGATTGGGATCCCCGGAGAAATAATTATATTGCCATGTATTTGATAAAGCATCAATGTCAGCTGCATTATAACAGTAATGGACATTTGCAGAGGAAGAACTGCTGTTATGACCGATCAGTCCACCGGCATCGGCAGAGGATAAGGTGGTCAGACTGCCGGTGTTATAACTGTTATAGATCGTGTTGGCAACGGTGGATGCGGGGGCGTTATCATAATCGGTTATGATCCAGCCGGCAAGACCTCCGATTGCAGAAATTTTCAATCCACAGACCTGTTCGTTTGTGTTATTGCTACAAGAGATGCCTGGGTGTGCGTCCTGTGAAGAGTCTGCAATCTGGGAAATTGCACCGGAATTGTTGCAGTTTGCGATGTATCATACGTCCGGAGGCATCTAAGAAGCCGAAGAAAACGGCGACACCAAAGAAAAAGAAGAATAGGAAAAGCACGAAAGCGACAAAGGCACCGGTTGCGACCGCTGCACCGACAAGTGTCCCACAAAAGGTACAGGCGACAAAGAAGCCTGCCGGGACAGAAAGCAAAAAGAAAAATAATGTGAAGATGGACGGCAATCTGGATGACTTTTTCCAATAATTTTTAATAATAGGAAGCTGCATGAAATGCGTGAAAGATGTTTTAAAAAATGAAAAATATATGAGAGATTGACAGATAGATAACTGCGTGGTATGCTTTGCTTTGTTCAGTGATTTATCAGTGTGCCTGCGCCGCAGCAGGTGATACGGGATAGATTGAAAAGGGAATGCAGTGAGATGCTGCAGCAGCCCCCGCTACTGTAAGAAGGATGACTCTTTCGCCGGAGCAAGATCCGGAACCACTGTACTGCGTCAGGCGGTATGGGAAGGGAGAGAGGAAGATGATTTCGAGCCAGGAGACCTGCTGGACAGAGACAGACATATGGCGTTTTGATGAAAGCAGCCCTCGGTGGGAGGGAGCGGACACGGAAACGTTTCTTTTGTGTTGAATTTTTTCAGAATATGAAGTCTCTGTACAGCCGAATGTACAGAGGCTTTTTTATGGTATAGGAAAATGCTCGTAACGTAGTGTTATGTCAACGAGAATTGCGAAGCAATTC
>ERZ773192.1606-NODE-1606-length-21887-cov-9.656605_pt1 | contig 21887 bp, 18 predicted proteins | sample MGYA00581010_ERZ773192 | MGnify/ENA primary metagenome ERZ773192 (study PRJEB29015, sample SAMEA2737741) | human gut metagenome | biome: human gut; feature: human-associated habitat; material: faeces | place: China | collected 2012 ...
TCTTTTTTCATTAAATTATATTACGATAATTACAATTTATTAATACTTTTCATTTATCTTTTCTACTATTACATTTTTAAATTTATTCTTAAAATTATTAATTACACTTTCTTCTGCATATACATCTACACTTTCTATTGATACATCATTTATATCTTTTTCTAGTTCATTATATAAATAATTTGAACTTAATACATTTAAATATTCCTTCTTTAAAGTATCTATTCCAGTATTAATACTTGAGTTATCAAAAGAAAAATATTCCTTATCCTTAAAAAAATCTTTTAAATTTTCATCATACTTTACATATATTTTTGTTATGTAGCCATTATTAATAAAAGGAGTTAATTTTAATTTAATAGTTCTTATTGTTAATGGTTCTTTAGAAAATATTAATTTATAATGATTACCATTTCTTTCATTTTCCATAAAAACAGTTTTAGAATCATTATTTTTTTCTATAAAAATAAATAAAAAAAGAAATAATATAATAATTAAAATTATTTTAAATATAGTTTTCATACATATCACCTTTTTTATTTTCTGACAAAATACTACATTTTATTCAAAATTTTGATATAATTAAGTTCATGAGGTGATAAAGTATGAAGATTGCGGTTATTGGCGCAATGGATGTTGAAGTTGAAAATTTAAAAACAACATTAAATTTAAAAAAAGAAGATAATAATGATATTTATGTAGGAAATTTTTGTAATAAAGAAATAATTCTTAGTAAAAGTGGTATTGGTAAAGTAAATTCTGCGGCGAATACACAATATATAATTGATAAATATATGCCAAACTATATTATTAATACCGGATGCGCTGGTAGTTTAACAGATAAATTAAAAGTTATGGATACAGTTATATCATCTTTTGTAACATATCATGATTTTACTCCTATTAGAATTATGAAATATTCTACTCCTGATGATGGAAATATAAAAGCTGATGAAAAATTAATTAGTATTACAGAAGATATATTAAAAAAAGAAAATGTTAATTATTATGTATCTCCTATTACTAGTGGTGACTGTTTTGTTACTGATTCTAAAGTAAGAGATGAAATATATAATAGAACAAAAGCAACTATTGTTGATATGGAAAGTGCAAGTATTGGTCATATATCAAGAAAAAATAATGTTCCTTTTGTATGTATTAGAACTGTTTCTGATTTTGCTGATGGTAATGATGATTTTGAAAAAGAAGCAGGAGAAAGAAGTACAGAAATAGTAAAAAAAATTATAGAAAACCTATAATTTTTTTATTTATCATATTTATTCATTATATAAACAAATGCATCACTATCTGATTTTACAACAAATATTACTTCATTTTTATCATAATTATCAAAGTACATTATTGGTTTATTTAAATTCTTTTTAGCGTCTACTAGTTCATCAAAGTTTGATACTTCCATCACTTGTAAATCACCTAATTCTGGCATTGAATTTACATTTACAATCATTTTATCATATTCTTTTAATACCCTTTTTAATTCTAAATTATATCCACTCATTTTTGGCATTATTTTAAATATAAATACAAAAACAAATATTACATATAATATATCTAATTTATAAACTATATCACATAAAAGTGAGAATAAAGTATACCCTTCTTTTGTTTTCTCATAGTTATTAATTGAACCATTATTATCTATTGTAGTTATAAAGTCTTTTATTTCTGTTGTTTCTTTTCCAAGAGGTACAATTACTTTTAAATCATAATTATTTTTAATGTCTTCATTTATACCTTCTTTTTCGCCATTTATATTTACATTTACAGTTATTATTAAATTACCATCCACATCTACTGGATATTGATTTTTAAAATTAGTAACAAGCTTATTATAATCACTAAAATTAATATTAAAATCATCATTTATACTAATAGTATCTTTTTTATCTTTATTATAACTATTTTTTCCAATTACTTTACTATCCTTATATAATATTTTATCTGATGAACCTTTTTCACTTATTATTGTTTCTGCAAGTATTTCATATGAATAATTATAATTTGCTATATCAGTTGATTTTAAACTATAATCAAGTTTAAATTTTATTTTATCTATCATATCAGATATAAAACTTCTTTTTTCACTAATACATTCATCTTTTATAATATCATTTTTATTTAAACAAACTAAATAAGATAACTCCCCTGTTTCATTATAAGATAATGATTTATTTACCTTATTTGTTTTATAATTTATAAATAACGCTATTGAAGAAATCATTAATACTAAAAATATTATTACTAAAAATACTATAAATTTTATCCAGTTTGATTTTTTCTTTTTTGTTTTCATATATTCACTTCCCTATTTTACTAAGACTAGTTTAACATATTTTAATGATATAAAGAATATTTTTTACACTTTTTACATAAGTTTTACATATTTTTAATGTAAAGAAAAATGATGCATATGCACCATTTTAATTATTCATTTTTCTTTTGCCTTATTATATCATGAGCAATATTAATACCAAAGAATACAATAAATATTATAAATACAATGATAAAGTTATGAGTTAATAATTTAGATTCAATTGTTACTAAACTTTCTCTTAATAAATCTATTGTATATGTCATTGGAAGAATTGGATGTAGCCATCTAAATCCTTTTGTTACTGTTTCTATTGGGAATGTTCCTCCTGCTGCGGCTAATTGAAGTACAAGTAAGATAAGAGCAATAAATTTACCAATATCTTTAAAGTTTACTATTAATAATTCAATTATAGCAACAAATGTATTAGCAATTAATACTATTGAAACATAATATAATAAAACGTTAGTTATTTCAAAGTCTAATAATATTTGTAATAATATTCCAAGTATTATACCTGCGAGCGTTGCAAGTCCATGATAACATAATGTTCTTTGCAAAAGATTTGGATTATTAATTGATAACCTTTTAAATCTTTCTTCTTTATCAAAGTATAATACTATATAAAGCATTAAGCATCCAACCCATAATGCGATTGATATAAAGAATGGTGAGAATGCAGTACCATAACTTGATACTTCATTAACAGCTTCTGTATCAACTTTAACAGGTTCATTACTATATTCTTTTAATCCATTTACTTTTGCTACTTCTTTTTTAGTAGTTTCAATATTTTCATTTAATTCGTTTTTAGCAGATGATACACTATTATTTAAAGTAGTTATTCCGCTATTTAAGGTATTTGCTCCATCATTTAAAGTATTAATACCATTCATTATTTGTTCAGAACTACTATATAATGTGTTTGCTCCATCAAGAAGACTATTTGCACCATTTTGTAGTTTAGTTATTTTTTCATTTACTATACCAAGTGATGATACACTACTATTTAAAGTATTTATTCCAGCATTTATTTCTTGATTGCTTGAATTTAATTTATTACCACTAATAGTTAAATAATTTATAGCATTTGTTCCACCATAATTTGGATTATTAGCAAGCATTCCTTTTGCAATTAAGCATGCATTCTTATCATATTCTGTTATTGTACTATCTCCTGCTTCTATTCTTGCACATGTTGTACTTACAACTATACTTGCTAAATTATTAGTGTTTGCAAGTGCAGAATTTACACCTGTCACATAACTATTTAAACCAGTTGTAAATGCATCACTACCATTTTTTAAATTTGTAACACCAGTTTGCATAGTAGATAGTCCACTTGTTAACTGATTAAATTCTTTTGCTCCACTAGCAAGTGTATTTGTACCACTTTGTAAACTTTTTACGCCTTCATTAAATTTAGTATAGTTTTGTTTTAAACTTTCTGTACCACTTGTAAGTGTATTTGATCCTTCTTTTAACTGATTAGTTCCATCATTTAATTTATCAAATCCATCACTTATAGTTTCAAGTTTATCAGGTACTTCTTTAACTGTATCAGATAAAGTACCTACTATTTCTGAATTTACTTTATTATCTAGATTTTTTTCAACTACATTAACTACATTGTTAATTATTTGACTTGCTAGATAATTTGATTTTTGATTAGGTGAATAAGTGATAGTTGCATGTTTCTTATTTGTTGTACTAGCACTTTCCATACTCTCTGTAAAATCTTCTGGAATATTTATAACAGCATAATAATCTTTATTATAAAGACCATCTTCTGCCTTTGTACTATCAACTACTGATAATTTTAATTTTTTACTATTTCTTATTTCTTTTACTAATTCTTCACCATTAGAACCTTTATCTTCATTTACAATTGCAACAGGTAAATTATCTATATTACCTTCACCATATGGATTCCAATATGCTTTTAAATAGAAAAAGCTATACATAAATGGAATTATTAATACGGCCGCAATTATGACATAATTAAAAAACTTATGATTTTTATTTTTCATATTTAAAACCTCCCTAATTTAATAAACCATCTTTTAATATGTTTGTAACTTCTTTGGTTACTTTCTCTTCATCAATTTCTCTATCGTATTCAAATAATATTGATGAATATACTTTGTAAATAATAAATGCAGTTAAATGTGCATCACATTTCTTTATTGTTTTATTTTGAATTTCTTGTTTTATTTTTTCTTCTATATAGCTAACAATTTCACCATCATAAAACTTTAAAAAAGAAATACATTCTGCAGTATTATTTTTAGATATCTCTTTAATAATAGTCTTTATTAAATCGCTATTCTTTCTAAAAAGTAATGATTCATAAAGTATTTTAGATACTCTATCTATAAATGAAGTGCTACTATTTACATCATTTTCTATTTTTTCTTTCATACTTTGAAGTTCTTCACTTGCAAAATATTTAAACATTGCTTCTTTATCACTGAAGTAAGAATAAATAGTTTTTTTAGTAACATTTGCTTCTTTTGCTATTTCATCCATAGATACTTTTTTATATCCATACTTAGTAAAAAGATCTCTTGCTGCGTTTATTACTTCCTCTTTTTTATTCATTTTATCACTTCCTATACCAATATACTAAATTAGTATACCAGTATAGTATATGACTGTATTAAAAAAATGTCAACTTTTTTTGACAAAAATTTTAAAAAAAATAGACTTATTTAGTCTATTAGATTATTTTCTTATAAATTGTATGAGTATATTTAATACCGTTTTCTTCATTTTTATCTAATATTATTTTACTATAATTAGATTTATCAAATTCTGGAAAATAAGTATCTGCTTTTTTGTCACTTGCATCAATTTCTGTCAAATATAATTTTGATGCATAATCTATAAATTCTTTATATATACTAGCTCCACCAATTATAAAAACTTCTTCTTTTTTATTTTTATAATCTATAAGGAATTCTCTTATACTTTTGTATATTAAAACTTTATCAATATTTTGATGTGTAATTACAATATTATTTCTTTGTGGTAATGGCTTACCAATTGAATGAAAAGTATTTGCGCCCATTACAACAGTTTTACCAATAGTTCTTTCTTTAAAGAACTTTAAATCATTTGGTATATTCCATATAAGTTCATTATTTTTACCAAGCTCATTATTTTTTCCAATTGCCGCTATCATAGATAAATCCATATATTACACTTCCTTTACTATATTAATTTTATATTTATAATACTTATTATAATTAATATTCTTTTTTTGTTTCAAATCAATTATTTGTAATTATAATTAAACACAAATTGAATTATTATGTAACTCTTTTATTTTTTTAAATGAAGTTTATTATTTTTAAAATATAATTCATTTACCTTATTAATTTTTTTATATGCTTTCCTTGTAAGTTTAATTATATATTTATCTTTCTTAAATTCATTACTCAAATAAAAATATATTGCTGGCGAAAAACTTATACAATTAATACAAGTACCATAATTATCATTTAATAAATCTATAAAATTCCTAGAAAAGTTAGTTATAAAACAATTTTTAATTAACTCTTTTAAATATTCTTCAACATTAGATGATAATACTACAATTGCACGTTCTCCTTTATCTTAATTAACTACATAATAAAAATAAATAAAACTCTTCAAACAAACATAATTTTAAACAACTTTAACAAACTTTTATATACAAAACAACCAAACACCAATTAGTGAAATTTTAACTATTATACAAAAAAAGGAACTTTTAAGTCCCAAATTATTCTTCATCAAAATTATAAATTTGATAATTCCCTGATTGTCTTTTAATTTCTTCTTCTTCAAATCTTTTTTTATGTTCTGCTAAATATTCTTTTCTTTTAGGAGTCAACATATATTTAAACAAAGTAGAATTAAAATTTAATTCCATTTCTAATCTTTTATCAATTAGGAAAGAATAAATTATTGTTCCATCTTCATCTATAGTTATAAGATATTTATCAAACAATGCATCTGCATTTGCTGATATTAATAATCCATTATTAATATCAAATGCCTCTTCTAAAGTTTCACAATCTTCGAACCTTTTTATATGCGATGCTCTTAATAAAGTTCCCACTTTATCAAAATCTATTGTCATGTTTGATATTGGACAAAATATTTTTGAACCATTAGCAGAAAAATTCATCATCTCTTCTGCTAATAACTTTCTCCATTTTGATTGGTCTTTTCTTGTCTTTTTAACTCCATCTTTTGTCTGAATTGATTTTGTAGCATCAAATATACTCTTATTATATTGTAAATTTAAATATTCTTCCCAATTTGAATTTATTTCTCCTAATACAGTATAAAATCTTGGATTTTTATCTAATATAATAAATAAATTTTTTTCGTCCCCTTTTCTTGATTCTAATACAATAAATTTGTCATTAAGAAATAAAGACATTCTTAATATTTGAAATTCTATATTTTCTTGTGTCCCAAAACCATGTGCTGCTTCTGTAATATTAATACTTGTAAAATCATCATCTGACAAATCAAAGTAATATTCATCAAAGTTCCACGGTACATCTTTACCTAATTTTTCAAACACCTTTTTTGTATAATCCATATTAAAATATTTTAATGTATCATTTGCTAAATAAACATTAGTATAATCATTAATATTTATTTGTTTCGGAGCAGCTTCCCCAAGCTTTGCTTTTAATTTATGAACATATGGAATATCTAAAAATTCATATACTTCTGAGGCTACAGTTATACAAGATTGATGAGCTGTACTTGTTGTTTTTATATTAGCATTATTATCATTTCCATATAAATCCTCAATCATTTGATTTTTCTCTTCTAATTTAGCTCTAGCTTCCATTTCTTCTACTGTTAAATAATATAAATAATTTTTTTCATATCCGCCTTTTTCATTTCTTTTTCCTTTTGAAATAATATCAGAATGAGTTATATATTTACTAAATAATAAATATTCATAATCTTTATGTTCATCCATATATTTTGCACAACTAGGTGAAATACTAGATATAAAATCATATATACTTTGAAAATCTTTAATTAAAATTTTCTTTTGACTTGATTTCTTACTCATACTACCATTCTCCGTTCTTATTATTTTCAATATATTCAAAAACTTCTTTTCCAACTGCATAAATTACATTAACAGTTACTGCATTCCCAAATTGCTTATATGCTTGAGTATCTGATACAACTTGCTTCCAGTCACTTGGAAATCCTTGTAATTTTCTACATTCATTAGGAGTTAATTTTCTAATGTTAGTTTTATTCTTATCACAATATTTTTCATGATTCTTAATATCTGTAAAATAATTATCTTGACTTGCTCTATGCATCTTATGCATTGTAGCAGTTAATGTTTTACATATAGGTTGGTCTATTGTTGGTTTAACAATATATCCTTTAGTACCTTTTCCTAAAATTGTTCCAATCATGTTAGTGCTTATAAAATATTTTTCTTCTACATCATCATCTAAATAATCTTGGGCTGTTACTGTCAAAGGTTGTGGAAGTGGATATGCAAATGGTTTATCCTTAAAATATTTTTTATTAAATGCTACTATTATTACACGATTCCTTCTTTGTGGAACTCCATAATCAGCAGAATTTAAAACTTTATAATATACTTTATATCCAAGTTCTTCTAATTCATTCTTAATTCTTGTAAAAGTTTTTCCATTATCATGATTAACAATGTTTTTAACATTTTCTAAAATAGCAACTTTTGTATCATACTTTTTTAAAATTTCTTTAATTGTAAAAAACAAAGTTCCTCTTTCATCATCAAATCCTTTTAATTTACCCAATGTTGAAAACGGTTGACATGGGAACCCACCAACTAATACATCATGTGCAGGAATATCATTTAGATGATCATTGATATCTCCTAATACAATATTTTCATGTACGTTTGCTTTAAAAGTTTGAACTGCATATTTATCAAAATCATTTGCCCATATCATATCAAATCCAGCATTAGACAATGCAATATCAAATCCACCAATTCCAGCAAATAAACTTATTGTTTTATATTTATATTTTTTATGTTTGATTCTTTCCATAAGATCCTCCTATATATGATATATCTGTTTCAAAATATTAATTAGTACATCAACAACAATTGAATTTCCACTTTGTTTTAATGCTTGTGCCTTTGATACAACAATTTTATAATCATCTGGAAATCCCATAAGACGATATGTTTCTCTTACAGTTAAGGCCCTAATTCTACCATTAGTTGTAACATAATTATTAACACTGGCTCTATGACTATTCCCTTGAGTAGATAACAATGCTCTTGCTATTGGTAAATCTATTTTAGCATCTGCATGCATAAAATTCTTTGTTCCTGGACTCATAACATATGCTTTAAGTTTATCAGATAAATAATACTTTTCTTCTGGTTCTTCTCCAACTTTTTCAGTAATCACCAGTTTACCTTTTTTATTAACAAAATTTCCTTCTTTAGTATTTTCAACTAATAAATCTTGCATAGTATATTTTAATTTTATAGGTTTAGGGAAATCAAAGTTATCATAATCTTTTTTATTTTTAAACCCTACTACATACAACCTTCTTCTCCCTTGTGGTATACCATAATCCCTTGCATCTAATATTTGCCATTTATAATAATACCCTAATGAATCAAAAGAATTTTGCATTACCTTCCATGTATTCCCCTTATCGTGAGTTAAAACTCCATATACATTTTCATAAATAAATACTTTTGGTTGTATTTCATTAACTAATCTACAATATTCGTAGAACAAAGTTCCTCTTGCATCTTCAAAGCCACCTCTTGCTCCAGCTATTGAAAAACTTTGACATGGACTACCACCTACAAATAAATCAATTTTATTTTTGAAATCTGTTCCATCTAGCAATTTAACATCATAAAAGAAATTATCATCATTTATCTTATAGTTTGCTTTATATGCTTGTTCCACAAAATTAGTTTTTCTAGATTTTGTCTTATATAAGTTTTCCACATAAATTCTCTTATCTGCAATAGATTTCATATTCTTGATATTTTTCAACTCTTGTTCATAATCAACATCAATTTCTATGTCTCCATTATCACAAGCAAATTCAATTTCATGCTCTATATCTAAACGAATAAGTGCTTGTTCAATTGCACCTATTCCACTAAAAACTGTTCCTAGTTTTAACATTACTATCCCTCCAAAGTCGACCTGCGTCTATAATAATTATATACAAAAAGTTGACCTGCGTCTAGATATTTAAGTAAAAAATATAATTTTATTTATATAAAAGTATTACATTTGACACCTAGAAAAAATTAAAATAAAAAGACTGAGTTAATCAGTCTTAAAAAAATAATTAGATTATTTTGTCAATTGTAAATTTCCGCTTTTTGACATTAACATTTTAAACTATTCTTCATCAATATCTCCATCAACTTCTTCTACATTATCTGCTAATCTAACGTTCAAAGCTTGGATCTTATTATTTGAAATTGATAATTTAAATAAAACTCTATCATTTTTTGCTAATAATCGAAAATCTCCAACAAATTGTGAACAATGAAAATATATGGTTTGATAAGAGTAACTTGCAGGTCTAATAAAACCAAACCCTGCATCTAGCACTTTTACAATATATCCTACATTTTCTTCATTAATAGTTGCTTCATAATTTAAAATATCATTAATCTTTTTTGCATCTGATTTTGATATTTTATTTAACAACGATTTTAAATCAAAATCAAAATCTTGTTCTTTTTTATGTCCTTTTTTTACTGCTAAAATAAAAGGATGATATTTAAATAAAAAGTTTATAAATTGATTTAAATCTATTTGTGAAATAGATAATAATTTTATATATGTGTGTGTTAATCTAAAAATAGAATTATATATTGTAAAATCAAAATCAGAAGGATCTAACGAATCAATAAATTTAATTGCATCAATTACTAAGCGATATGCCTCATCACTATTTACTCTATATAAATAATCAATATAACGAACTCTTGTATCAATCATTTCAAACAAATAAATTATATACATTCTATATTCAATATTTTCATCTTCTTTTTTTATATTTAACTTTTTTAAAATTTTAATCGACTCAGAATATTTTTTTGTCATTTTTAATAAGCGTGCATAACTCATTAATATCAATTTGTTATTAGGTTCCAAGTGAAGTGCTTCTTTTAATTCATATTCTGCCATATCATATTTTTGATTATTAATTAATGAACCTGCATAGAAATAATGAACTGGCGCTTTATTTTCCGCTAAACTAATAGCAGTTTTATAATTTTCTTCAGATTTTATGCTATCAAATTTTGAATACAAATATCCTGCAATTTTGTATATATCTGAGAAATTTTTACTTGAATTACAAGCATTATTTAAATGTATATCAACTTCATTATATTTTTTTGATTTGGAGCTTTGTATTGCTGCCAACACATATAACGTTGCAATTTTTTCATTTTCTGTTTTTGGAGAAATTGTTAATGGATGAAAGTCATTTTTTAAATGAACATCATTTTTTAAATTATCTATTTTACCATTTAAAATATTTATTGAATTTTGTATTTTCTTGTCTATTTCCCTATTATCATATCCTTTTATATTTTTGATATAGGTAACAGCAAAATCTATAATTGAATAACTAAAATCTTCATTATGAACTAAAAAATTACTTTTCATTAATTCATGGATAGATTCCATACAATCATCATATGACAATTCACACAAATACATTAATTCAGCAAAACTACATCTATTATGTTTTATTAAAATAATTCGCAATAAATACTTAGAGTTCTCACTTAATTTCTCATATATATTTGAAAGACAAAAATCTGATAAATCATTTATACCATTATTTATGATACTTTCAGGTGTTTCTCCTTTTCCTACATTTATTACAAACCATTTTATTGCCAATGGATTACTACCAAGTAAATCAATATATTTTTTTATTTGACTATCTTTCTGTATTATTAAAGGTTTAACTTTATATATATTTGAAAGTTTTCTAAAATATGCCAACGCATCTTTATCAGATAACTTATCTAATCTATAGGCTTGTTCATAATTTCCTATACCAATTCTAGAGGTGATAAGTATCTTAGAGCCTGATGGAAGTTCATCAAATATTCTGTTAAGTTCTTTTTTTTCATCATCTAAAGTCTCTAAATTATCAATTACTAACAATGTTTTATTTTTTTTCATATATTCTATCAATTCATCTATTTTAGAAATTTTAACATCTTCCATTGTATTTGATACACTTTTTATATTTGCATCAAAATTTGTGATTGCCTTACTTATTTTTATAAAATCACCATCTGTCATACTTTTTGTTTTTAAAGTAACCCAAATTATTGAGTTAAACATTTCAGAAAAAGTTTTTTCATTATCTAATAAATCATATAAAGTAGATAACACCAGTGAAGTTTTTCCTATTCCTCCTACACCAATCACACTAATAACAGGATATGGTCCTAATATTTTTTTTGTTAATAATTCTTTGTCTTTAATTCTTCCTACAAAACCAGTATCATCATAATCAACCATAGGTAAGTTATTCTTTATACAAAAATTATCTGCATAAGATAGCTTAGGAATTACTGACAACAAAAAATCAGGTTCATTTCTAATTTTAGTACTTATAACCTTCGTTTCAGAAAAGTCAAGTATTTTTGAAAATTTATCTATTTCTTTTACGAAATCAAAAATCTTTGAATCATCATCAAATTCTAAAGGTCGAACATGCATAATTCTATTTCTTGTAGGAACTATTACTTCAATTGATTGAGTTAATTTTTTTAATATTTTTTTATCAAGAAATATTTCATTATTTGAATTTAATATTTGAATATAATCACCCATGTCTAAATAATCAATTAAAACTGATATGTCATCTGAGCAACATTTTTTATCTTGTTCATACCTTTCTTTTAATTTAACAATAAAATCATTCGAAATTTCCAATCCTTCATTAATTAAATCACATATATTTTTTCTAATATCAATTTCTATTGCACTAATTAAACAGAACATTGCATTTCTTTTTAAAAAAGCATTATTTATATCCATAGTTTCATCACCTATTATTATTTTATCATATTAAACAAACTTCTGGTTTCATTTATTCATAATTAGTTCACTTTTTTATAATTTGCCACCTAAACTCCACCTAAAACAAAATATAAAGACCGCAAAGCCTTATAAAAAAACAAAATGAGAGCTTTCGCTCTCTTCAGGGGGTTTTGGTTACACTTTCACACATATCCGTAAAAGTGTGTGTTACGTAACATATTGTTACGCTATATTAATAATAAAATATTTTAATTTAAAAGTCAATATCTTTAATCCATATTTATACTTTCTTTTAACATATTTTTTAAAACATCATATTTATCAATACTATCTAATACTTCTTCAGAATCAGCTTTAGCCTTTATTAAAAGTTCATAATCTTTTTGAATATTTGCTAGTTTAAAACTCATATCACCACTTTGTTTTATACCAAATAAATCACCTGATCCTCTTAGTTTTAAATCTTCTTCAGCAAGTGTAAATCCATCACTTACATTTTCCATTATATTAAGTCTTTCAGTCTCTCTATTAGTCATTAAAACGCAGTATGATTGTTCACTATTTCTTCCTACTCTACCTCTTAATTGATGAAGTGTTGCAAGTCCAAATTTATATGCATCAAATATAACTATCATAGTTGCATTTTTAACATCTACTCCAACTTCTATTACAGTAGTACTTATTAATATATCTATTTTTTTATTTACAAAGTCATCCATAACTTTATTTTTTTCTTTAGGTGAAAGTTTACCATGCATAACACCTATATTATAGTTTTTAAATGCTAATTTAAACTTCTTTTCTAGTTTCTTAGTATCTTCCATTTCTTCTTCTGAATCTTCTATTAATGGAGATACTATATATATTTGATGACCTAAATCTAATTCTTGTTTTATTTTTACAAGTACTTTTTTTATATCACTATTATCAAATACTTTAGTTATTATCTTTTTTCTTCCACTAGGCATTGTATTTATTATAGATATGTCCATATCTCCATATATAGTAAGAGCATATGTTCTTGGTATTGGAGTTGCACTCATATAAAGTACATCAGGCATATTACCTTTATTTCTTAAGTTATTTCTCTGATTAACTCCAAATCTATGTTGTTCATCTGTTATTACTAATCCTAAATTATTATATTTTATATCATCTTCTATTATGGCATGCGTTCCTATTACCATATTTATCTTGCCTGATTTTAATCTATCATATATTTTATTTTTTTCACTTTTTTTAGTACTTCCTGTTAAAAGTGCAATTTCTATATTATATCCTTCTAATAGATTTTTAAAATTTTCATAATGTTGATTAGCTAGTACTTCAGTTGGAACCATAAGTGCACTTTGATATCCACTTAAATATAACGCATACATACTTATTAACGCTACTATTGTTTTACCTGAGCCAACATCACCTTCTAATAATCTATTCATTCTTTTATTACTTTTTAAATCCTTAAATATATCATTTAATGCTTCTTTTTGATGAACAGTTAATTCAAATGGTAATCCATTTATAAATTCATTAATTTTAACTATATTAATATCTTTTTCATAACCAATATTTAAATTATTGTTTTTTCTTTTTAGTGCATTTATTTTCATCATAAATATAAATAGTTCTTCATATTTACATCTATTTATCGCATCCTTTAATCCTTTTTTTGGATTATGAATTATTCTAAGTGCTTCTTTTTTATCTATAAAATTATACTTATTTATTATTTCTTCTGGTATATAATCTACAATATCACATTCATTTAACGCTTCATTTATATATTTATTTAATGACTTATTATTTATACCTTTTACTAAGTGATAAATAGGCTCTATTAATGTTCTATCACCTAAATCAAATAACTTTATATCTGCTGCATTTATTGTATTACTTTTAGTATCATATTTACCTATTACAGTTATATATTTTCCAATTAATAAATTAGGTTTTAAAAATGCTCTATTAAATATTACAACATTTACTAAATTATTACTTGTATTAAACTTAAATGATAATCTATTCATATTTTTAAAGTAACTAATAGTTGGAATAGTTTCTATAATTCCAGATACTACTACTTTTTCTTCATATAAGGAAGTTTGTTTTAATACTTCGTATCTATATGGATAATCATTTATTAAATCATTAATATTATTTATTCCAAGTTTATTTAATGTACTTACTGTTTTAGGTCCAATACCTTTTATATTTGTTAACTCAGTCAAAACTATTCACATCCTTTAAAAATATTATAACATATTTTTTAAAAAGTACTTGACAAATTACCCATTTATAAGTAATATATATGCTACCAATTCCCAAATGGCGAATTGGTGCTAGTATCACACTAGCCAACCCCTTTTTATTCTTTTTTATAGAGCTGCCCTTCAGGGGGGACGGCTCTTTTTTTGACTTAAAATATGAAAAAAGTGTAGTTATTATTTTTTAACTACACTTTTTATTTCTTGTAATTCAAATCTATATTTTTGTTTTACATCTGGATATTTATCATGATCTACTTCACTTAAAAACATATCAAGCGGTCTAATCCACAAACTACAATCATCATATAATCTCCTATATACATCATATTTTTCTTTTGTTTCAGAATGATTTGCTATATCTATAACTAAATAATAATCTCCTTTAAAATGTTTATATATTCCATTTATTTTTATTTCTCTCATTTTTACCTCTTTTAATTACTTAAATTCTTATAATATTCAAATCTTTTAATTGCTTCTTTTTTATTTTCTGTTAATAATTCTTTAGCAAGTTTTGGACTAACAGTTTTAATCATTGTATATCTATTTTCTCCATCTAAGAAGTTATCATATAAATCAAAGTCTGGCGATTTAAAATCTAATGTAAATTCTTCTTTTTCCCCATCATATCTAAATATTGGGAAATAACCTGATTTTACTGCTAATCTTTCTTCTTCAATAGAATTACCCATTCCTTTTTTAATACCATGATTAATACAAGGTGAATATGCAATTACTAGTGATGGTCCTTTATGACTTCCAGCATCTCTTAATGCTTTTATTGCTTGATTCATATTTGCTCCTAAACTTATTTGAGCAACATATACATTAGAATATCCCATCATCATTCTTGCTAGATCTTTTTTAGATGTTTTTTTACCATCATTAGCAAATTTAGCAACTGCACCTTTTTCAGTTGATTTACTTGCTTGACCACCAGTATTCGAATATACTTCTGTATCAAGTACTAATATATTTACATCTTCTCCTGATGCCATAATATGGTCTATTCCACCAAATCCTATATCATAACTCCAACCATCTCCACCTACTATCCAAACATCTTTTGACATAATATATCCTTTTAATGGTTCAAGTTCTTTTACTTCATCATAGTTAATATTTTCCATTATTTCTTTAGTAATATTATAATTGTCTTTATTTACTAACCATTTATTAAACATTTCTATATTTTTTATTCCAAGTCTACCTTTTAATTTTTCTTTCATTATATTAGTAATCTTTTCTTTAGCAAGATCCATAGTTATTCTCATACCTAATCCATATTCTGCATTATCTTCAAATAATGAATTTGACCAAGACACATTGTATGGGTTTGTTGGAAGACTTCCACCGTATATTGATGAACATCCAGTTGCATTTGCGATTATAAGTCCATCTTTATATATTTGTGTTAATAATTTTAAGTAAGGTGTTTCACCGCATCCTGCACATGCACCTGAATATTTAAATAATGGTTCATTAAATGCTACTCCTTTTATAGTAGATTCTAAATATAATTTTTTATTAGTTATATTTTTTATTTCATTATTTATTCTTTCTACTTCTTTATGGTCTGTCATAATTAATGCTTTTGCACCAAGTTTACCAGGACATGTATTTGCACATAAACCACATCCTGTACAATTTTCATAACTAATTTCAAGTGCATATTTATATTCATCATTACCCATACATGGTATAACTACTACATTTTTATTTTTCTTAATTTCATCTTCTGTCATTAATTTTGGTCTTATTACTCCATGTGGACAAACTATAGAACATTGATTACACTCTATACAATTTTCTTTTACCCATCTTGGTAAAACTTGCGCTATATTTCTTTTTTCTAAATTTGATGTATTAACAGGAAATACTCCACTTTCGTGTTTTTCAAATTCTTTTACTGTTAAATCATTACCTTTTAAATGAATAATATTATCTATAATTCCAGTATATTTTTCTTCTGAATAACTTAGATTTTTCCAAAGTTCATCTACTTCTACTTTAACAATTTTATTTTCTATATCTTTTATAGCATTAATATTATTATTTACTATTTCACCACCTTTTTTAGAAAAATGAAGTTTAATACTTTCTTTTTGATCATTTGTAAATTCAGCATGTGGAAGTACTTTAGTTATATATACAATAGCATTTTCCATTATCATACTTATTTTATTTGGAATATTATTTTCTTTAGCAATCTTATATGCATCAATTATATAAAATTTAACATTCTTTTTTGCAAGTTCATATTTTATTTTATTTGATAAAGTATTCTTTATTTCTTGTTCAGTTTTATCTGTTACTAATATGAATATACCATTTTTTCTTATTTTAGATAACATATCATACTTTTCTAAGTATACATCTTTAGTACATACTACAATATGTGGATTTGTTATATAATATGGCATATTTATTTTTTCTTTTCCTATTCTTAAGTGTGATACAGTAATTCCACCACTCTTTTTAGAATCATATTCAAAATATCCTTGTACAAAAGCTTCAGTCTCTGTTCCAACTGTTTTAATAATATCTTTAGATGCTGAAATCATGCCATCTGAACCATATCCATATATAAGCATTTCAATATTTTTCTTATCACTTTTTATTTTACATGGTTTTAAACTTTTACCTGTAACATCATCTACTATTCCTATTGTAAATGAGTTAATAGGTTCATTACTATCTAAGTTTTTAAATACTGCATATAGATCTTCTAAATTAGTATCTTTACTAGATATTCCATATCTTCCACCTATTATAAATGGTTTATTTTTTACATCATTAAATATATTTACTACATCTTCATATAGTGGTTCACCAACTGCTCCTGCTTCTTTTGCTCTATCTAATACCGCTATTTTGCGTACCTTTTTAGGTAATACTTCTAAGAAATATTTTTTAGAGAATGGTCTAAATAAATGAACTATTAATACACCTACTTTTTCTCCCTTAGCATTAAGTACATCTACAAGTTCTTTTAATGCATCACACACAGAACCCATCGCAACTATTACTTTTTCTGCATTTTCATCACCATAATAATTAAATGGTTTATAATCTGTTTTAAATTTTTTATTTATTTTTTCCATGCATTCATTTACTACATCAGGCATCTTATCATAATATTTATTTCTTGCTTCTAAATTTTGAAAATATACATCATCATTTTGTGTTGTACCTTTTATTTGTTTTTTTGATATCATACTTTCTTTTCTAAAGTTATCTATTGTTTTAAATGGTACAAGACCTTTTATCTCAGACATATCTGGAACATATACTTTATTTAGTTCATGACTTGTTCTAAAACCATCAAAGAAATTAACAAAAGGTAGTTTTCCTTTTAGTGTACTTAAGTAAGATGCAAGTGTCATATATATTGTATCTTCTACTGAAGAAGACGCTAAAAAGCAAAATCCTGTACTTCTTGATGCATATATATCAGAATGATCTCCAAATATACTTAAAGCATGTGTTGCGACAGTTCTTGATGCTACATTTATTACACAAGGAAGCATTTCGCCTGCTATTTTATACATTGAAGGTATCATTAAAAGAAGTCCTTGACTTGCTGTATATGTACTAGCAAGTGAACCTGTTTGAAGAGAACCATGTACAAGCGCTATTGCCCCTGCTTCGCTTTGCATTTCTATTAATTTAACTCTATTATTAAATAGATTAAGTCTTCCTTCAGTACTCCATTTATCTATATATTCACTCATTGGTGATGCAGGTGTTATTGGATATATACCCGCTATTTCAGTAAACATATAAGATATATGGGCACATGCTTCATTACCATCTATTACTTTATATTTTCCCATATTATCACTATCCTTCTAAATCATTATAACATTAAAATATATTATTTAAAATAAAAAAAAGACTAATATCTTTAAAAAGAACTGATATTAATCTTTACTCTTTTATTATCTTTTAAATAAGAACTTGCTTGAACTACAGTTCTAATAGAATTTGCAATCTTTCCTTCTCTTCCTATTACAGAACCCATATCTTCCTCTTTAACAACTACTTCTATAATTATTTCATCATCATTAGGAAATTCTTTTACTGAAATAGAATCTGGATCACTAACAAGACTTTTAACAATCATTTCTGTTAATTCTACTAAAGTCATTATTATTTACCGCTCTTTTCTTCATGGAATTTAGTCATAATTCCTGCTTTAGATAATACGTTTTTAGCTGTATCAGTTGCGATAGCACCATTTCTTAACCATTTTAAAGCATCTTCTTCTTTAATTTTGATTTCACCATCAATTGGATTATAGTAACCAATTTCATCGATTGTTTTACCATCTCTTGGGCTTCTTGAATCAGCGATTACAACTCTGTAGAATGGTCTTTTTTTAGCTCCCATTCTTTTTAATCTAATCTTAACTGCCATATTTAACTCCTCCTTTTTCACTCACTGTAAGTCAATTATACTAAAAAAAAGAAGTAGTGTCAACTATTTTTGTTGACAACTACTCTAAAAAATCCTCATTTACTTCATTATCTATTTCTTCTAGTGTTTCATCAGTTACATTATCATCAAATACTTCCCATTTATCTTCATCATCTTCAACCATTATTTTAACTTTTGTATCACCAACAACTTCTATACCAAGTTCTTTTTCTATATCAAAATCTATAGTATTACCATTTATTTGTACATTACCACAACTTGGTTGTTTAAGTACTCTAACAATAATTTCTGAATCATTAAAGTCTACATCAAGTTTTGTCTTAACATTAATAAGCTCATTATATTTAATTGTTTCATTAATAACATTTGTTTTTGTATCGTTATCATATGAATACCATATATTTATATCAAATGAACCATCAACTACTACATCATCACCTTGTACATATCCTTTAAATTTATGATTAATTATCCAGCACCCTAATATTGTACTTGGAACAACTTCACTTTTAACACTATACTTATTTTTGAAATATTTTTTACCTTTACCTATTACTGCCTTAGTTACAATTTCTTTATAATTAGACATTCTTATCACTCCTCTACTTTAATTTATGATAAAAAATAAAAAAAGTGCCTATAAAATGCACTTTTTTTTAAAAAGGTAATTTAATTACATTATTGTTGTTTATGTCATAATTAGTTATCTCAACATAATATTTTATATTATTTGCTTTATCATTACTTAAATTATCAATAACATAATTAATTTTATAAACAAACGATTTTGACTTATCTACATATATTTTAACATCTACATTTCCAGGTAAATCTTTTTCACTCATAATATTTTTTTCATAAATAAGATTATATGCGTCACTCTTTTTCATTAAAACTGTATATTTTTTGTAACTGATGCCATTTATAACCTCACTATCAGCTTTTTTAATCTTTATAATAGAGTTCTTTAATTTGTTATAATCAAGTTTAAAGTCTTCTTTATTTGAACATGAAGCTTTATACTCATCACCATCTTTAGAATAACATTCTGTTTTATTATTCTTTGTAACTAAATATTTATTAATACTGCTTGTAAGTTCTTCATCATCATATTTATTTATAATGATATTTTTTATTCCACTAGTTCTAGCAATACTATATTCCATTTTAGATTTCGATGTAACGCTTTCAATATTAAGAATATAACTACTAGAATAATTTATTTTACTAGAATATTTATTTGTATTATTTAAGTAACTATTTAAAGATATTTTCTTTCCTATAAAAAATATTCCTATAAATATAAATAAAAGTACTACTGTTACTACTACAATTTTAATTTTTTCTTTCATAAATTCTCCTAAAGAAGAATTATATTGTCATTAATTCTTCTTCTTTTTCTTTTAATTTTTCATCTACTTTTTTATTAAAATCATTAATTAGATCTTGTACTTCATTCATTAAAGACTTTTCCATATCTTCATTTATTTCTTCATCTTTTTTAATTGCATTATTAGCATCTTGTCTAATATTTCTAAGTGCTATTTTAGCTTCTTCAGCAAGAGTTTTTGCCTGTTTAACAAATTCTCTTCTTCTATCTTCAGTAAGTTCTGGAATAGCAATAAATATAAGTTCTCCAGTGTTATTAGGAGTTAATCCTAAATCAGCTTCAAATATAGCCTTTTCAATATTAGCAAGACAAGATTTATCAAATGGTTTAATTTGAAGTCTTCTTGCTTCTGGTACAGATATGGTTGCTAATTGATTAAGTGGTGTTGGTGTACCATAATATTCTACCTTTACACCATCTAATATTGCAGGATTTGCTCTACCTGCTCTTATTGTTTTAAATCTTTCTAAAAGATTTTCAATAGTTTTTTCCATTTTTTCATTTGCTTCTAAAATAATTTCATCCATTTTCATTTTTTCCTTTCAATATAGTTATATTTTACTATATATTATTTTTTTCTTCAAGTACTACAACTAAATAAAAAAATTACTATTTCTAGTAATTTAATATTCTATATTGGATTTTGGTACTTCTATTGCTGGACGGACACCACTGCCTCCAGTATAGTTAGCAGTGTAGTGGCCCACAGTACGGCTGTGGCCGCTCACAAACCAAACAAGTGCAGAATCATCAGAGTGGGCATTTTCAAGCCAATATCCATAGGTTAATGAAGAAGATGAATACTTTGTGTTTTCCATTAGGTAATTACATGTATCCAATTCTCCTGTTTTACCTTTTCCTACAGTTATACCACATGCCTTATTTATTTCTTGAGTAGTTAATAATCTTGCTGAATATCCTACATAACTAAAATTACTTGGTAATGTTCCTCCTTTTGTTGTGTTACCTCCATTTTCTGTAACTATGCTTCTTACACTACTTGTTAAGCTTACATTTCTCCATTCACTTGTACTTGGTAACTCTTCTATTGCTGTTCTTGGACCATGCCAGTTTTCTCCACTTGAATCATATGCCACTAATTTGCTATTACTTGGTTTTCCATTTTCTACATTATTATAATATATTAATACTGCAGTACTATCATCCATATCTGTTACATAATAAAATCTCTCTGTATCTGAATTATATTTTTCATCTCCATTTACATCACAATCAAATGCATCTCCTGATTTTAACTTTTTTTCGGTAACACTCATATTTCCAAAAGTATGTGTCCCATCTGTATGAAGAGTTGTTGCTCTTTTACATACTACTTTTTTATTTTCTTCTTTTATTTCAACTCCATTAAA
>ERZ773192.1607-NODE-1607-length-21875-cov-27.331577_pt1 | contig 21875 bp, 17 predicted proteins | sample MGYA00581010_ERZ773192 | MGnify/ENA primary metagenome ERZ773192 (study PRJEB29015, sample SAMEA2737741) | human gut metagenome | biome: human gut; feature: human-associated habitat; material: faeces | place: China | collected 2012 ...
ATCGTCAGGCTGCCCGGCTCAATGACGAACAGCTCGCCGGTGTGGGCGGGCTTTTTGTCGTCCTGGCTGACAGCATAGATGGTTTTCTCGATCATCTCGCGCAGCATGCCGCACTTGACGGTCATCGTATTGTCGGCGCCGGTCACGGGCAGGCTCGGATAATCGCTGGCGTTCAGCGCGGGGATCTCAAATTCTGCCACACCGCCGCTGATTTTTGCCTGGCCCTCGTCGTTCAGCTCAATGCAGACATCGCCCGCAGGCATACGGTTGACCATGGCGCTCAGCAGTTTGGCGTCAAGTACGGTTTCACCGGGTACAAGCACGTTGCATTCAATCGTGGTCGTGATGCCCATTTCCATATCGTAGCCGGTCAGCGTCAGGTTAAAGCCCTCGGCCTTCATGTAGATGCCTTCCAGCACGGGGATGGCGGCGCGGTTCGTGATCGCGCGGGAAACGCCGTCGATGGCGCTGGCCAGCAGTGTTTTTTCGCATTCAAATTTCATGTTTCTATCTCTTTCTCCGGCTTTTTTGGGAAAAAGCCTCGGCAAAAAACGTTCAGCGGTCTCTAGGAAGGGTGCTCCTTCTGTTTTCCACAGCCGGAGCGGTGTTTTGTAGGTGTGAGGAAGTGTATTTTGCGGTTCCGTTCACAGAAACTATTAAACTATGGTAGTAGTCGTAGTAGGGGGTGTTAGTTTCGTGGAAAACTCCGCGGGACCCGATTGCGCCGCGGAAAATCGCGGGTGGATTGTTTTGAACAGTCTGTGGACTTTTCTGTGGAAAACCCGGAAAATCCCTTTTTTCAACAAGCCCCGTGGAATACGCGCTGTTGATAACTGAAAACTTTGTTGAAAAACGCGGCGTTCTTTCTTTGCAAAGAAAGAACCAAAGAAATTCCAAATGCTTGGGTGAGAATGTGCGATGCTGCGTAAAGTACATCCCAAATCCCGTCCCCGGGATAAAATATTTAAAGTTCTTTGCCTACTTTCTTTCAAGAAAGTAGGTCAGGTGCGGACGTTTTTCATGATGTCGCTGCACATCTCTTTCAGGTGCTGGTCGCGCTTGATGTTTTCCTCCATCGTTTTGATGGAATACACCACCGTGGAATGATCGCGCTGGAACTCCTGCCCGATGGCCTCCATGCTCATGCCGGTCACCTCGCGGATAATGTACATCGTCATCTGCCGCGCCGCGCTCACATTCGCATTGCGCTTCTTGCCGCGGATGTCCGACGGCATCACATTGTAGGTGCGCGCGACCTCGTTCAGGATCTTCTCGATCGTGACTGGGATCGGCTGGCTGTCGTTCAGCGTGTCCTTGATTGCCGTCGTCGTTACGCCGATGCACGGCTCGATGCCCTCCAGCAGATAGTAGGCGTTCAGCTTTTTGACCGCGCCCTCCAACTGGCGGATGTTCTGCTTTAAGTGGTTCGCAATGTACTCGGCCACGTCGTTCGGCAGGTCCAGATTCAACAGCTCGGCCTTGCGCTTGACGATGGCAACGCGCGTTTCAAAATCCGGCGGCTGGATGTCGGCGGTCAGGCCCCACTCAAACCGGGTGCGCAGACGCTCCTCCAGGGATTTGATCTCCTTCGCGGGGCGGTCCGACGCGATGACGATCTGGCGGCCATCGTTGTGCAGCGTGTTGAAGGTGTGGAAAAACTCCTCCTGCGTGCTCTCCTTGCCGGCCAGGAACTGGATGTCGTCGATCAAAAGCACGTCCGCCTTGCGGTAGCGCTGGCGGAACTGCTCCATCGTTGCCGTCTTGATGGCGGTGATCGTTTCGTTCGTGAATTTTTCACAATCCACGTAAACAATGTTGAAATCCGGGTGGTTCTTCTGGATCTCAATTTTGATGGCGTTCAGCAGGTGCGTCTTGCCCAGACCCGACGGCCCGTAGATGAACAGCGGGTTGTACGCGCCGGAGGGGTTCGCGGCCACGGCCTGCGCGGCGGCAAACGCAAACTGGTTCGACGGCCCCTTGATGAAGTTCTCAAACGTGAACTCGTACCGCCCGCTGGGCAGGTCGTTCTCGTCCAGCTTCGGCTTCTCGGCAGCCTTGCCGCCGTCCGGTGCGGGCGCGGCCAGCACAAACTTCAGCTCCACCTCAAAGCCGAGGATCGAGGCAAACGCCTCCTTGAGCAGATCAGCATAGCGCGCCGCCGCAAAGCGCATGACGACGTCGTTGGGAACCTCCAGGATGATGATGTTCGTGCCCTCAAAATTCAGCAGATTGAGGTCCTGGATGAAAACTCTGTATGATGCATCGGATACTCGTCCTTTGCAGTACGCCTTGACGGCGTCCATTACATCATTGAAGGAATCCATGATTCTCGATACTCCCCACTTCCTGTTATAAGTGAACGCCCCATATCCAAACAGGGCGCAGAAATACTAAATACAGTATACCACAAAACCGGGTTTTAAACAACACCTATATATAATAAAGTAGGAATTTTTTTATACGCCGGAATTGTTGAAAATTTTTCCGCGGAGCAAAGAAAAATAAAAGTTTTCCACAACAGATGCAATTTTCAACAGTAAATAGTACAAAATGTAGTGGATAACTCTCTGTAGCTCCAATTCTTTGACGCGGGAGCGAAAAATTCTGCCCAAACCCCCTTGACAAAGTGGGGGTAAATCGCGTATAATCTAACTCTGCAAGGCTGCCCCAGTGTATGGGCGAAGCCCTGAGCAAACAGCCCATACCGGGATTTCAACAGGAGGAATGAAAAATGAAGCGTACTTTCCAGCCCAAGAAGCGTCAGCGCAGCCGCGTCCACGGTTTCCTGAACCGCATGGCTACCAAGAATGGCCGCAAGGTCATCGCCCGCCGCCGTGCGAAGGGCCGTAAGAGCCTGACTGTCTGATAACTTCAGAGAATTAAGTGAACAAAAGGGTTGCTGATTGTAAAATCGGCAGCCCTTTTTTCAAATATGGCTTTACAGAAGCCGGGATTCATTATAATATATGTGTAGGAATGCCTTCCCCTTGGGGAAGGTGTCCGTGGCCCCGACCACGGACGGATGAGGGAAAACCTTCCGGAAATTTCCCGCAAATGGGTTTTGACCGAAAGGTTTGCCCTCATCAGCCGCCTGCGGGCGGCAGCTTCTCCCGAGGGAGAAGCCTTGGGAGGATACTACTATGCGTTACCGCACTTTAGATAAAAACTGGCAGTTCAACCGGGTGTATGGCCGGGGCAAAAGCTATGTGCATCCGCACTGCGTTTTGTATGTGGCCAAAAACCGGCTGGGCTATACCCGCATCGGGCTGACGGCCACCAAAAAGGTCGGCCATGCCGTGCAGCGCAACCGCGCCCGCCGCGTCATGCGCGCCGCTTTGTCGGAGCACCTGGCCCAGAACATCGGCGGGTATGACATCATCCTGGTCGCCCGCGGCCAGACCCCCCGCCTGAAAAGCACCCAGCTGAGCAAAACGCTGGGCAAGCTGTTTGCAAAGGCCGGTCTGCCCGACAAGGCCGCCCCGGCCCCCGGGCCCGAGACGGCCCCGCAATGATCGCCCGCCTTCTCATCGCGCTTTTGCGCGGCTATAAAAAATATATCAGTCCGCACCTCGGGCATCACTGCCGGTTCATACCCACCTGCAGTGAATACGCCATGCAGGCGCTCGCCGTACACGGCCTTGTAAAGGGTCTGATTTTAACGGTGTGGCGCCTTTTAAGATGCCAGCCCTTTGCAAAATTCGGCTATGACCCGGTACCCGAAAAGGGAAAGTGGGTCAACCCGGAGCGAAGGCTGACGAAAGATAATAGATAAAAGATAACAAAAAACATACCGTAGGGGCGGATTCCATATCCGCCCGCGGCACCTGCCGGAAGCTGCACGGGCGCATATAGAATGCGCCCCTACGGCGGCAGAGATTTTTAAGGGGTGAGCCAGCACCGCGCCCCACCAATTTTATTATCTATTATCTCCACAACATCGCCTCTCATGTCTTTGCACTGCGCAGCAGAGACCTACATAAAAATAAAGGTCCCGGGCGCAGACGGGGCAGAAGGAAAGGCTATGTCTTTTATGTATTTCCTGGCCGTATTGATCGGCCCGCTGGTGAAGATCCTGTACAGCTTCATCGGCAACTACGCGGCAACCATGATCGTTGCCACCCTCATCCTCAAGCTGCTGCTGTTCCCCCTGAGCATCCATCAGCAGAAGTCCACGGCCAAGATGTCCGTGTTCCAGCCGCTGATCACCGAGATTCAGCAGAAGTACAAGAACGACCCCCAGAAGCAGCAGGAGGAGCTGATGAAGCTCCAGCAGGAGCACGGCTACAACCCCATGGGCGGCTGCATGCCCATGCTGCTGACGATGCTGGTCCTGTTCGGCTTCCTGGGCGTTGTGTACTACCCCGTACACTACATCTTCGGCGTCAGCAATGATGCCGTCAAGGCCGCGTGCGAGGCCATCGGCCTGGCCACGACCAACACCTCCACGATGCAGACCGCGCTGATCCAGGCCATCCACAACGGCGCGTCCATCGACCCGTCCATCATCTCCGCCAGCGTTGTGGCCGAGATCCAGAACTTCAACACCTCCTTCTTCGGCATGGATATGTGCGATGTGCCCGGCTTCCACCTGACCCCCATCGCCATCTTCCCGGCCATCGCCACGGTCACGATGTTCGTCAGCTACTTCGTCACCCAGAAGCTCTCCGGCATGGATGCCCAGATGCAGGGCAGCATGAAGGTCATGATGCTCGTCATGAACCTGATGTTCGTCACGTTCTGCTTCAATGCCCCCGTCGGCTTCTCCCTGTACTACGGCGTGTCCAACGTGGTCCAGATCTTCCAGTCCTACGTGACCTACAAGATCTACAGCCCCGAGAAGTTCAAGGCCCAGTATGAGGCCGAGCTTGCCGCCAAGCGCGCCGAGAAGAAGAAAAAGCGCACCGTCACCGTCGAGCAGAACGGTAAGCAGGTCGAAAAAGAGGTCACCCTGGGCGAGGCCAACAAGCTGCGCCTGGAGATGGCCCGCCAGCGCGAGGCCGAACTCTACAAGGACGAGCGCACCACCCCGCTGAATAAGGATTAAAATATACGACGCACCAACCGTAGGGGCGAGCATTGCTCGCCCGCGCCGTTGGCGGCTGTGAGGGAGTGTATCCCCTGCCGCCGTAGGGGCGCATTCTATATGCGCCCGCCCCGCTCCCCGTTGTGATGAACGTAACGATAAGAAATAAGAAGGAGGTTCCCCCTATGCGCAGTATGGAAATGAGCGCCAAGACCGTTGAGGCCGCCGTACAGGCCGCCTGCGAGGCTCTCGGCGTTGACCGTGATGACATCAACGTAAGCTACGAAGTCCTCGAATTCCCCACCCGTAAGCTGTTTAAGACCATTCCCGCCAAGGTCCTCGTGAAGGTCGAGGAGCCCGAGGCGGAAAAGCCGGCTGAAGTTTCCACAAAGCCCGCCGAGGTTGTTGAAATCTCTGACGAGACCGCCCCTGAAATCCAGAAAGAGGTCGTCGAGGATATGGTCGAGGAGGCCGAGTTGGCCCCCGTCCCCGGTGAGGAAGTCGAGGTTCCCCTTGACATCGACGCCGACCCGCGCCTGCAGGCCGCCGTTGACTACCTGACCCCGATCTTCAACCTGATGGGTGTGGAAAACTTCACCTTCACCGCCGTCAAGAAGGGCGCTGCCACGGTCCTGAAGGTCTCCGGCGAGCACATGGGCGCGCTGATCGGACGCCGCGGCGAGACGATGGAGTCCCTGTCCTACCTCGCCAGCCTCGTTGTGAACCGCATGGAGGGCCCTTACGTCAAGCTGGGCCTGGATGTCGGCGGCTACCGCAACAAGCGCGAGGATGACCTCTCTGCCCTTGCCAGGCGCATTGCAGACCGCGTCATCCGCACGGGCTGCTACTATGAGATGGAGCCGATGAACCCCTACGAGCGCCACATCATCCACACGGCCATCGCCGAGATCGACGGTGTGCGCAGCGAGAGCAAAGGCGACGGCCCGGCCCGCCATGTGGTGCTGTACTCCACCGACCCCGATGCCTGCAACCTGCCTGACCGTGACAACGCCCGCAACCAGCGCGGCGGACGCCGTGACGGTGGCCGCGGTCCCCGCCGTGATAACCGTGGCGGACGCGGCCCCCGCGGCCCGCGTGAGGGCGGCAGAGGCCCCCGCTACGGTGCTCCCCGCCGCGACAACCGTGGTGGCCCCCGCTACGGCGGCCCGCGCTCCAACGTGCCCGCTCGCGAGTTTGCGGATGCCCCGCGCGACCCCGCAGCCAAGCCGATGGCACCCAAGACCACCGAGCGCATCCACGACGGTGACGATTTCGCCTTCGGTAAGATCGAGTTTTAAACAATCCTGTTGAAAAAGCAGCTGCTCCTGTGCGGGCAGCTGCTTTTTGGTTTTTATGCGAGCGAAGCGCGGGCCGGAAGGGTCCCGACGGGGCTCCCGCAGTCTCCTGTTCCCCCTCTAAACTCTTTCCACACCGTTTTCCACAGTGATGTTGAAAACTCTTATTTTTCCACCGTTCACAACCGGCTATACAAGGGGCAAAAATGAACCGTTTGTAAACAAGATATAGGCGTAACCACGGCCCGACACCCCTACAGGTACCCCTTTTCCACAGGAAAACCGGTTTTCCACCGTTTCCCGGGGTTTTCCCTGTGGAAAACTCGTGAAAACTGTGGAAAACTATAAAATAACGGTGCTTCGCAGAAAATGAGCGGAACTTTTTGCGAAAGTCTCTCTGCAGACCTTATTTTCCTGTTGAAAATGTTGAAAACTGCCTATAGTTGTAGAACCCCGCGGTGGAAAAGTCCGAAATGTTGTTAAAAACACAGATGTAGCCGTACTGAAAACAAAGCGGGGTGCAGTCGGTTATCAAACGTCCATGCCCGGCAACGAGGATACATTTTCAACCGTATGGTCAGCCCAATGTTGAAAGAAAAACAACAACCGGCGAACAGCATCCCAGATAAACTCGCGGGCGGCATATAGGCCGCCCCTACAGCCGTAGGGCGGGGTGCCCACACCCCGCCGCAAGTTCGCGCGGCAGCCCGTCAACGGGCAGACACCCGCGTAGGGGGCGGCGTCCCCGACGCCCCGGAAACCTTCTGCCGCCGCCCATCCCCGGGAAAACCCCCGGGCCGGGCATGCCCGGCCCCTACCGCGCGGCGGTGGGCAAGCCCCATGCCGTCCGTAAACGCCCACGGAGGGGTCAAGACCCCTCCCTACGGACCGCCCCATCAACGAGTGCCCGCCCCCTACCGCGCGGCGGTGCGGGAACGGTGACAAAAAAACCGAGGCGATCCCTTTTCCCGGGACTGCCTCGGTTCTTTATATAAGCATATAAGCGCTTAATCGTGCCGGATGGCTTCCAGCGCACTGATCCTGACCGCCTTGTTTGCGGGCAGGATACCGGCTACCAGCCCCACCAGCGTGGCGAATACCAGCGCCGCCAGCATGAGCCAGGGCGGGATGATCGAAATGGCCGCGCTGCCGCCCCCGTCCATGTAGTAGTACCCGCCGCCCATCATGCCGGACAGGTCCAACCCGCCGCCCTGACCGAACGCCGCTAAAATTGTGGAAAGGTTGTTCAGCACAAAGCTGGCCAGCAGGCTGAACGCTACGCCGATCAGCCCGCCGATAAACCCGATGGTCGAGCTTTCCAGCAGGAACATCGTGCGGATGCTGCCCAGCTCACAGCCCAGCACCTTCATGACGCCGATCTCCCGGGTGCGCTCATAGATGGCCATCGTCATGGTGTTGATGATGTTGATGGCCGCCACAAACAGCGAGACCGCCGCAATGCCGCCGAAGATCATCTGGCTTTTTATGACCTGCTGCTGCATCTCCTCGCGCTGCTGGTTCATCGAGTAGGTGTTGGTGAAGCCCAGCTCGTGGATGGCCGTCTCAACGTCGGTGACGTTCTTCAGGTCATCGACCTTGACGTAGACCTGTTCGTAGCTCTTTTCCTCGGTCTTGGTTTTGGTCATGTCGTTGTAGACCTTTTGCAGCATCTTCATGTCCTGAATGCGCAGCACAATGCCGCTCTGGGTCCAGTAGCCCTTGGCGCCGTCCGGCTCCAGCACGCCCACGACCTCCAGCTGCCAGCTGCGGGTCTTTTCGGTGGACTCCTCGCCGGTCCGGATGGTCAGGGTCATCTTATCCTTGTCGATGTCCACAAAGGGCGGCAGCTCCTTGCCGTTGGCATCGGTCTGACCCTGCCAGCGGTAGCGCTTGGGGCTGTTGAAGCTCTTGCGCGAGTCCTGAAACTCATACCCGGTGGACGCACCGATCAAAATCTGTAATTTCGCCGCCTTCTCGCTGGCGGGGGTGTTCGTGAGCCAGCTGCCGCTCTGCAGGGCGAAGCCCATCGGCTCCAGCGCGGTGGGGTCGATGCCGATCAAATTGTAAATTTCCATCGTGTAGCGGTCATTGCGGCCCGCCGTGATGGTGCCCTCCAGATTATACGCCTGCGCGTAGGGCGTGGCCGCCGCCACATGGGGAATCTGCTTGATGCTGGCGATGGCCGCGTCGTCCAGATACAGCGGCTTGCCGTCGCTGCCGACCATCGTGCCGTAGCCGTAGATCTGCACCTGGGTCAGGTCGCCCCAGCTTTGCAGCATCTCCTCGTTGGTTTTGGTCTGGGCGATGCCCAGCGAGATCATCAGCACGACCATGCAGGTGCCGATGACGACGCCGACGAGCGTCAGCGCCGTGCGGCCCTTGCGGCGCAGCAGGTTGCGCGCCGACAGGCTGATTTCATCAGAGATCTTCATCGCTGTCCTCTGCTTCCAGCGCGGCCAGTGCCTTAGCCTTTTTGCGCTTGCGTACCACGACCACGATGACCACGATCACGACCACTGCGCCGCAGACACCGATGAGCACCCACGCCCAGACCGGCATACCGGTCTGCTCGGGCTGGACGTCGTCCATCGACGGGTCATAGTTGAAGTCGTCCATGTTCATCTCCTCGGCACTGACAGAGAAGTCCTTCGAGAAGGTCTGCGGGTTGCCGGAGGCATCCTCATAGCTCAGCGTGATGATGCCGCTGACCGTGCCCGCGGCATCGGGGACGATGTCAAAGTCCACGCTGCCCTCGGTGCCGGCGGCCAGGTTGCCGAGGTACTGGTAGCCGCCCGCACCCAGATTTGTGCCGGTCAGGCGGGCTTCCAGATTGCTGACGGGGTTCTTGCCCTTGTTGACGTAGGAGAGAGAGACGCTGCCGGTATCGCCGACATAGATCGTGTCGCCGGACAGCTCGAGCTGTCCGACCTCAAAGCGGTCGGGCTGGCTGACGGGCACGGAAATCGTCGTGGTGCCGCTGACCTCCTTGCCGGTGACAGAGCCGGTGCCGGTCATGTTGACGGTGATGCTGGCCACCGTGCCGGTAAAGCCGGAGGCGGGCATGACCTGGAACGTGACGTCCCGGGTCTGCTTGGGGCAGATGGTGCCGAGGTAGCTGGACAGGCTGCCGCCGTTCAGGGAGATGTTCTCGGGCAGCGTCAGCGAGACGATGACGTCGTCGAGGTTCTCATTGCCGTCGGTGGCGTAGAGGCCGAGGGAGAGGTCGAACGCCTGCCCTGCGGTGACGCTGTCGCCGTAGCTGGACGTGCGCACAAGCAGGTTGGGCGAGGTCGTCTGGTCCTTGTCCACGCACTGGCCCAGCGTGACGCTGAACTGCTGCAGCGGTTTGGCGGTGTCCAGATAGGACAGGTTGATGGGCAGCGTGTTGCCGCCGCCGTTGTAGATGACGTCGCGGAACAAAATGACGTAGCTGTAATAATTATACTGCGCGTTCGCCGCAACCTCCTCCGGCGAGGCCGAGCCGTTGCGGACGTTCTGCAGGCGGGTGGCGTTGGGGTCGTCGTTGCTGTCGAACAGCTGGCCGATCTCGCCGGTGCCGGTGTAGGTGAACACGGCGGAGTTGATGCGCGCGGAGATCTCCTCCGGCTTGACGCAGTACCGCGCCGAGGCGTGGTCCACGACCTTGAGCACGATGTTGATCTTATCACCGACCTGCACGGTGGTGACCTCGCCGCCCGCAGTGTCGGTGACGGAGTAGGCGGAGACGTAGACGCCGTCGGAGCTGGTCGTGTCAATGGCCGCCGTCGGCGTGGGGGTGGGGGCGGTGACATCCGGTGTGGTGACGTCGTCTGCCATAACCGGCGCACACAGCGCCGCCGCCAGAGCAAAGGCGGTCAGCAGGGAAAATAGGCGTTTCATGGTTGGTTTGTACCTCCAAATTTTATAACCCCAAGGCTTCCCCCTGGGGGGAAAGCTGCCGCCCGCAGGCGGCGGATGAGGGGAGAGCTTGTGTGGCGGCTCCGTGAGCGGGCCGCGGCGGAAACACGCCCCTCAACCGCCCTCGGTCGGGGCCTCGGGCTTATTACTTTTTCTGTTCCTTCGCTGCCTCCCCGCCAATATCCAGATTCCCTTCCAGATCGGCAAAAAGGGCGTCGCGGTTTTTCTTCTTCGTCTCCTCATCCTGCACGACGTTGGAGCAGACCTTGCCGTCCAGGATCGTCACAATGCGGTCCGCGCACTCGGCCAGCTCCGGCTCGTGGGTGACCATAACAAACGTGACACCGCTGTTTTTGGACATTTCCAGCATTCGGTACAGCACCTGCTTGCTTGTGCGGGAGTCAAGGTTTCCTGTCGGCTCATCGGCAAAAATGACCTTGGGACTGCTGACGAACGCGCGGGCAATGCCGACGCGCTGCTGCTGGCCGCCGCTCATCTCGGTGGGCAGGTGGTTGGCGCGGCCCAGCAGACCCATGGATTTCAGCTCTTTGCGGGCGCGGGCCAGACGGGTCTTTTTGTCCACACCCTTGAACATCAGCGGCAGGGCGACGTTCTCCGCCGCCGTCATGGTGGGCAGCAGGTTGTAGCTCTGAAAAATGAACCCCAGGTGCTGCTGGCGGAACTCGGCCAACTCGTTCTCGGTCATTTTGCTGATCTCGTGCTTTCCTATGTATACCTTGCCGGACGTCGGTTTTTCCAGCCCGGCCAGCTGGTTCAGCAGCGTGGACTTGCCGCTGCCCGACTGGCCGACGATACAGCAGAACTCGCCTTTTTCTATCGACAGATCGACATTATTCAGCGCAACGACGCGCTCCTTGCCGACGGCATAGACCTTGCGCAGTTTCTCTGTACGGATGATTGGTGCCAAACGCACACCTCCTTACGTGCAATATACCACATATTGTATCATATTTCGACGATGGTGGGAAGATGGGGAAGTTGTAAAATCTGTTCTTTTCCTATATAATAGACGACAAAAAGGGGGCAGACGTTACCATGGAGTACACAATTCATCCGATTGCGCATATCCGCACGGATTTTACGGATAAATTCGGCATCCCGCGGCAGAGCGGGCTGGTGCCGGAGCTGACGGCGCGCATCGTGTTTGAGCCGGAATACCGCGACCCGAACGCGCTGGTCGGCATCGAGGGGTATGACCGGCTGTGGCTGATCTGGCAGTTTTCCACCGTGGCGGCAGAGTATGTCGCGGGCAAAAGCTGGCGGCCCACCGTGCGCCCGCCGCGCCTGGGCGGCAACGAGCGCCGCGGCGTCTTTGCGACCCGCAGCCCCTACCGCCCGAACGCGCTGGGGCTTTCCTGCGTGGAGCTGGCGGGCGTCGAAAACGGCGAGCTGATCGTCCGCGGCGCGGACCTTTTGGACGGCACGCCGATCTTCGACATCAAGCCGTATCTGCCCTATGTGGACGCCTACCCCGACGCCCGGGGCGGATTTACGGACACGACAAAGGAATACGCTTTGCAGGTGGTTTGCCCCGACGCGCTTTTGTGCAAAGTGCCGGAAAACAAGCGCGCCGCTTTGTCCGGTGTGCTGAAAAACGACCCCCGCCCCGCCTACCAGCACGACCCGGAGCGGGTGTACACGCTGGATTTCGGCTGCAATAAGGTGAAATTCACGGTGGACGGGGATATTTTGAGGGTTGTTGACATCTTATAAACGGGAAGGAAAGGCGGCGCGGCAAAGCCGTCCGCAGAAAGCCTCCTCGCGCAGCGGGGAGGTGGCCGAGTTTACGAGGCCGGAGGGGCTTTTGCGGTTCGCGGCGGCGGTAGGCCGCGGAGGGGTCAAGACCCCTCCCTACAATGCAAAAGACAAAAGGGCGGTACCGGCAAGGTGGAGGGCCGGGCATGCCCGGCCCCTACAGACTTCTGTTTCCGGCATCGGGGGTTCGGGGGAACACCCGAATTTTAAAACGGAGCAGAGGGCGCGGGCGTTAAGAACGAAAAGTAATACTGCTTTCGTTTAGCCCGCGTCCTCTGCGACCTCCTCTTTGGGAATCCAAGGGGCGTGCAGCCCCTTGGTCGCGGGTCCGCTGCGTCGAAACAGCGGCAGTTTTCTTTGCGAGCTTTCTTTTGCTGCCAAAAGAAAGCGACCTTCCGGGAGACTGCCGTTAAAAAAGAAAGCGAGAAGCATAACCATGCGTACCATCACCGTCGTTACCGCCACGCGCGCGGAATATGGCCTGCTGCGCCCGGTGGTGCAGAAAATCGCGGCGTCGGATGTGCTGGACTTGCAGCTCGTCGTGACCGGGGCGCATCTCTGCCCGCGTCTGGGCGAGACCGTGCATGAAATCGAAGCCGACGGCCTGCCCATCGCGGCAAGACTGCCGATCTTCACCGACAACGCCGATGAGCCTGTCGCCAAAACCATCGCACGCACGATGGAAATTTTCGACAACTACTTTGCCGCCCACCGCCCGGACGCCGTACTGCTGCTGGGGGACCGGTTTGAGATCTTCGCCGTGGCCGCTGCGGCAGCGGCGCGGCATATCCCGATTGCCCATATCTCGGGCGGCGACGTGACCTTGGGCGCGGCGGACGAATACTATCGCCACTGCATCAGCAAAATGGCGGCGGTACACTTTCCGTCCTGCGCCGACAGCGCCGCGCGGCTTGTGCGGATGGGCGAAGCGCCCGACACCGTGTTCTGCGTCGGCGGGCTGGGGGATGAAAACATCCGCACTCTGCCCAAAATGAGCCGTGAGGAATTGTGCAAATCGACTGGGTTTGACCTCATGCAGCCCTTTGCGCTCGTGACCTACCACCCCGAGACCGCCCCCGACGCAGGTGCCCCCGCTGTGCAGGTGCAGGCGCTGTGTGACGCTATGGCCGCCGTGGACGGCGTGTTCTGGCTCATCACCGGGTCGAACGCCGACGCGGGCGGGCAGGTCTGCACCGCCATGATGCAGACGTTCGCCGCCACCCACCCGGACCGCGCCGGATTTGTGCAGAGCCTCGGTCTGTGGCGCTACCTCTCCGCCATGGACTGCGCGGCGCTCGTGGCGGGCAACTCGTCGTCCGGTGTCGTCGAGACGCCCACCTTTAAGGTGCCGACGGTCAACATCGGCAGACGGCAGGCCGGGCGCGCCATCTGCGCGAACGTGCTCTGCTGCGACGCCGACGAGCCGTCCATCGAGGCCGCGCTGCGCAGGGCGCTGTCCCCGGCGTTTGCCCCCGTGGCGGCCGGCGCCGTCAGCCCGTATAACGGCGGCGAGACCAGCGAAAAAATCTGCGCTGTGCTGGCAAAATTTGATTTTGCAAGACCCAAAATCTTTTATGACGGCCCTGTGCCGGAATTTGACCCGCAAAGGAGCGTTTTGGTATGAAACTTCTCATCGTCGGTTTAGGCAGCATGGGCAAACGCCGCGCCCGGCTGACCAAAGGCATTGACGCGGCTATTCAGATCGTCGGCGTGGACACCGCCGAGAGCCGCCGCGACGAGGCCCTCCGGCTGGGTCTGGCGGACGCAGCCTATGCCACCATCGGCGAGGCCGTCGCCGCCGAGCACCCCGACGCCGCGCTGGTCTGCACCGCGCCGCTGGCCCACGCGGCGGTCATCGGCGCGCTGCTGGACCACGACCTGCCCGTCTTTACCGAGCTGAATCTGGTCAGCGACGGCTACCGGGAGAATATGGCCAAGGCCGCGGCCAAAAAACTGCCGTTGTTTTTGTCCTCCACGATGCTATACCGCCGCGAGACGCAGTATATTAAACAGCAGGTCGCGGAATTTGGCAAGCCCGTACACTACATCTACCACATCGGGCAGTATCTGCCCGACTGGCACCCGTGGGAGAATTATAAAAACTTTTTCGTCGGCAACGCCCGCACCGGCGGCGTGCGCGAGATCTTCGGCATCGACCTGCCGTGGCTGCTGGACGCCTTCGGCGACGTGGAGAGCGTGACCGTGCAGAAGGACACGATCAGCGACTTAGGGCTCCCCTACCCCGACTGCGTGACGCTGCTGCTGCGCCACAAGGGCGGCGTGCAGGGTGTGCTGGCCGCCGACGTCGTCAGCCGCAAGGCCGTGCGCAGCTTTGAGTGCTTCGGGGACGGCATCCACCTGTTCTGGGAGGGCAACCCCAAGGCGCTGTACGAGTTCAAGGACGGCGACAAGCGGTTTGTCAACACCTACGCCAGCTTTGAGCACGACAGCCGCTACAGCGACAACGTTGTAGAAAACGCCTATGTGGACGAGCTGACGAACTTTTTTGGCGTGCTGAAGGGCGACGAGCAGCCGAAGTGGAGCTTTGAAAAGGACCTGAAGGCAATTGAGCTGATGGACTTTATTGAAAGTCACTAAAGCCTCCTCCGCTTGCGGGGGAGGTGGCCCGCAGGGCCGGAGGGAGAGAACCTTGCCATAGCCCGTATAATTTCGGATAGCCGCAGGGTTCTCTCCCCCACCGCCTGCGGGCGGAGCCCCCTCGCAGAGGGGGCCAAGAAAAGCTACGTGCGGCAGCCTCCGGGGTTCCGAGTCGATGCAGGCATCGACCCCTACAGCGTAGGGGCGGATTCCATATCCGCCCGTGCACCTTGCGGTTGCCGCAAGCCCCGCGGGAGGCATAAATGCCTCCCCCACAAACCTGCCGTAAACTTGTTATAAAAAGGGGATCTCCTATGCGTACCATCACCGCGCTGTTCGTGGGGCTGGGCTCCATCGGGACGCGCCATTTAAAAAATCTGACCAACCTCTGTGCGGACCGGGGCTGGACTTTACAGGCCGACGCGCTGCGCAGCGACCTGTCCCGCCCGCTGCGGGACGGCGTGGCCGCGCTGCTGCACGCCCAGTACACCGATCTGGCCGACGCGCCCGCACACTATGACATGGTGTTCATCACGAACCCCACAAGCCTGCACGCCGACGCTCTGACCCGGGTCAGGGGCCGCGGCGGGGCATTTTTCATCGAAAAGCCGATTTTTTCCGCCGACCAGACCGGAGTGGATTTGGCCGACTGCCTACCCGCGGGGCAAAAGGCCTATGTGGCCGCGCCCATGCGGTGGTGCGGCGTCATGCTGGCGCTCAAGGACCGGCTGCCCGGTCTGCACCCCTACTGCGCGCGGGTCATCTGCTCAAGCTATCTGCCCGACTGGCGGCCCGGCGTGGACTACCGCACGGTCTACAGCGCCCACAAGGCGATGGGCGGCGGCGTGACGATTGACCTCATCCACGAATGGGACTACCTCGTCGAGCTGTTCGGCGTGCCGGAGCAGCTGTACAATTTCAAGGGCACCTACTCCGACCTCGAAATCGACTCCGACGATTTGTCGGTGTATATCGCCAGATACCCCACATTGCTGGCCGAGGTGCATCTCGATTACTTTGGCCGCGGATACCGGCGCAGCATCGAGCTTTTCTGCCATGACGGCAGCTATCTGGCCGACTTTGGCGCGGGCACGCTGACCCTACCGGACGGCACCGTGCAGCACTATGAGGAGGACGTCAACCGCCGCTATGAGCGGGAGATGGAATATTTTGTGGACTACGCGCTGACGGGCAGCGGCGAGAGCTGCAACCCACCCGCGCTGGCACTGAACGTGCTGAAACTTACCTTGGGGGAGAACGTACAATGAAAAGACTGCTCATTACAATTTGCGGCCGTGCCGGCAGCAAGGGCTTTAAAAACAAGAATCTGAAAAATTTCTGCGGCAAACCGCTGGTTTACTATTCGCTGAGCGCCGCGGAGCTGTTCATTAAAAAGCACCCGGAGCTGGAAATCGACGTTGCGCTGAACACCGACAGCGAGGACCTGGCCAGGCTGGTGGCCGCCGAGTACCCGGAGGTCATCTACCTGCCCCGCGGGGCCGAGCTGGGCGGGGACCGCGTGCCGAAGGTCGAGGTCTACAAGGACAGCTTTGCCCGCATGGAGGCCCGCACCGGAAAACAGTACGATGCTATGATCGATCTGGACATCACCAGCCCCTTGCGCACCGAGCAGGACATTGAGAACGCCTTTGCCAAAGCGCAGGAGCGCGAGGACCTGCAAATCATTTTCAGCGTCTGCGAGGCCCGCCGCAATCCGTGGTTCAATATGTTCAAGATCGTGGGCGACCACGCCGAGATGGTCATCGAGAGCCAGTTCACGGGCCGTCAGCAGGCGCCCGAGGTATACGACGTCAATGCGTCGATTTACGTCATCCGCCGCGCGTTTCTTGTGGACAACCCCGACCCGATTTTGTGGCACTCCAAGTTCGGCGTCAGCGTTATGATGGACACCGGCATCATCGACATCGACTCCGAGCATGACTACCTGCTCATGGAGGCCATCGCGCAGCATCTGTACGCCCATTACCCGGAATTCAACGCTGTGCGGGAGAATATCCGTGGCTGATGCACTGTTTGACCGTGCGCTGGAGCTGGTCATGGACGCGGGCCAGACGCTGCTGGAAAACGGCGGCGAGGTGTTCCGCGCACAGCAGACCATGGAGATCATGGCCGCCAGCCTCGGCGTGCGGGACTTCCATGTCTATGTTCTGACCAACGGCATCTTTGCGTCGGCGCACCTGCCGGGGCGGGACGCCGTCTCGCTGGTGCGGCACGTGCCCACCGTGTCGATCCATCTGGGCCGCGTCGAGGCCGTGAACGAGCTTTCCCGTGAGCTGGCCGCCGGCAGGCTGGGCGTCGTCGAGGCCGAAGCACGGCTGAACACGGCCCGCACGCTGCCGCGCAGCACACCGCAGCTGGAAATTCTGGCCTGCGTTGTCGGGGCAGCGGGGTTTGCGTACCTGTTCGGCGGCACGCTGGCAGACATGCCGGTGGCCGCGGTGGCGGGCCTGCTGGAGGCGCTCGTCTGCCAGCAGTTTGCGAGGCACGGCATCAACCGGATATTCACCGACATTGTGGCGGCGTTTTGCGGCACGATCTGGGCCATTGCGGTGCAGACCGTTGTGCCCGCCGTCAACGCCAACGCGGCGATCATCGGCGCGCTGATGGTGCTGACCCCCGGCGTTGCCCTGACGATGGGCGTGCGGGATATTCTGAACGGCGACTACCTGTCCGGCTCCATCCGCCTGCTGGATGCCCTGCTGATTGCGGGCAGCATTGCGGGCGGCGTGGTGCTGGGCTGGATCATGGCCCGTGGATTGGGGGTGGCGTGATGCCGGTCTGGACACATTATTTTGCCCATTTTGTGGTGGCCGTCATTGCAACGATCAGCTTTGGCATCACATTCCAGATGCCGCGGCGGCACTACCTGGCCTGCGGCCTGACCGGCGCGGTGGGCTGGATGGTCTACATCTTCGGCGTGGAGCTGTTCGCGTTAAGCCCGGCGATTGCGACGCTGGTCGCCACGCTGCCGCTGACAGGCTGCGCGCGGTTCTTTGCCATCCGCCACAAGGCCCCGGTGACGATTTTTCTGCTGCCGGGCATCTTTCCGCTTGTGCCGGGCGCGGGCATCTACTACACGGCCTACTACTTTTTGCAGGGCGAGCAGGAGCTTTTCGCCAGCAAAGGCGGCGAGACCTTCAAGGTCGCGCTGGCTCTGGCGCTGGGCATTGCGCTGGTATGCAGTCTGCCGCTGCCGGGCGGGCATGAGGGAAAGCGCAAATCGTAGGGGCGAGCAGTGCTCGCCCGCAGGCAGCCTACCGCTGCCGTTGTCTGGCCGGGTCGATGACGAGCATCGCCCCCTCCATCGTAGGGGCGGATTCCATATCCGCCCGCGGGCGTTACTCATTGCCGCACACAGCCACGGGCGCATATAGAATGCGCCCCTACGGGTTGAAGCTGACAACATACAAAAGCCGCAGATGCGTTTTTGCACCTGCGGCTTATTTTTTTACCACAAATTATACGTCAGGATCGGCACGTTATAGCTTACGCCCTGCAAAAGCATGACTAAGAAGCAGACACCGCTGGCGATGTGCCACGCCAGCGCGGCGGCGCAGACGGCCAGCCGCCAGCGGGGCGCGGCCCCGGTGCGCGTCTGCTGCAAAAAGACGCTGACGGACTCGAGCCAGAACACCCAGAAGCAGATGAACGGCCCCCACCAGAGGTTGGCGTGATAGAGCCGCTCACCGCTTTCGACCAGCAGCAGCGCCTCGGCCAGCGAGACGGCGAAGGTGAAAAGGCTGAACCGGTAGCGGAAGCGCTGCCACGCCGCGCGGCCCAGCAGCAGCCCCACTGCCGCCACAAAGACGAAGGACCGCGCCAGCCCCAGCACACCGGCCTCGTTGAACGGCCCCCACAGCATACGGTGGTGGTCAAACGGGACGGTGAAAATCAGGCGTATGCCGGAGCCTTCCTCGGCAAACAGGACGTTGGCCTGGATAAAGCAGAGCGCTACACCGGGGAAAACGCTGCACCCCATGACGATCTCATTTTTCAGATTTTTGGCGCGGGTGCGCACAAAATCGGCAATCAGCAGCACGAGCAGCGCCGGGGCGAATGCAAAGATCAGGCTGGCCTTGAAGCTGGTCGCCACGGTCAGCAGCACCGTGTAGACCGCGTAGGCACGCAGATCCAGGTCATCGCGCATCGTCGGCCAGACACGGTAAAAGGCCAGCATCGCCAGCAGTGCAAAGGGCGCGAGCATAATATACGTTGTGTTGTGATAAATCGTGCCGCCGACAGTGCCCTGGTACCAGTAGCCGCCGCGGGGCATCCAGACCGCCGTGGCAAGGTTGACCACCAGACTGACCAGCAGCCGCGCCGGGCGCGGGGCATCGGGCAGGGCAGTGCGCAGGCCGCAGGCGAACACGGCAACGGCGGCCAGATGGAACGCCGCCAGCAGCACGGCAATGCCGACGCGCCCGGCCAGTGCATACGCCGGGCCGATGAGCAGCGACACGGTGGAGTAGACCATGCCGCGCTGCGCGAAGGCCAGGTGCATACCAAGGTCGGAGGTATAGGGGTCGCTGCCGCCGCCGGGGGAGCAAAGCTGTTGGTAGTGCAGCCAGACCATGGCCGCAGCAAATACCGCCAGCGCCGCAAGGCAGACCGCCCACAGCAGGCGGCGGGATTTATTTTGTGCCAAGGGCGGCACCTCCTTGAATTGATAGAGTACACAGGGGCCGCATAGCTGCGGCCCGCGGCGGGAAGATGGACGGGCTTTTGCGGGAGGGCAGCGGGCCGGGCATGCCCGGCCCCTACGGGGTGGCAGTCCAACAGGCTTTGCACTTCCGCAAGCGGGCACGGCGGCCTGTGGGCAGGCCGCCCTACAGGCCCCGATTTGCGTTATGCGTAGGGCAGGGTGCTCCCTAATGAGCGGCCAGCCGGATGCTGTCCGCGAGAATTTCGCCGTCCAGCGTGATCATAGTGCCGTTCTTGTCGAGGTAGACCTCTCTGCGCACTTCCTCGCCGTCGGCGGTTGTGTAATAGAGCACATCATAGAGGAAGGTGCCCGCGGGCAGCCAGACCTCGACATCTGTCAGCACATCCGGGTCTGCCCCGTGGCCAAGGCCGCACCAGGCAATGTCGTAGTGCCTGTCCTGCCCCAGCGTGAACCCGACGCGGTACACTGCCTCGTCGTCGGCGTGGTCCTCGGTACGCCAGACCTGCAGGGCGTGGGCATCGGCGTCCAGATCGCCGTAGCGCAGGAAGAAGGCGTTCTCCGCGACCTCATGGCCGCCCCAGATCATGTAATCGGTCACCACCGGCGTGTCGCCGCAGTCGGCGGCCAGGCCCGCGGCGACGCCGTCGCCAAAGACCGTGTAGGCGCGCCCGCCCTGGTCGTAGGCCGAGCGGGTCGCGGCGCGCTGCCAGACCACCGACCCGGCCATGCAGACGGCCAGCAGACCGTAGAGCACCGCGCGGCCCCCGGGCCACCAGCTCTTGCCGCGCGCCCGGCGCAGCAGCATCACCAGCACGGCCAGCGCCATTAAACCGACGCCGAAGCTCTCCACAGTCTGGGGAATGTAGCCGTGCCGCCAGTCCACCTGACCGGGCTGCTGGTACTTGGGCGAAAGCCCGATCAGCAGTGCCGGGGCGGACAGCATGGCAAGGCCGCTTAAAAACAGCAGCAGATTTTGCTTTTTGTTCGGCAGCTTATCTAGCGCCGCCAGCGCGGCCACTGCCGCACCGGCCACCATGACGCCGCACAGCACGTCCACGGGATATATTTTCCCGGGGCGCATCTTGCCGAACAGCATCGCGTTCAGCGGGAAGCCCGCCGACATCTGCATGGCCCAGGTGCGCAGGATGGCAGGCAGGTCAAAGTTCGGGGAGATGCCCTCGATCTGGGAGACGCTGCCCGCGAGAATGCCCGCAGCCCGCAGCGTGTTCATGAGCCGTGCGCCCATATTGAAGGCCAGCGTCACGCACTCGCCCAGCAGCGCCGGGATACTTAACCGCAGCGCGTCGCGGGCCTTGTCGGTGTAGAGCCACGCCAGACCAAAAATCGGTACGATATAGGTAAAGCCGATCTCAAACGTGGCGCAGCACTGGAACATACAGTAGCCCGCCAGCACGGCCCACCGCTTGTGGCCGGTGTCCTGCCAGCGCAGCACGGCCAGCCCTGCGACGAGCGCGGGCAGCAGCGTGCTTTGCACCAGTGCGCCGTAGGAGTAGAGGCTGTTGCCCGTGGAGTCCTGCCAGACGCTGAACATCATCGGCAGCAGGCAGAGGCAGGCAATGCCCAGCTTTTTGCTGCGGGACGCCTTGCCGACGAGCCACGCCGTCAGCACAATGTCCGCGTAGGTCCACGCCAGAATGTAGAGCCGGTAGCCGACCAGATCCCCCAGGAACCAGCTCGTCAGGCCGCGTACCGGCGGCGACGAGAAGGGCCGGAACCGCCCGTTCTGCAGGCTGAACTGCTCCCACAAATCGCCAAGGTAGTCCAGCACGCTCTGGCCAAACGAGGTGTGCGTAATATAATAGTAGTTCTGCAGGTTGATAAGCTCATCGTCGCCGCCCAGCGGCGCGCAGGTCACAATGCTTAAATACCACCAGCCGAACACGACGGACACCGCGCAGACCAGCGGCCAGAACCATCGCTTTTGCGTTATTTTTTGCAGTTTCATGCGTTACTCCTGCCCCAGCGGGATGTAGCAGAGCAGCCCGCTTCCGCTGTGGATGACATCCTCCGGGCCGCAGCCGGCGGCCTCGGTCAGGGCAGCCAGCGTCGATTGCTGCTCGTCCTCGGGGTAGCCGTCCAGATCCAGATAGATGCCGGTCATACCCTGTGTGCGCAGCTCGGCCACCATGGCGTCCGGCTCCAGCTCGCTCGTCTCGCGGTACCAGAGGTCATTCTTCGTGCCGTAGCCCGCGCCGTAGGTGAATTTCAGCGTCTTGCTGTGCAGCGGGCCGCGCAGCAGCGTGTAATCCCACATGTTGTTCAGCGAGCCGTTCTCAAAGTTCTTCATATACGGCAGCGTGAAAAGCATCGCGCCGTCCCCTGCCGCAGCCTCGACCTCGTTCATAAAAGCCTCGTCCTGATACCACTTGTCCTGAATCTCCTCGTACTCAGGCCGGAAGAAGCCCTGCTGCTCCCAGTAGCCGTAGCCCAGCAGCAGGATAGCCACAGCCGCCAGCGCCTTGCGGCTGCGCCCGGTGCGCCGGGTCAGCTGTTTTTCAAGAGCCAGGCCGACAGCCAGCAGCGCGAAGAACGCAATGTACGGGCTGATGCGGTTGTACCCGCGGATGAACCGCACAAAGAT
>ERZ773192.1610-NODE-1610-length-21855-cov-2.907385_pt1 | contig 21855 bp, 18 predicted proteins | sample MGYA00581010_ERZ773192 | MGnify/ENA primary metagenome ERZ773192 (study PRJEB29015, sample SAMEA2737741) | human gut metagenome | biome: human gut; feature: human-associated habitat; material: faeces | place: China | collected 2012 ...
TTGTATCCCAAGTAACATTGAACCCAACATTGTTATAACATTCGCTCACCTGCCTCGGTGAATATGGAGGATCATATAGTACACCATCGACAGAGGCATCTTCGAACATTTTCATAAAATCAAGGGCATCCAAATGATAATCGGTGTCATACTCTTCGCTTAGATCGTTGGTTACAGTCGCCAATTTATTCCGGTTGGCAAAAGGATCAATCCATATACCATCCGTAATTTCTTCAACAATAAGATTATGTATTGGCTTGACTTCAAATGTGTTTTTATTAGGCATAGCCCATACTCGTTCGATTCGCACATTCGAATTTATAGTAACTTTCTTTTCAACAGTCTTTTTTCGAGCATCATCCGGCTTTTCAGCATCATCGGGGATAACCCAATAATTCCCGACTCGCTGTGCACCCGGAATTCTGTTTTCGTTACATAATAGTTGAACACGGCGAGGAGCTATCCCCCATTTTTCCGCGGTCTCTTTTACACTAATTAAGTTCATAATGCCTCCTTCAAAAAGGATAGTATTATTATATACCGAACCGCGAATAATTGCAAGGGGCAAAATGATAATTCTTTATGTTTTCGCGCGAAACCATTCTCGCCAACTATTGACTTTTTAAATGAATTTTATAGGAAGTGCGCCATGTATGCCTTTGTACTATACTGTATCGCATGGCTCATTTATCGCTAATTAAAGTTGGTATTCAGCCAAAATCAAGTCCATCGATAACTGCCACCACAAGGTTAAAATGTGCTCTCACTGCAACTCGTAGCAAGAGCACATTTTTAAGAATCAAACATTGTTTGTTGATTGAACAGTGTACCATCCATTTCAATAATTTTAGCGTTAGAGAGAGCATCCTCATACTTGAATATGGATGCAACAATTAACTGATGTTCTGAAAAATCTCGTTGTAGGATTTTCAACATAATATCAATTGTATCTTTTTCCACTTCTCGTCCGCTTGGCGAATCGCAGAAAATAGGTAATGCATACCCGATTTTTTCGCTCAAAAGCTTAATGTAAGCCAGCCTATAGGCAAAAACCATTTTATGCAAAACAGCTCCGGATTTGCCCTTTAAGTTATGAGTGAAAATATCTATTTTGTAATCAAACGAAAGATTTAACTCTTGAGTGTATTTGCAAATAATCTCATAGGCTTTATGAATCCATGGATTGCTGGTTTTTGTTCTGCTTTTCAAAGCATTAGTCAAATCTGTCTTTTCTTTTTTTAATTTTTTCAATATAGAATCGACCTCAACAGCACTAATGCCTTGAATGTTTGCTAATCGTCTTGTCAATTCTTCATCAAGAGTTGGAAGGTTAAACAGTCTAACCTGCTTTTCTTGTTGCGAGGTTAAGTCTGCAAGCTGCTTTTTAATAATATTTCTTCGAGAAACAAGCATGCTTCTGCGTACTTGGTTTATTTCGGTTACATCTTGATAATCAAACAGTGTTTCTCTATTAACCGGGATCGGACTATCATCAATGGGGTTTCTTACAAAAATTTTTCTGCACTCTATATAATCAGAAAAACTTTTGTTTGATTTGATGATATCAGTTACAAGGGCCAATTCAGCTTCGACCTCTTTGAGGAGCAGCTCTTTTTCTCCAATTTGGGCGGTCAACTCTTGATCAAACGTTTGATAGTCAATAACAGAATCATCTGCTTGATTAATGGCCATTTGGTATTCAGCAATGTTAGACATCAAGTTGTACTGTGCGATTTTTTTATCTAAAGCACTTATTTTAGCGACAATTTCATAGCTTTCATCACTTTCGTCATTTTTCAAGCCTCTAAAAAAGCTCTCAATTGAAAAGCGATTAGTACCAATTATTGTTCCTCGATTTAATAAAGTCCATCCTTTCTCTTGGTCAAAATAAATTGTTGCAAGCAGATTGTATAGGATTTCAGCATTAGCGATACCAAACAGAAAAGTGTGAGCAGCCGATTGTTCCACCGGCAAATCAAACTCGGTGTCATTAATTTTTAGCAATTGATCCTTCCGCATCAAAGTATAATGTTTATCTTGGTGTGACAATTCAAGAATGAATTCGTAGTGTTCAAATCTTACAAAATCAGTATTGGGGATGGAAAAACCAAGAGTATATAAAATAGCTCTCATAAGAGTAGTTTTGCCTGTTGAATTATTCTTGCTATAAAAAACACAAACATCACTATTAAGGTCCACCGTTTTCCAATTGTAACTGTGATATTCTCTTATTTTAAATTCTAATAATTTCATAATTTCGCAGCCTCCTTAATTTGTTTGACTTTGGTGCGTCGTGCAATTACGGTCAATAGGAGTAATTTTATTACTGCTTCTCGCTTATAACTATCGGTTATCGTATCAAAATCCTGCTCGTATTGTCTCCACTCGGATTTTACATACTCATATTTGTAATTGTTTTTATCAGCAACAAAATTTCGTTTCTGCAAGAAATCTCCTGTGATTTTTGATGAATATGGATAGTCACAAGATCGTCTGTCAATAATGTTTCGATATTCTTGGACTAGTTCTTCGTAATCATCATAGTCACACACCCTATTGAAATCGTTTTCATCCAAAGGTGGATCAATTACAAGTATAATAACGGGCAGCATTATATCATTTTTGGTCAAGGTTAATTCTTTTTGGTCGCTTGGTTTGTCGGAACAGTTGACCATAAAAGTCTCAAACCAACTATCTAAAAGACGCTTGCTATATGAAGGATCGCCTATAGCATCGCGCAAGAATTCTGCTATTTTAGTTTTTACGTTAGCAAATTTGTTATCTCCTTCGCCAAAAAAATTCAATATGTGTATCTGAAACTTTTCGGTGGGAAAGTCTAAAGACACTTTAGATTTGATTTTTTCTTGGTCTTCATCGGAAAGTGTTGAAAAATCATATACATGTTCGTATTGAAATGCTGAAGCCATTTTACTGGATAGCGGATTAGCAATGTTCGTGATATATATCAGTCTTATTGCGTCACCGTTCTCTTTATCGGAATCCAACAATTTTAATGCGGCGTTTAAATTCGTCGAAGCAGTGCTCTGATTTCCCATTTGCGTTACGGATTTTGCTTGAGCATATATTTTTCCTGTGGGGAGCGTAAACTCTATATCATCGCTCTTACCCTCCATTTTCATAGAGGTAAAATCTTTTACATTATCAAGCATTAGCGTGATTCCGGCACCGACTTGAAACACCCAACCATATGCAGACGGCGATGCATTTGTATCTTTTTCTATTCCGTTTATTATAGACATAACAGCGCCCCCGTTTATATCACAAGTTGTCCACTACTCCCCACAACTCTTCCGCAGCAGAACACACTGTCATGCTCGGAAATGCGTATGGGCTTATACTTTTCATTATGCGAGAGCAGACAGCCGTTCCCGCGCTCCTTGATGAAGACATCGCCGTTGACAACGAAGATACCGACCTCACCTACATCAACAGAATCGCATTTTTCAACAAAAACCTTGTCTCCGTCGTGGTAGGTTGGCTCCATGCTGTCACCACCGACAGAAATCACGAAGTCCGCCTTCTCCGCTTCCTTGGATTCGGGAACAAGAATCTCCTCGGCAAGCTCGCTGTCAAGGATATTTCCCGTGCCTGCCGAAGCCGGAAGCGTGTAATAATCCATTCTCAGCATACGGCACTTGGATTTCCTGTCAGCCGCAGATACTCGCCTGTACTCGCTGTCGATCAGATAATCCACAATTTCTTTACCGTGTTCGTCAAGGACACGGTATTTTTTTATCGTCTCCCATTCGGCAGCCGTCGGGCGTTCCGACATCGATCGGCAACCGATCATCTCGTCTGCGGACACGCCGAGGAGATCACAGAGCTTCGCCAGTTTGTCACAATCGGGGCGACCGATTCCTTTTTCCCAGTTGTATATCACCCTGCCGGAGCTTTCGCCGAGCGCATCGGCAATCTCCTGTTGCGTCATGCCGCGGATACCTCTGTATTTTTTAATCTGTTCGCCTATTACGCTCATGCGAAATTCCTCCGAATTTTATTACGCATACAGTATACCACATCTCATTGTAGTTGTCAAGAACAAATACAATTATTTTGTGCACAGCTATTGACAACACAATGTTTTTGTAGTATAATATCAAATGCACAACGAGAAAGGAGAACAATATGGCGGGCAAGCGAAAAAACTTCTTTTACAGCCCAAAAGAGTAGGATTCACAGCATCAGATTTTCAAGCAGGTTAAAGCCGCGCCACAATTTCGGCTCGGTGCTTAACATCGGCCGGCAGAGCCGACCGGATTTGCGAGATTTCACGAGAAAATGCGAGATTTTGAGAGATTTCGAAAAAAGTCGTTTGTGTCACTTTTTCGGAGTCATGGCACTGAAATTCGCTTTCTATACCACAATTCGCGGAAAAGGCAGGCTTTGAAGCACTTTTTGTGCGACCGAGGAATGTCACTGATATTATCTCAGCTGATAATGAAAAGCGGGATGTAGCTCTTAAAAATGCGAATTTGTGTACATAAAGGCATTGCCAAACGGGCATAGGCGAGCAGGAAGGTTTTGATATTTCAATGTAAGGGAGGACACTGATTTGAGCATGAAAAAATTTTGGAAACGGTTGCAAGCCATACTGAGTGACAACAGAAGCGGCTTTTTCAGTGCAGAAGATTACAATCAATGGGTGGAAAGTCACAAGCAGGAGCTTGAAGAAAGAGAAAAAGCCGAAGCCGAAAGGCAACGGAGGGAGGAAGAACTCCTCGCAACATGGTTTTTCCGGGAAGAATATCTGAACGCCGGTTGGTTTAAGCGACTGCTACTGACAATTGAATTCTTGATCCGAGATAAGCGCGGCGAGGGGCATATCCCGCAAATTCCCGATAAAGTCCGAATGGAGATCGCCCGCTGTCTGCTGCCGGATATTATCGCATTTTTCGAATCCGATAAAGGACAAAAAGAGTTTGAGGAGTGGAAGAAAAAACATTGCTATCGGAATATGATAGTTCAAAAACATGCCACAGAAAAAGATGCAAATTAAAATATACTAGGATAAAAGCAGTAGCCTATTGAAATAACTCGAAAAATGATGTATAATGTAATGCAGAGAATGCTTAGTATATATTACATCACAGAAATGTGGTTACATGTGCCTTATGTTAAATAGGGTCGGGTCTTTTGGGGCTCTTACAAGCAGTTGCTGCGCACGCTTGTAATCCTCATTACAAGCGCACGCATCAACTGCTTAGCGGTAAGTATTCTCATCGACTAGGGGGGGTGATAAAATGGATTCTCGAATATATTCTGAAAAAACATTAGCCAGCATCAAATCACATTTAGAAAAGAACGAGAGTAAATTTATCACCTACCCCAAATTTATTTTTTTATGTGGAAAAGCCATAGATGGGCAGTATGAAAAAACCAACAGAGGTATTTTGCAAAACTATTTGCAAAAGCAGTCTGAAGACATTTTTATCGTTTTATCCGAACGCCTTTGGGAAGAGAGCTTCAATTCCAACATTGATTTGCTAACTTTTGAGGAGTTTTTGGCGGAAATCAGCGATGCAATTGTTTTATTCTGTGAAAGTCCAGGCTCTTATTGTGAGTTAGGAGCATTCGCGTACGCCAACAAACTATTCAGTGATAAGTTGGTAATCGTAATAGATGAACAGTATAAAGAAGCAAAATCATTTATAATGACTGGACCAGTTGCAAAGGCAAAACAGGATGGGGCAACTATAGTTTATGCGCAATTGGGAGGCAAGGGCTTATTGGCAAGCAAGGAATTGCGCGATATGGTTAGAGAAAAAGTCAAACAATTTTCTTCAAAAACAGCAACACTTAACCGAAGAAAATGCAATACAGTTCAAGATCAAATTTTGATTTCGTCATTTATAGTGGAATTGTTAGAATGCATTAAACTGTTGCAACCCATCTCCAAAAGCGACCTCGTTGAGCTTTATAAAATAATTAAAGGTTTTTCACATTTTACTTTTGTAAAGAGAGACGGCGACGCATTCCATAATGAAATAAAATATGATTACATAATTAAACTTCTGTCTAATGTTGGGCTAATTAAAATAGTTCACGATATTATTACTACTACCGAATATTCAAAAACGCAAAATTTGATGCTCAGGTATTACGGAAATGGTGAAAACAAGGAAAGGAATAAGTTGCTGTGTAGAAAATACCGATATGGAGGTACTGACTTGTGAAAATGGTTGACAAAATGGCTTCGGATTTGTGCCTTGACCAAGACTACATTGCATCAGTGGTAAAAAGATCGCGATTTTACTATAGAGATTATTACATTGATAAACGAGACGGTGGAAAAAGAAAAATATCACAACCTAGTTCCGAGCTGAAAACTTTGCAGTATTGGGTAAAGAAAAACATTTTGAGCAAACTCCCCGTTTCTGATTCAGCTTATGCCTATCAAAAAGGAGCTTCAATTAAGAAGCACGCTCAGGTTCACCAGAATTCAAGACACATATTTCACACAGATATTTGCAGTTTTTTCCCTTCTATCTCGTATGAGCATTTGCACCCTATCCTTTTGGAAAATTCAAAATTGTTTGAAGACTTGAATATTGATTTTGACTCAATAGATACCATACGAGATATTTGCTATAGGGAAAATCGACTTTGCGTTGGAGCTGTTAGTTCTCCAATTATATCCAACATTATAATGTATAGGTTTGATGTAATGGTGTTGAATTATTGTAGGAAGAATGATTTAAAATACTCTCGCTATGCGGATGATATTTATCTGTCTGCAAATTCTTACATTGATGCGCCACATATTGATTTTTTGTCCACCACGCTAAGAGATTTTGGATTTCAAATCAATGAGAAAAAAACTTACTTTTCTTCTACGAAATATCGTAGAAAAGTTACCGGCTTGATAATTGGGACTGACTCGTCTGTCACAGTTGGAAGCGAGAAGAGAAAACTTATCAAGAAACTTGTGTACGACAAACTTGTGCATAACGAAGGAGACGGTGACTCAATTTTGGGGTACTTAGCTTTTTTGAAAGACATTGAGCCTCATACATACAACAACATCATAGCAAAATATTCTCAATATTGTGAAGGGGATATCATTGACGCGTTAAGTAAATAGTCATGAAGGTTTATTTTGAACGCACAAGAATATAAAGCTCGGGGAGTATTTATACAGTTACTCCCCAAGCCTTGCCTTTTAATGGTTGCAATAAAAAACAAATCCGAACCAATTTCGATTTACGAAATAGTTCGGATTTGTTACGTTTGGTGGAGCCGAGGGGAGTCGAACCCCTGTCCGAAAATCTATTCATACAGCTTTCTCCGAGCGCAGACTGTCTTTTGAATTTCCCTCTCATGCCGCCGTCAGTCAGGCTGCATGAAAAGTATCTGTTTTATTCACGACGGATACAACAGGAAAAATCTCCGTTCGCGTTCATCACTGCATGACGCCAAGTCCCAAGCCGTGATACTCAAGGGAGTGACGGGCGGCTGAAAAGCCGCAGCACTTGCTATTTTATTATTGTTAGCGTTTATATTTAAGTTTGCGATTGTTTAAGGAGGTATCGCATCTCCGCTCGCTTACCGTACTGCAAAATCCCCGTCGAAACCTTTACGGCCCCATATAGGAGAGTTCTTTTATTTTCTGCTCTCTCTTTCATAGCGGTCAATTTCTCTTGCCGCCTGCTTCTTCGCCTCCGTTTCACGCTTGTCGTATAATTTCTTGCCTCGACATAAGCCAAGCTCCATTTTCACATTCTTTCCCGAGAAATAAAGCGGAACAAGAGTATAGCCCTGCTTGCCCACCAGCATGTTTAGTTTGAGAATCTCGCGCTTGTGCATAAGCAGTTTTCTTTCGCGAAGAGGGTCACGATTGAAAATATTGCCTTTTTCATATGGGCTGATATGCACGCCTGTGGAAAATATCTCGCCATCCTTGATATAGCAATATGAATCCTTTAAATTGACAGCACCCGCGCGAAGCGATTTCACCTCAGTGCCGAAAAGAGCTATGCCCGCTTCATAAGTATCGTCCACAAAAAAATCATGGCGCGCCTTTCTGTTCTGTGCTATCACCTTGATATTCTTTTCCGGCATGAAATCACCTCCCGTATCATGAAACTGACCATAAACAGTATATCACAAGTCGCGCGTTTAGTCAATACGTCTTTACCGTCATTTTTTGCCGATAAATATCATATACTATTGAAAAACGCCGCGAAATATGGTATATTGAAAATAAAAAAACAGGAGAAAAATCATGACAGAAACAGAGAAGATGTTTTTCGGCAAAATGTACAATCCTTTTGCCGAAGGAATGCCGGAGGCACGCAGGCATGCACATGAATTATGTCAGAAGTACAATGCGATACCGGAGAGCGAAGCGGAAAAGCGTGAAGAAATCCTCCGCCTGCTGATGCCTGACCATGCTGAGGGCGTCTATTTGCAGGGACCTGTTTATTTTGATTTCGGCACACACATCTCCATGGGAAAAAATTCATATGCAAATTTCAACTTCTGCGTCCTCGATGAAAATCGCGTTACTATAGGTGACAATGTTTTTATCGGTCCGAACTGTTCTATACTCACGCCCATTCATCCTCTCTGCCATGAGGACAGAAACACCGGTTTTGAATACAGCGCTCCTGTAACTATAGAAGATAATTGTTGGCTCGGCGGAAGCGTCACGGTACTTCCCGGAGTGACAATCGGTGCAGGCTCCGTTATCGGCGCAAGCTCTGTTGTTACAAAATCAATCCCCGCAGGCTCTCTCGCATACGGCAATCCCTGCCGTGTCGCAAGAAAGCTGACGGAAGCCGACCGTATAGCAAACCGCCCCGAGCTTTTCTGAAAAAACGCATAAAATAGTCTCCCGCAAAGCATACTTTTACGGGAGGCGATTTTTATGGATTCAAGAGAAAGATATCTCATCAAAAATACTACGCGTGAAGAGCGTGAAGCGATAGTCCGCAAATCGCTCGGCAGCGGAGACTGTGCGGGATGCGCGGGATGCGACGGCGTTTCGTGCCCGGACGGGCTTGAAATGTATATGCCGTATATCGATGGCAAAATGGAAATTTTCGAGATAAATAAGAAAATCCGCGGCGGCACCGTTTCATGAAAAAACCGGCAGGCACTTCCCTGTCGGTTTTCTCGGGTTCCGTATAAATATGCGACGCGGCAAATAGTGTGAAATAATGAAAAATGATGAACATATCCGAAAAAAACGTAAAATAGATTTTATAAAAAGATGCATGAGCCGGCATATCGTCGGCAGGCGAGCATCACAACAGAAGCCGGATTGATGCTTTATTTTTTATATTTATTCCGCTTCTGCTCATAAAAATGATACATTGAGAAGTGAGATATTAAGTATATAATAGTTGCAAAAATCAGCCGATTTCTCAAAGCACCGCCTATTATATTATGAAACATTATAAATAAACACAAGCGAAAACCGAAACTATTGCATAAATCCCCCAAAAGCGCAAACAATATAGTTGTTATCACCACAAAATATTCTTGTAAAATGAAAATTTGGAGGATTTATATAAATGAAAGCAACAGGAATTGTGCGACGCATAGATGATCTCGGCAGAGTTGTCATTCCAAAGGAAATTCGTCGCACCATGAGAATACGCGAGGGCGACCCGACGCTGACAACATTGACACCGCAGAGCCGATTTATCTTCGCAATGCTCGATCTGTCAAAAAGGCTTGGCTTGACATGTGCAGAATAACGAAAAAAGTGATACAATGAGACGGGTACATTACAAAATCAGAGGCGGGAATCGAAACAATTTCCGCCTCTGATTTATTTCAAAGTCAATAAAGCAGGTAATAAAATGATAAAATCTTTTTGCCGAAACGACGCTCTGTCGGTAACGGTTATTACGAATTGTTGCTTACAATGTCACGATCTGTACTCTGCCATCAGCTCCTTAAACAGCTCTTGCGTCGATGGCGGAGTATAGGTTATTGCGTTCGCTCCTGCGGCAATGGTCTCCCGAATACTCTCGTTGGTCTTTCCGCCGGAAGCAATAATCGGGACTTTCGGAAATTCCGAGCGGATTTTCTTAACAACACTCGGTGTGTCTTTTCCGCATGCAACATTCAGAATGGTAGCTCCATACCGCAAACGGCTTGCAATATCCGTATTCTCATTGGTCACCGTAATAATAACGGGAATATCCACGGCATTGCTTACAGCCAGAAGATTCAGATTTGAAATCGGCGCGTTCATAACGACACCCATGGCGCCCTGTGATTCCACATCCTTTGCCAGAGATACTGTTCTCAATCCTTTTGTTGTGCCGCCGCCCACACCGCAAAATACAGGGATATAGGAGGCTCTGATAATAGCATCGCTGATGGCTTGCTGCGGTGTGAAGGGATATACGGCAAATACCGCATCCGCATCACAATTGCGAATGATTGCAAGATCCGTAGTAAAAACAAAACTTTTGATCCGTCGCCCGTTAATGATAATTCCGCTGGCTTGAAATACAGCATTCGGAATTCTCAATATATGTCGACGCAACCTGCTTTCAATCTGAGGGGTTGGTTCCTTTCTGTTTTCTTCCATACTGAACCTCCGAGCTTAGATTACTGTATTCAGTATAGCATATTTGGTTCAAAAAGTCAATTGAAGCTCAAATGAAGCGAGAGAGGCAGTATTTTCCATGCAACTTTTGGGGTGCATATCAGATAAGGTGCTTTTCAAAATGCGAAAAAACAGAGACGATTGCCACATTGGCTTTCGTCTCTGTCCGTTTTTCGGAGCTTTTTGACAGCCCCGCATTTTTACGTCCGAACCTGCACTGAACGCAGGCTCAGATCATATATTATTTTTTCTAAGTCAATTGTCCCAATAAATTTTGCCGCTGAAGCATTTATTTGCTACCGGATCAGTAGAGTCATTTTCATGAACAGAGCTTACGGTAATAATATCATCGGAAGCGAATACCGATATCTCCAGTTTCGGCGGAAAATACTGATCCTTTTCGGTTGCTTTTTCTGCGATGGCTTTGTCCAAAATTGTCGCCTCCTGTCGAATTTCTACAGATAATATTTTATATTCCGATAATAGTTTTGTCAATATGTTTTCGCATATTTTTCACATTTTTTATTATTTCGAGCAGTTGCGGGCATATGCGTAATCTGCGCCTTCAAAGATCAATTTCAAGCTTTGAGAGCATTTCTTTGGCATCAGTCTGTTCTTTGTCGGTAGTGGAAGAATTAAGCTTCAGTTCATTCACACTGCGCTTGACTCCACCGCAGAAAAGTAGCTTGAACCATCGGCGCAGTTCATAAAACGGGAGCAAAGCACGCTTTCCAACAAGTGACGGGTAATGAAACTTCAAGACATCATATGGTAGCCAAATACGAGAGAAGGCATATCTGAACTTTCCGCCTGTTCGAATTTGCTGTACGGAAACGCGATTTTTTGTTGTGCCATACACTCCGCCTTTCAGGAGATAGTCTTGCATTCGGTGAGTTATTTCAGTATGCTCACCATTTCCGAACCACGCTTCAGACAAAGCTTCCGCTTGCTTGGCAAATGTAAGCAATCCACCTTCTGCAAGAAGCGCATCGCGCTTCTCCTTGTCAAACGGAACACGGTGATTCAAAACCCAGATATCAATAAATGGACGAATTCCGCATCCGCCGTTTACAAAATGCTTTGCCATATGTGCGGTATGATAGAAGAAAAACAGATCATCTCCGAAAGCGTATTCCGAAGTATCGGAAACGGGAGATGCATTTTTCCATGTACTTCTCAGAACATCTGCCGCAGAGCCGACTATTTTGTCTTCAATCAGACTGTAATGCAACTCCAGATGAACACCGCTGTCAGAAAACATGCCGACATCGTGTGAGCCTTTTGAATCGGCTTTGTATCCCGCAGCAAAGGTAAGTGCCGAAACAGCACGCTCAAGGTCGCTTTCATGCACAAGCACATCAATATCACAGCTTGTCCTCATCCACGGCTCGGGGTAATACTGCCGTATCACAGAACCTTTAAGCGGTATAAACGGAATCTCTGCCTCATTAAGGACTTTGCGTAACCGCCCAAGCTCGTAGTTTATCTTCTCATATCTGTAAACCGCAAGCATTATCTGCTTCTGGAATTTTGCCTTGATCTCACCGTCTTCGATGAGATCATTTTTTATCAGCGCGTCGCCGACAAGATGGGCAAGGTCATGGGATTTTGAGAGTTTGTACAGCTTTGCAAGTTCTTCTTCCGTGAGTGTATACTGCGACTTATCAATGCTTTTGCCGCAGACCTCGCTTGCAATCAAATCCATCATCGTGCGGATTATCTTCTCCATACCTGCCCTCCTTTTATACATTTCATTCAATCAAACTCAGCCGAACGGAGATTTTCCATTCGTTGTCCACCGCACGCCACGTGGAGGCTTTGATCTTGTGCGGTAACCCGCCCATTCGGGCGGGCTTTGCATTTAGTTGTTTGTAACCATCTTGCCGTCTTCACCGAAGTAGTAAGTGCCTGCTGGGAGCAAACCGTTTGCATATTTTTCCGTAATTGTCTGATTTCCGCTCTGTTTCAGCTTGCCGCTGTAGCATACATAATAGTAGGCATCCTCAATTTTGATAAGACCTGTGCCCATCGGGACATATCCATTTTCATTTATGTAATATATTCCGTCGGGAGCGGTAAACAGCCCCTGCTCTCTTATCTCGCGCACAAGCACACCGTCATTGCCGAAATCAAAGACATATTTCTTGAAAGATGTGCTGTCACGAAGAACCTGTATGCCATATGTGAGATATCCGTCGTTTCCGAAATTATATGTCTTGCCGTCAATTTCATGAAGCGTCATATATCCCGGGTTACGCGCCACATAATAGCTCGGACCGTAATAATAGCGTGTGCCTTTATCATCTGTATGCCAAGCGCCGTTAGTCATGCCTGTCTCATCAAACAGGTATGTCACGCCGTTTACAGTATATTCTCCTGTTACGGCAGCTTTGGTGTATGAGCGGAAGTAGTGCCATTTCTCACCGATCTGTACCCAGCCGCCAAGATTCTGACCTATATAATCATAGTAGTATGCGCCATTGTGCTTATAGAGTCCGATATATGTATCAAAGTCTTCGGCATTATTGCACTTGCCGCAAATCAAAGTCGTTCCGTCTTCGCTGAGTTCATATTCATGTTTACTGCAAACTTCAAGCTTACGCTCAAACTTGTCGATAAGCGTTTGATTTCCGTTTGCATCAACATCGTATGTCAAAATGCTCAGAGAATCGTTTGTGGCATAACCTGTGATATAAATCGAGCCATAATCCTGCGTAGGTGTTGCTATGCCTGTTTCTGTTGTAGAAACAAATGGGAATCCGTTATCGGAGCAGGTATATTTCTTTTCGCCTGCTGTTCCGGCAATATAATATGTAACGCCGTCGATTTCGGAGGTGCGTGCATAGCTGTGGTCATGACCTGAGAATACACAGGTTATTCCTGCGGCAGCAGCCGCTGCGGGTAGCTTTTCATTGTAGAAAAGGCTGTCGCGTTGTTCGCTGTTCGAATAATATGTGGGAACATGAATAACCAGAATCTTCCAAGGACAATCTGATTTCTTCGCATCCTCTACAAGCCAGTCAAGTGCTGACTGCTTTACATTGTCATCCAGAGTATAGCCGAATGTTGCGACATATACCTGACCGTATTCGCAGGAGTAATAACCTCCGGCTGTATCCGCAAGGGAACCGAATATCGAACGGGCGGCATCTGCATTTGAGTCGCCGAATGTTTCATGGTTTCCTATAACGTGGAGAATATCGGTATCGGCATAAATTCCGCTTGAGAATACGCCCATTGCCGTTTTCCATTCGCCGTATTCGTTTACATTGTCGATTCCGTCGCCGAGCTGTACGCCGAAATCAAAAATTCCGGCTTTTTTAAGAAGTTCAGAGTATTTTGCAGCGACGATAGCATCTTCTCCCTGCATATCACCGATTATGAAGAAATTTGTCTGCTTCGTGATTTCCGAAGCTGTTTTGAAAGATTTTACTTCGGACCATGTGTTGCCGTCGCCAACCTGATAATAATATGTGGTGTTGGCTGTCAGACCCTTAACAATAACGCCGTTTGAGAAGTTTGCGGCATTTGTTGTCTTATATGATATGCGGTTGCATTTGCCTTCAATTTCGGCTGCATCACTCATATCAGCAGCTGTGGAAATTCTTACAAGTGCTCTTTCCATAGCCTTTGAAGGATTTGTCATCCATGTGATATTTTTGGAATGAGCAGGATCATTTGTTGCATTGTAAACGATATAATAAGGTGAATCCTCTCCGATGGCGGGATAGCTTGCTATCTCTGTCGGGAACGATACAGCACCGTTTGCATCCTTTGCATAAACCGTCCATTTTCCGCTTGCTTTGGCAAAATAGTCTGTACGCAGAATGCCGTTTGCATCTGTTGAGCCTATTGCCGCATCGCTGATATAATCTACGATCTCGGCTCCCGCAACAGGCGTGCCGTTTTCATCGGTAATGCTTACATTACCGTCTATGCCGACAATCATTACATCGGAAGAAACCGTATATTTGCTTGCAACAGTGAGTTTTACAGTCTTTGTAGCAAAGCCCCAGTCAAGCTTGTGCTCATTTTCCGTATAAGTATCCTCGAGAATCGAGAGCCAGCCCTGAGATACTCTCCATTCAAATGACGAACCCTCGCTGAGATCTGTCGGAGCCTTTACTACCACGGTGGCTACGACTGTACCCGAAGTAGCTTCGCTGTTGGGTTTGACAGCAAGTTCAAGAACGCCGTCGCTATATGAATAACGGTCGAGACTGTAGCCTGCTGCAGGAATGACTTCCTGTATGGAAAAGTTTTTGCTTATGTTGATTTTCGCATAGACTTCTTTTGTATTTGAAGAGGGAGCATCCGAATAAATATTGAGTCTGTATGTATCACCGAGATAGAGTTTGGCATTTTCATCGAAGGAAACGCCAAGCGACGGATACTTGGATTCGGGATCCGCAATAGTGAAGTAAACCGTTTTTGTCGTCACATTACCGTTGTTGTCTTTGACATAGCACATAAGTGAGTGATCACCTTGAGAGAAACTCATTTGCATCTGGCTGAAGCCCTCGTTTGAAAAGTCTTCGCCACTGCCGACATTGCCGCCGTCAAAGTAGAAAAGCTTTGTTACGATACCGGATGCATAACGGTCTGTAAGTTCATTATCGTCATAGTAGAAACGGAACATAGGGAAGTTTGTGTCAAGAATCTGTCCATCGATAAATTCCGTTTCATTGCCTTGGCTGTCAATGGTTGTTATCTTGCTGATTGTAGGTTCCGTTACATCTTCGTTGTTTGCACCGTAGACGAATTGGAGGTTATCTACGAGTATATAACCCTTGCGTTCGCTTCTCGGGATATATGTTGCGTCCTTTGTCCATGATCCTTGCCCGCCGGACTGACCGTTTACGGTTATACCGTAGTTGTTGTAGCAGTCCATTACGCGGATGGTTTCGCCCTTGATTATTCGTATGAGCTGTCCGGCATACTGAGAAAGGTCTGCTTCGACATATTTCCATCCTGTCCAGTTGATACCGCCGACATCGCCTGTTCCTTTAGCCCATGCAGGAGCGCACTGCTCCGTGAAGTTGACATATGTATACTGACCGCTTGTGCCGACTTTTATAGCCGCGCGCAGCCAGAAGTTGCCTGTGCCCTCGGGAGCATAGACCCATGCACCGATAGCCGTAGGCGAACCCGTAAGCTCAATATCATGGGAAAATCCGAGGCAGGCGCCTTCAATACCGTTTGTTTCGGTGAAGTCATAGTTGATTTTCACCGCGCCGTTACCGAAACGGATGATATCGGTCCATTCCGGCATATCGGATGTAACAAGCTCAAGCCATTCCTTGCCGCCGCGGCTCGAGGTTGCATTATTCATGTAGTGATATGAAATTACATCGCAGGTATTTTCATCGTAAATAACGCCGTCCTTGACATTTGCCTGCCATGCAAACGAGCCGTTTATGCCTGTACCGCGGCCGAAATGGTCGTAGCGCAGACCGTCTGTATCGCCGCCGTCAAGCACGATTGAAGGCTGCATACCGACATTGACCGTCGTTGTGGCGGTAAGCTCCGCATTTCCTGTATACTTTGCCGTGACGGTTGCCGATACGGAAGCGAGATAGTCGTTTGTAACATTGAAAATCAAGCCGTCAAATGTTCCTGCCGTGCTGTCCGAAATAATCCATTCGATATCGGCAGGTTTCAGATTGATTGTTTTGCCCTGATATTTTGCAACAAGTCCGAGGTCGCTTGACTCTTCATATTTCAGATTCAGTGAATCCGAATTGAAAGAAAGCTCGTCCGGAGTCTCAATATAGAAAGTTGCATCTCCGACGACTTTGCCCTCATTGATAAGATTTACTTTTACAGTTCCTTCGGTTCCGTTTGAAACAAATGATGCGGTTGCGCGGTTACCGCTGATTTGCTCATTTGTTATCTGTCCCATTTTTTCATATCCGTCCGCCAGTTTCCATGTGGCGGTTTCGGGAACGGAATTTGCTGCTGTTCCGGAATAGTCTACACCGAGACCGGAAAGCTCAACTACCGACATAGGCGTGTAGTATTCCTCTGAGGGTGTTACTGCCGCATGGTCAAATTCTCCGGAGGGTTTTGCCGTGGATATGATAAGAAGTCCTGTCAGAGTAGGGCGCTCTGTACCGTCGGAGGGCACATTGCGAACCTTGAGTTCTCCGGTTCCTTCGCGTTCCGAAATAAATGTGGAAGTACCGCCGCCGTCGCAGTTGATAACATTGACGCATCCCATATCCACCATGGCTTTTGCTGTTTCATACATGGTAAAGCCCATGGAAGTAGGAACATTACGCCCGTCGTTTACAAGCATAACAAGCGTACCGTCTGCTTTCAGTCCGATGGCTGTACGCGGAGCACGGCCAACTTGAGAATGATCCTCGGAATAAAGGATTGTGCCGTTCTTCACAAGCCATCCCGTACATGTGACGGCGTTCCATTCATTGCCGGTGAGAGGCTCATCACCGTTTCTGAGTTCATACGAGCCGTCCTTATTCTGAACGAAGTAGCCGTATGAATAAACTTCCTCGTGCTGAACATCGCCGTTTATAACGAGGATACCCATAGGCTCATCCGAGCCGAAACGAAGGTTTGTGTTGATTGCACCGACAACATTAACACCGAATTTCGATTCAGCTGAAGCTGCCTGCGCGGACATGACCTGCGTGCCCCAGTTACGACCGTCCTGATTTTTGTAGCTTGCCATAACATGAGCATAGGGGGCATTTGGTTCCACTTCAAAAACATAGATTTTGTTTTGGTTCTTACCTGTCTTATCGTTTAAAACAATATTGGACTCTGTGACACCCGGCGAAATCGCATAGTCCTTTTTCGACACAACTATATTATAGTTGTCATCGGTTGTGTCAAAGCTTACAAGCGCCGCCAATGCGCCGATCGGCAATGTGCAGACCAGCATAAGCACGCAGAGTAACCATGACACGATTCGTAGTAATTTGCTGTGGTTTTCCATGTTTTTTCTCCTTTTTGTGTTTTTTATAGTTTCCCACTTCCCCCCTGATAGTGAAGAAAACCCAAGGTAAAGCTTCCGCCCGAGAAAATCGGTGGCGGAATGTCGAAATGAAATACAGAAATTTAGATTTAAATTTATCTCATTTATCGCGCTGTATCATCCGCGATAAAAATCTGCATACCACTCTGCGAAACGACGAAGACCTGTGCGGAGCGGCGTATTCGGTTTGAAGCCGATATCGGCTTCAAGTGTCGAGGTATCGGCAAAAGTCACGGGCACATCTCCCGCCTGCATGGGCACGAGCTTTTTATGCGCTTCGAAGTCATAATCGGCAGGAAGCACCTTCGCACGAATCAGCTCTTCCTGCAAAATCGTCACAAAGTCAAGCAGATTTTCGGGACTGCTGTTGCCGATGTTATATATACGGTATGGCGGAAGAGGAAGTCCGTCCTCGCCGTTCTTTTTCTCAGGCGCGCGCTCCATGACGCGCTTAATGCCTTCAACAATATCGTCCACATAGGTAAAATCGCGTTTGCAGTTACCATAGTTGAATATCTGAATTGTCTCGCCCTTCAGAAGCTTGTTTGTAAATCCGAAGTATGCCATATCCGGTCTGCCGGCAGGACCGTAGACCGTGAAGAAGCGAAGTCCCGTGGATGGGATATTGTACAGCTTGGAGTAGGCGTGCGCGAGCAGCTCATTCGACTTTTTGGTTGCGGCATAGAGTGAAACAGGATTGTCCACCTTATCATCTGTTGAATACGGAACCTTTTTATTCGAACCGTAAACCGAAGAAGAGGAAGCGTAAACAAGGTGTTCGACCGGATGATTACGGCAGGCTTCAAGAATGTTATAGAAACCTATAATGTTGGATTCTACATATACGTCGGGATTTGTTATTGAATAACGCACGCCCGCCTGCGCTGCAAGATTCACGACGATTTCGGGTTTGGATTCCGTAAAGATTTTCTCAATGAGCGCTTTGTCGGCGATATTTCCCTTTACAAAGACCCATTTGCAATCGGCTTTTTCGGATGCCAGCGCTTCAATCTCCGCAAGGCGATACTCCTTTATCGAAACGTCGTAATAATCATTCATATTGTCAAGCCCGACGAGCTTTACGCCGCGAACCGTGCGAAGAAGCTCCAAAGCGAGATTCGCTCCGATAAAACCCGCCGTGCCTGTTATGAGAATAGTTTTGTTTTCAAGCTGTATATTCGGTTTCAGCATTTTGTTATCCCCTTGTATTCTCTCTTTACCGTTTCATAACTTTCAAGATTACCGATATCATAGCGATTTCCCGGCATTTCCATTGCATGAACCAATGATCTTTTACAAAGCTTCCCGGAGCATCGGTACCGCAACCTTCGGCGATAGCGTCTTTCACACGCTTTGCGTCTTCTTTCGTATAGTAATAAAACGGCGGACAGCACCAGTGCGTTGCGGGTGTCGGCGATTTTTCGGTCATATTTGTGACAAGATCATTTTCGTCAACCGTCAGCACGCCGCATTTGAGCAGCTTTTTCTCGGACGGCTCATAGTAGCGCATGACGCATGAGGTGTTTTTCTCTTTGCAATAGGAAATGAACTTCGTCAGGCTGAAATCCAGCACGTTATCGCCCGCAATGACCAGCATATCGTCGTCAAGCTGTAGTTTTTCGGTTGTAAACTCTATGTCGCAGACCGCACCGAGGCGCGTTTCATTTGTGCTTGTGCCGTCGTCCACGACCGTGATTTTATACAGTTTTGTTTTTGCCCATTCTTCAAAATGATGAGCGAATTTGTGATTGGAGATGACGATATATTCATCGATTTTGCCGGATGTGTCGATATCATCAATAAGCCAGTCAAGAATTGTTTTCTCACCGACCGTCAGCAAAGGTTTCGGAAAATTCTCGGTCAGCGGATAAAGTCGCGTTGCATATCCTGCGGCAAGAATCAGGCATTTCATAATCTCACCCCGTCTGCCGTATGGCAGATATGCGCGCTGTATTTGCCCTTGAGGTCCGGAAAAGCGGCAAGATATTCATGCTCAACATTTTCAAGGATTTCGCTTTCATACGCAGGGTCAATCAGCGCCATACAGCACCCCTTGAAGCCTGCTCCGGAAAATCGTCCGCCGTAAATACCGTCGGTATGCGTCATGATTTCATAAAGCCTTATGAGTTCGGGAGAGCCTGTCTCCCAATTATGTATAGAAGAAAAGCCGCTTTCAAACGAAAGTTTTCCGAATTCCTCAATATCACCGCGTCGCCATGCTTCGGCTCCCGCTTCCACGCGGGCAAATTCCGTATACCAATGTTCGGCACGCTTTGCCCAATTTTCCGGGAGCTTATCCTGATATTGAAGATATGTCTCATATGGCACATCGCGCAGATTCGTTTCTTCAAACTTGCCGTACTCCATTCCCGAAAATGCTTTTAGCGCATAGGCAGCGCTTCGACATTCATCTACGCGCATATTGAATTTGGAGCTTGCCAGCGAGCGTTCAAGTCCGCTGAAAAAGATCGCAATCTCAAACGGCTTCATCGACGGAGCCGTGGGAATCAGCTCATAGCTACCGTCACGCATATCCATATACAGCAGGTGGTCTTTTCTGCAATACACCTCGCAGCTCTGATCCAGCCTGCCGCAGGACACACCGACATATTTATTTTCTGCCTCCTGTGATATATCGATAAGCTCACTCGGCAAAAGCAAGATGCCATTGAGATGGCAGAGTGCCGAGAGAAATGTGATTATCACCGCGGCGGATGAAGAGAGCCCGCCTATCGGAAGTTCGCCATCCAGCACGGCGCAAAGTCCGACTCTCAGTGGATAGCGTCGGTTCAGCGCGATAGTGGCACCGCGCAGATGGTCTGCCCAGTCGTCCTGCTTATCAGTCGGCGCTGACGAAACATGCCACTGCGCACGTTTAGGAAACTGCAACGATGAAATTTCCACCACGCCGTTCATCTTCGGTCCGTAAGCGATATATATTCCTTTGTCTATGGCAAATCCCGTTATCTTCCCGAGTTGGTGATCGCTATGCGCACCAAGCGGGCAGACACGATACGGCGTGAACGCCGTGTACTCGGGTGACCGATGATATATTTCCTCGAAATGGTGAGTTACATTGAGATTTACATATTCCAAATGGCATTTCATTGACATAACCATATTCCTTTATTCGCTATTTACTCTTTGTATGCTGTCAGCCGCGATGTATTACCTTGTGTAGCAAAGCAATACAATCATTTCTGTAAAACAAGACATTACTGCCTATAGTTACCAAACAAGCCAAAACCGTAATTACAACCGCCGCAAGCACCCACTGCGCATAGTTTGAAATATCAAAAAATGTAAGAATATATTTTCCGATAACAAATATCAATGCCACTGTGGACAAATTGATAAATTCTCTCTTAAAAAAGCAACTGATTTTGCGGTTTAAAATATTTTTTTTAAGATAAACGACATAAAAAATAAGCTTATACAATGTTGCTACAACAGTACCTACGGCAACTCCGATAAGGCCAAATCTTCTTACAAGTAATATTGAAAGCAAAACATTGACAAGTGCCTCACCGTATGCCGCCCATCGAGTCTGACGAAAATGCCCCGCAGCTATCACGGAAGAAGAATAAGGTGAACTAAGACATGTTATAAAAGCTGCAACCGTCAGCAGTACGCCAAACAACGGCTCAATATAGTTAGCATCGGATACATTTGCGGTATATATTTTGACAAACGGTACAATCATAACAGCCACACAGATAGCTGAACACAAGAGACTTCTTCCCAGACCAAACTGATAGATCAGCAACGTATAGCCGACCAGTCCGAACAAAATAGAAGGAATTCCGGACAGTCCTGTAATGCAGGCACTGATTACATGGTAAAATATACTTTTCCTTGTATAAAACACAAGATAAACAGCCACACCGATTCCGATGATTCCCCCCATGAGTGCCGAAAGTGCGCCAAGATAGATAGATCCCATCAGTGCCGGATAGATTCCACCTGCTGTTCCAAGCGGTACCCCCGCCGGCTTATCCAGAATAAACGAAAGACTCATCACATTCTTTCCCTTCCAGAAGATATACAGGAATAAAAACAACGTCACTGCAATTGTAAGAATTCCAAGGAGCCCTGCCAGGATGCGTATCACATACTTTGTCAGTTTATTTTTCATGTTCTGCAAACCTCCTCTTCAACAACTGCCCTGCCAGGATCACTACAACAAGTATCACAAGCAGCACAAGATTTGCCACATAAAGCACCGACAACGAAGATAGAGCCTTCCAAAGCATATTCCACTTTACCATCCACA
>ERZ773192.1612-NODE-1612-length-21821-cov-5.132546_pt1 | contig 21821 bp, 18 predicted proteins | sample MGYA00581010_ERZ773192 | MGnify/ENA primary metagenome ERZ773192 (study PRJEB29015, sample SAMEA2737741) | human gut metagenome | biome: human gut; feature: human-associated habitat; material: faeces | place: China | collected 2012 ...
GGCTGACACCGCCGACACCACCGAACCGGCTGACACCGCCGAGCCTGCCGATACGACCGACGAACCTGTCGTCGCCGATGAGATTGTCCCAGTCATGAAGGCCGACGGCTCTGCCTACAAGGTCGCCATGATCTGCGACTCCAGCATCAACGACGGCGGCTGGGGCGCGGCCTGCTACAACGCCATGATCGCCGCGGCCGAAAAGATGGGCTGGGAGACCGAGGTCACCGACTCCATCTCGCAGGACGCCTACTATGATTCCATCGTCGCCTACTGCACCCTCGGCTACGACATGATTTACGCCCCCGGCAACCAGTACACCGACGCCGTCCTGCAGGCGGCTGAGGAATATCCCGACGTGGCCTTCGCCCTGCTGAACGGTGCGGAAGATACCCCCGCCAAGGCCGTCAACGGCAACGTCTCCTCCCTGCTCCCGAACGCGCAGCAGATCGGCTGGATCGCGGGCGCCCTCGCCGGCCTCATGACCGAGAGCGGCAAGCTCGGCTTCATCGGCGGCATGGAGCTCGACACCACCAAGGGCAAGATCGCGGGCTTTGAAGAGGCGGCCAAGTACGTCGCCGAGCAGGAAGGCAAGACCGTCGAGCTGCTCAACGTCCCCTATGCCAACTCCTTCTCCGACGCCCCGAAGGGCAAGGAATTTGCCACTGAGCTGATCGCCCAGGGCGCTGACGTCTTCTTCGGCGACGCTTCCGCCGTCGACTCCGGCGCGCGCGAGGCCATCGACGCGGCCAACGCCGCCGCGGGCGAAGTCAAGATCTACGACATCGGCCAGCCTGCCGACATCCTCGGCCAGAACGAGTGCATCATCTGCTCTCAGGTCACCGACAACTCCGCCATGATCGTCGCCTCCATGCAGGCTGTCATCGACGGCACCTTCGGCGGCGCGACGCTCTACGGCACGCTGCAGAACAACACCCTCTCCGCCGGCGCGCTGAGCGATCTTGTTCCCGCCGACGTGCAGGAGAAGTACCTCGCCTACATCGACCAGATGATCGCGGGCACGTTTATGCAGTAATCTCTTGCGGAACGCCCAAAGCGCCCGGCGGACCCTGTGTCCGCCGGGCACTTTCCCGTTTTCGGGCATTCTCGCCGGGAAATGCGGCTGCCGACCGGGGAAAACTGTCGATTTCTCCGGTTGACTCTTTTCCGATGTGTGTTATAATGTGGGCTGTCTGAAACAATATAAAATTGTAGCGCCAAGGTGTCCACCGCAAGGCGGGTGAAAAGGGAATCCGGTGAGAATCCGGAGCGATGCAGTCACTGTGTACGGGAGCGGACCTGCAAAGGAAGCGCCGGACCGGCCAGATGGCCGGTGTGTGCGTCCTTACCACTGGGAAACCGGGAAGGGCAGAGCCGCGAAGAACGAAGTCAGGAGACCTGCCTTGGCGTGGAATCTCAGATCCGCTGTCTACGGGTCGGCCTTCCTGCAAGTTTGTATGGTCTTCCGCTTTGGAAGACAACATTCGATACGGAAAGGGAGAGCGGCTGCGGCAACGCAGCTGTTTTTATATTTTTCAGAACATTTTAGAAAAGAGGTAGACCTCACATGAAAAAGACCCTCGCGCTTGTGCTCGCAGCCGTGATGCTGCTGAGCCTCCTCTCCGCCTGCAAGAGCAGCGCGGACGAGACCCCCGCCGTAGACCCCGCAGAAACCGAACAGACCACTACCCCCGAAGAGACCACGCCCGCCGAGGAGCAGACTCCGGAAGAGCCGCAGCCCTCTCAGGAAGAGCTGGATCAGGCAGCCGCCGACAATGTCGCCGCCCTGATCGACGCGATCTATGTCCAGTCCCGCACCGATGAGACCGACGCCCAGTGCGAAGCGGCCAAGGCCGCCTGGGACGCCCTGACCGATGCGCAGAAGGAGCTCGTCGAAGGCGACGAGGCCAGCCCCGATTACTTCGGCCTCGATACCGGCGACGCTTCGCTCGACGATGCGCGCAATCAGGATGAGATTGGCGAGAACGAGCTGCTCGTTGTCTCCTTCGGCACGTCCTACAATGACAGCCGTGTTGCCGACATCAAGGGCATCGAAGACGCCCTGCAGGCCGCGTATCCCGACTGGTCCGTCCGCCGCGCCTTCACCGCGCAGATCATCATCAACCACGTCCAGGCCCGTGACGGCGAGAAGATCGACAACATGACCCAGGCGCTCGACCGTGCAGTTGCCAATGGCGTCAAGAACCTCGTTGTCCAGCCGACGCACCTGATGCACGGCGCAGAGTATGACGAAATGTGCGAGGCAATCGAAGCCTACCGCGACAAGTTTGAGTCTGTCGCCATTGCAGAGCCGATGCTCGGCGAGGTCGGTTCCGATGCCACCGTCATCAACACCGACAAGGAAGCCGTCGCCAAGGCGATCACCGCAGCGGCCGTTGCCGATGCGGGCTTTGAGAGCCTCGACGCCGCGAAGGACGCGGGCACTGCCTTCGTCTTCATGGGTCACGGCACTGCGCACGTGGCAAAGGTCACCTACAGCCAGATGAACACCCAGATGCAGCAGCTCGGTTATGAGAACGTCTTCATCGGCACCGTCGAGGGTGAGCCCGAAGAGACCTCCTGCGAATCTGTCATCGAGGCCGTCAAGGCAGCCGGCTACACCAACGTCGTGCTCCGTCCGCTGATGGTCGTCGCCGGCGACCACGCCAACAACGATATGGCTGGTTCCGAGGAAGATTCCTGGAAGACCATGTTCGAAGCCGCTGGCTTCACCGTCGACTGCCAGATCCACGGCCTCGGCGAGATCGCCGATGTGCAGGCGCTCTATGTCGCCCACACCAAGGCTGCGATCGACTCGCTGAACGCCTAATTTGACTTAAACTGAGCTCCGGGGTGGGGAAGACCTGCCCCGGAGCCAAGCGCCATTCAGGAGGAACCATCATGAAAAAGACCATCGCCCTTGCGCTCGCTGCGCTGATGCTGCTCGCGCTGCTGACCGCCTGCGCGGCCAAGCCCGCAGAGACCGAACCTGCAGAGCTGGAACAGACCGTGCAGACCGAACAGCCCGCCGAACCCGAAACCGACGAGACTGCGGAGGATGCGGATGCGTCCGCCGAAGAAGAGACGCCCGCCGAACCGGCCCTGCCCGACGGCGTCTATACTGCCGACTTCAACACCGACAGCTCCATGTTCCATGCCAATGAGGCCTGCGACGGCAAGGGCACGCTCACCGTCGAAAACGGCGAGATGACTATCCACGTCAGCCTTGCGGGCACCAGCATCCTCAACCTCTTCCCCGGTGTCAAGGAAGACGCGGAAAAGGAAGGGGCCGAGCTGCTCCAGCCCACCACCGACACCGTTACCTATTCCGACGGCCTCTCTGACGAGGTCTTCGGCTTCGACATCCCCGTTCCTACGCTGGACGAGGAATTTGACCTCGCGCTCATCGGCAAGAAGGGCACGTGGTACGACCACAAGGTCTCCGTCTCCAACCCCGTTCCCGTCGAGGAATCCGGCAAGACCGTCGACGATCTCGCCCTGGCCGACGGCACCTACACCGCCGAGCTGACCTTCGCAGGCGGCTCCGGCAAGGCTTATATCCAGTCTCCCTGCACGCTGACCGTCGCGGACGGCAAGGCCGTGGCTACCGTCGTCTGGAGCAGCAGCAAATATGACTACATGCTCGTGGACGGCGAACGCTATGACGTCCTCACGACCGAGCCCGGCTCCACATTTGAGATCCCCGTCGCGGCCTTTGACACCGAGCTCACGGTCATCGGCGACACCACCGCGATGAGCACCCCGCATGAGATCGAGTACACGCTGAACTTCGATTCTGCGACGCTGACCGCTGCCGAATGAAGAAGCTCTTTATAGCGCTCCTCGCCGCGCTGCTGCTGGCCTTCGCGGCCTGCGCCGCGCCGCAGCAGGAGACCGCCGCGCCGGAACCGGCGCAGAGCGAGCCGGCAAGCGCGGTTTCGTGGGACGACCTGACGTTTGACCGGACGCTCCCGCTTCAATACGCCACGCAGTTTTCTGTTTCCTACGCGGGCGAGGACTATACGCGCCTCACGATCGGCGACGATCAAACATTCCTCGTCGTCGCCGGGGACGCGCCCGTGCCGGACGGCGTCCCCGCGGATGTGACCGTCCTGACCCGGCCCCTTTCGCACATCTATCTGGTCGCGACCGCTGCGATGGACTATTTCCGGCAGCTGGACGCCATTGACGCCATCGCCCTCAGCGGCCAGAAGGAGGCGGATTGGTATATCGACGAGGCCAAGGCCGCGATGCAGGCCGGGACGATGGTCTACGCGGGCAAATATTCCGCCCCGGACTATGAGACGATCCTCGCTGCGGGCTGCGACCTTGCCATCGAGAACACGATGATCTACCATACGCCCGAGGTCATCGAGCAGCTCGAGCGCATCGGCGTCCCCGTGCTCATCGAACGCTCAAGCTACGAGCCGGAGCCGCTGGGCCGCATGGAGTGGCTGAAGCTCTATGCCGCCCTGCTCGGCAGAGAGGACGCGGCCTGCGCATATTATGATGACCTCATCGCCGCGCTCGCGCCCGTGCTCGACCAGGAGCCGACGGGCCAGACCGTCGCGTTCTTCTACATCACGACGTCCGGCGCAGTCAATGTCCGCAAATCCGGCGACTATATCGCCAAGGCCATCCGTATGGCGGGCGGCGAGTATGTCTCGTTCGACGAGAGCGGCGAGGAAAACGCCCTGTCCACAATGACCATCCAGATGGAGTCCTTTTACGACACCGCCCTGGACGCCGACGTCCTCATCTACAACAGCACCATCGACGGCGGGATTACCTCCATCGATGAGCTGCTCGCCAAAAGTCCGCTGTTTGCGGATTTTAAAGCCGTCCAGACCGGCAATGTCTGGTGTATCACGAAAAACTTCTATCAGGAATCGCTCGCCCTCGGCGACATGATCCTCGACGTCCACGCCGTTTTGAACAACCCGGACGCCGCCGATCTCCGGTTCCTAAAAAAATTATCATAACAGGAGGAGCAGCATGGAACATACCCGCAAACTTCACACATGGGGCGGTTTCCTGCTGCTCCTCGTCCTGCTTGTTACCTTTTTGATCTGGAATCTTCTCGCGGGCAGCGTCCGGCTCCCCGCGTCTGAAATATGGGCGATTCTCCACGGCGGCGGCGACCTCACGCAGCGCCGCATCCTGCTGAATATCCGCCTGCCCCGCTTGCTTGCGGCGATGATTCTCGGCGGCGCCCTCTCCGTCTCGGGCTTCCTGCTGCAGACGTTTTTCCACAATCCAATCGCCGGGCCCTTCGTCCTCGGCATCTCGTCCGGGGCCAAGTTCACGGTCGCGGTCACGATGATCCTGCTGCTCAGCCGGGGCGTCACGTCGTCCTCCGCCGCGCTGATCGCAGCGGCCTTTGTCGGCGCGATGCTCTCAATGGGCTTTGTCCTGCTCATCTCGCGGCGCGTCCGCCGGATGAGCCTGCTCGTCGTCTGCGGCGTGATGATCGGCTATATCTGCTCCGCGCTGACGGACTTTCTCGTCACGTTTGCCGACGACAGCAACATTGTCAACCTGCACAACTGGTCCCTCGGCTCCTTCTCCGGCATGAGCTGGGACAATGTCCGCACGATGGCCGTGGTCTGCCGCGCGGCCCTGATCCTGACGTTCCTGCTCTCCAAGCCCCTCCGGGCCTATCAGCTGGGCGAGGTCTACGCGCAGAATCTCGGCGTGCCGCTGCGCGCGTTCCGTGCGGCGCTGATCTTACTTTCCAGTGTGCTCTCCGCCTGCGTCACGGCCTTTGCCGGCCCGATCTCCTTCGTCGGCATCGCCGTGCCGCACCTGATGAAGTCCCTTTTTAAGTCCGCAGAGCCGCTTTTGATGATCCCAGCCTGTTTCCTCGGCGGCGGCGCGTTCTGCCTGTTCTGCGACCTCATCGCGCGCACGGCCTTCGCGCCCACCGAGGTCAGCATCAGCTCCGTCACAGCGGTCTTCGGCGCGCCGGTCGTCATCTATATGATGCTCCACAGAAAGGGGGCGCAGTGATGGATTATCTGCAAACCGATGCCCTGTCCGTCGGCTACAACGGCAAGACGCTCATCTCCAAGGTCGCCCTCTCGGTGCAGCGCGGCAGGATCGTCACGCTCATCGGCCCGAACGGCTCCGGCAAGTCGACCATCCTCAAGACCATCATCGGCCAGCTCCCGTCCATTTCCGGCTCAGTCTTCCTCGACGGCGCGGACATACGCAGCCGCAGCCGGGGCGACGTCGCCCGCCGCATGGCCATCCTGATGACGGCCCGCATGGACCCCGAGCTCATGACCTGCCGCGACGTCGTCAGCACCGGCCGCTATCCCTACACCGGCCATCTCGGCGTCCTCCGCCCGGAGGACAAGGCCATCGTCGAGCAGAGCCTCCGCGAGACCGACGCGCTCGACTTTGCCGACCGCCCCTTCCAGTCCATCAGCGACGGCCAGCGGCAGCGCGTCCTGCTTGCCCGGGCCCTCTGCCAGCAGCCGGAGCTCATCGTCCTCGACGAGCCGACGAGTTTTCTCGACATCCGCTATAAGCTGGAGCTGCTGACCATCCTCAAGCGCATGGTGCGCGAGGAGCACCTTGCCGTCCTCATGTCCCTGCACGAGCTGGATCTTGCCGCCCGCGTCTCCGATACCGTCGTCTGCGTCGCGGGCGACCGGATCGACCGCGTCGGCCCGCCCTCGGAAATTTTTACGCCCGACTATATCGCGGCGCTCTATCGCATGGAGCCGGGAAAATACGATCCCTGCTTCGATTCCTTGGAATTTGTCCCCGGAGGTGCCAGATGAGCGAACAAACCGGAACCTTCTATGCCGTCTCCGTCGGGCCCGGCGACCCGGAGCTGCTGACGCTCCAGGCCGTCCGCGTTCTGGAGAACACGCCCGTCATCGCCGCGCCGCAGACGGCGTCCGGCCAGATGCTCGCGCTCGACATCGCGCGCGGCGCGGTCGATTTGACCGGAAAATCCGTTCTGCCGCTCCGATTCACGATGTCGCATGACGCTGCCGTCCGGGCGGAAAGCTATCGCGCGGCGGCGTCCGCCGTCGAGGCCGAGCTGCGGCAGGGAAGAGACGTTGCGATGGTCAACCTCGGTGACGTCGCCCTCTTCGCTACGGCGTATTACATCTTCGCGGAGATCGAGCGGGACGGGTTTCCGGCCAGAATGCTCCCAGGCGTGACGAGCGTCGCCGCCGTGGCGGCCCGCCTCGGGCAGAGCCTGACCGAGATGGAGCAGCCGCTCCACATCCTTCCGGCGAGCTGCGATCTGGATGCGGCGCTGGCCCTCCCGGGCACGAAGGTGCTGATGAAATCCGGCTCCGCCATCCACGAGACCGTTGCAGCGCTGGGGCGCGCGGGTCTGTTGAAGCGGGCCTCGATGGTCGCCGACTGCGGCCTGCCCAGCGAGCGGGTCTTCCGCGATCTGCGGGAGATCCCGGAAAATGTCAGCTATTTTGCCACCATTCTTGTCCGATCGGAGTGAGCCTATGCAGCAAAATCTTCCGCGTCTGATCCTCGCCGGGACGAACAGCGGCTGCGGCAAGACGACCGTGGCCTGTGCCGTTTTGCAGGCGCTCGTGAACCGCGGCCTTTCAGTCGCCGCCGCGAAATGCGGCCCCGATTATATTGACCCGATGTTCCATAGCCGCATCATCGGGGCCAAAAGTTCGAATCTCGATCCGTTTTTCTTCGACGAAAATACGCTTCGCTTCCTCCTCGCGCAGAATGCCTCCGGCTGTGATGTCACGGTCATTGAGGGCGTCATGGGCTATTACGACGGCCTCGGCCTGACCAGTACGCGCGCCAGCACCTACGAACTCGCGCAGAAGACGGTCTCGCCCGTGGTCCTCGTTGTGAACGCGCGCGGCGCGGCACTCTCGGTGCTGGCGTCGGTACGCGGCTTTCTGGACTTTCTGCCGGACGACCGCATCTGCGGCGTCATCCTCAACGGCTGCACCGCGATGACCTACGCGCCGCTCGCGCGTGTGCTGGAAGACCGCCTTGGCGTCAAGGCGTGCGGCTTTCTGCCGAATCTGCCGGACTGCGCGCTGAAAAGCCGCCATCTCGGCCTTGTGACTGCGGCGGAGGTCGCAGATCTGCGCGAAAAAATGCAGCGCCTCGCCGCTGAGGCCGAGCAGACGATCGATCTGGACGCGCTGCTGACCATCGCGCGCGAAGCGCCAGCGCTGGACGTTGTGCCGCCGACGCTTCCGGCGCCCGGCGCACCGGTGCGCATCGGTGTTGCGCGGGACAATGCGTTCTGCTTTTACTATGAAGACAGCCTCGGCCTGCTCCGGACGGTCGGCGCGGAGCTCGTGCCGTTTTCTCCGCTCTCTGACAGCGCCTTGCCCGCCGGACTCGACGGCCTCTATCTCGGCGGCGGCTATCCGGAGCTCTATGCCGCGCAGCTGAGCGAAAATCGCTCCATGTGCAGCAGCGTCCGCGCCGCGCTGGAGGCGGGGCTGCCCTGCATTGCCGAATGCGGCGGCTTTATGTACCTGACAGAGGCTATCGGGGAGCATCCGATGGTGGGCTTTCTGCCGGGGCGCTGCTTCGACGCCGGGAAGCTCGCACGCTTTGGCTACGTCACGCTGACGGCCGAGCGGGACAACCTGCTCTGCCGCGCGGGCGGATCCATCCCTGCACACGAATTCCACCACTGGGATGCGGAGCAGACCGGAGACGCCTTCACGGCGGCGAAGCCCTTCGGCCGCAGCTGGCCGTGCGTCTTCGCCACGGACACCCTCTACGCGGGCTATCCGCATTTCCATTTTTACGCGAATCCATCCTTTGCCGTCCGCTTTCTGGACGCGTGCCGAAAGGGGAAACACCATGCTGGAACAGATCAGACCGATGGACATTGAGCGCCGCAGCTTCGAGATCATCACCGAGCTGCTGGGAGACCGTAAGCTCGACCCTGAAAACGAGCTCGTCATCAAGCGCGCCATCCACACGACTGCCGACTTTGACTATGCCGACAATCTCGTCTTCTCCGACCACGCGGTCACGAAGGGGATCGAGGCGCTGCGCGCCGGCTGCGACATCGTCACCGATACGCAGATGGCGAAGGCCGGCATCAACAAGACCATTCTGGCCTCCCTCGGCGGGGAAGTCCACTGCTTCATGTCCGATCCGGACGTTGCCGCGGAGGCAAAAGCGCGCGGCGTCACCCGCGCCATCGTCTCGATGGAGCGGGCCGCACAGCTCCCCAAGCCCTGCATCTTTGCCATCGGCAACGCGCCGACGGCCCTTGTCTCGCTCGAGGCCCTGATGGAAGCGGACAAGCTGCACCCGGCGCTCATCATCGGTGTGCCGGTCGGCTTCGTCAACGTCATTGAGAGCAAGGAGCTCGTCATCGCGAACTGCCGCGCGCCCTATATCGTCGCGCGCGGGCGCAAGGGCGGCAGCAATGTCGCCGCCGCGATCTGCAACGCGATGCTCTACCAGATCCGGCGCTGAGATGGAAGAATATGTAATCAAGGACGGAAAAAAGCTCCGTCTCGGCTATACGACCGGCTCCTGCGCCGCTGCCGCCGCGAAAGCGGCGGCCTGGATGCTCCTGACCGGCCACGAAAAACGAACCATCGATCTGCTCACGCCCAAGGGCGTCGCCCTGACGCTGGACGTGCTTGAGATCACGAGAACCCCCGATACCGTCTCCTGCGCCATCCGCAAGGACAGCGGCGACGATCCGGACGTCACGCACGATACCCTCGTGTTTGCAGCCGTCCAACGCACGGAAACACCCGGCGTCACGATCGACGGCGGCGCGGGCGTGGGCCGCGTGACGAAGCGCGGGCTCGACCAGCCGGTCGGCGCTGCGGCCATCAACTCCGTCCCGCGCCGCATGATCCGCGAAAACGTCGAAGAGGTCATGCGCCTCTGCGATTATCGCGGCGGTCTGGCCGTCATGATCTCCGTGCCGGAGGGCGAGGCGCTCGCAAAAAAGACCTTCAACCCCCGCCTCGGCATTGTCGGCGGCATTTCCATCCTCGGTACGACCGGCATCGTCGAGCCGATGAGCGAGCAGGCCCTCGTCGACACCATCCATGTCGAGCTGCGGCAGCGTCGGGCGAACGGCGCGGACTATGTCCTGCTCACGCCGGGCAACTATGGCGCGGATTTCATCCGCGCGTCCATCGGCCTCGACCCGCGCACCGCCGTTTTGACCAGCAATTTCATCGGCGACGCGCTGGAGCATTGCCGTACGCTCGGCTTCTGCGGTGCGCTGCTCGTCGGGCACATCGGCAAGCTCGTGAAGCTCGCGGGCGGCATGTGGAACACACACTCGAAGTGCGGCGACTGCCGCATGGAGCTCATCGCGGCGCATGCCGCCGCCCTCGGCCTCCCGCCCGCGCGCGTGGAGGAGGTGCTGGACTGCGCGACGTGTGACGATGCGCTCCGCATCCTGAAAGAAGAACAGTTATATGACGCGGTGCTGGCCCGCCTCGCGGAGCGCATCGAGTTTCATCTTGCGCACAAGTGCGGCGAGATGGCCGCCGGCGCGATCGTATTTTCCAAAGAATATGGCCTCCTGTGCCGGACCAGCCGCGCGCAGGAGCTGCTGGGAACCATTATGGAGGGATAACTATGGTACATTTTGTCGGCGCCGGGAGCGGCGCACCGGACCTCATCACCGTGCGCGGCGCGCGGCTGCTCGGCGAGGCGGACGTCGTCATCTATGCCGGGTCGCTCGTCAATCCAGCGCTGCTGGACGCTACGAAGCCGGGCTGTGAGATCCACGACAGCGCGAAAATGACGCTGGAGGAGGTCATTGCCGTCATCCGTCAGGCCGAGGCCGAGGGCAAGACCACTGTCCGTCTCCATACCGGCGACTCGAGCATCTATGGCGCTGTGCGGGAGCAGTTTGACGCGCTGGAAAAGCTGGGCATCGACTATGATGTCTGCCCCGGCGTCAGCGCCTTCTGCGGGGCCGCCGCGGCGCTCCGCGCGGAATATACGCTCCCGAACGTCAGCCAAACGGTCATCATCACGCGCGCACCCGGCCGCACACCCGTTCCCACCCGCGAGTCCATCCGCGCCCTCGCGGCCCACCACGCCACCATGGTCCTCTTCCTCAGTACGTCGCTGACAAAGCAGCTTCAGGCCGACCTGCTCGCGGGCGGCTACGAGGCGGAAACGCCGGCCGCCGTCGTTTACAAGGCGACGTGGCCAGAGGAGAAGATCTTCCGCTGCACCGTCGGCACGCTGCACGATACTGTCACGGCCAACGGCCTGACGAAGACGTCGCTGATCGTGGTCGGCGGCTGCCTCGGGGGCGACTATCTCCGTTCGCTGCTCTACGACCCCTCGTTCACGACCGAATTCCGCGAGGCCACAAAATGAACATTGCGATTTTCGCTTACAGCCGTACTGGATGCAAAACGGCGCGGCGTGTCTGTATGGCGCTGCCGGAGGCGGAAACGCTTTGTTATGCGGTGCCGCGGCTGGCGGAGCCGGGATTTCTGCCGCTTGAAAAAGCGGTCTATGGCGCGGCGTTTTCGGAAATGGACGCGCTGATCTTTGTCGGTGCGGCTGGGATCGCGGTGCGGGAGGTCGCGCCGTATGTCCGCGACAAACGGACGGATCCGGCGGTGCTCGGCCTCGACGAGCGGGCGAATTTCGTCATTCCGCTGCTCTCCGGGCACATCGGCGGGGCCAATGCGCTCGCCCGCAGGCTTGCCGCAGCGCTCGGCGCAACCGCCGTCGTCACCACGGCGACGGACGTGAACGGCAAATTTTCTGTCGACACCTGGGCGGCGGAGCACGGCTGCGCAATCTCCGATATGGGGGGCGCCAAACAGATTTCAGCGGAAATTTTAGAGCATTCTGTTCCGGTTTGCAGCGATTTTCCGATTCAAGGTCCGCTGCCGGACGGGCTGGTTTTGGGCGAGTCCGGCGAGCTCGGCATCTATGTCGGTTATCGGTGTTCTGCACCGTTTATGCACACGCTGCGCCTTGTGCCGCGCGTGCTGCGCGTTGGAGTCGGCTGCCGGAAGGGCATCTCGAGGGAAGCCGTCGAGGCAGCTATTCAAACGGCGTTTGCGAGCCATGACTTAGATTTGAATGCGGTGAAGGGCGTCTATTCCATCGACTTAAAGCGGCAGGAGGCGGGGCTGCTCGCCGCCTGCGAAGAGCATGGCTGGTCCGCGACATTCTATACAGCGGAAGAATTGCGGGCTGTGACGGGGGAGTTCACCGAATCTCCCTTCGTGCAGGGGGTGACAGGCATCGGCAACGTCTGCGAACGGGCGGCGATGCTGGGTGCGGAGCGGCTTCTGGTTCGGAAGTGTGCGGGAAACGGCGTGACCATTGCGGTCTCGGCGGAAACATGGGAGGTAGACTTTGGGTAAGGTATTTATCGTGGGCATCGGCCCCGGAAATGAGGAAAACAGGACTATTCGTGCTGACCGGGCGCTGGAAGCGTGTGATGTGATCGCCGGTTACCCGGTCTATGTCGATCTGGTGAAGGACCGCTATCCCGGCAAGGAGCTGATCTCCACGCCGATGACGCAGGAGGCCAGGCGCTGCCAGATGGCGCTCGACCTCGCGAAGAGCGGGAAAACCGTGGCGCTCGTCTGCTCCGGCGACAGCGGGATCTACGGCATGGCCGCGCTGGTCTATGAGCTGCGCGGCGAGAACAGCGAGCCGGAGGTCGAGGTCGTCCCCGGGCTGACCGCCGCGTGCAGCGGCGGCGCGGTGCTCGGCGCGCCGCTGACGCATGATTTCGCGGTCATCAGTCTGTCCGACCGGCTGACGCCCTGGGAGACCATTGAAAACCGGCTGCGCTGCGCGGCGGAGGGCAACTTTGCCATTGCGATCTACAACCCGGCGAGCCACGGCCGCCCTGACCACTTAAAGCGCGCGTGTGACATTTTACTGCGTGTCCTGCCGGAGGAGCGGCTCTGCGGCATTGTCCGCAACATCGGACGTGAGGGGCAGAGCAGCCGCATTCTGACGCTCGGCGAACTGCAAGCGGCGGATGTCGATATGTTCTGCACCGTGTTTGTTGGAAATTCGTCCACAAAGGTCGTAAACGGCGCGCTCATCACGCCGAGAGGATACCGGAATGTATAAAATTTGCGTGTTCGGCGGCACGACCGAGGGCCGCGAACTGGTGGAATTTCTGAATGCGCAGCCGTGCGAGGTCACGGCCTGTGTGGCCACGGAATATGGACAGGCGCTGCTGCCCGAGGCAGAGCGGCTGACCGTTTCGGCCCGCCGGCTGCCGGCCGATGAGATCAAGGCGCTCTTGACGGACAGACAGTTTGACCTCGTGATCGACGCGACGCACCCCTACGCGGCGTCGATCACGAAGAGCATCGCCCGCGCGTGCGCCGAGACCGGTGTGGAGCGCTGGCGGCTGCTGCGCGGCGCGTCGGATGCGCCGGAGGATGCCGTTTTTGTCGAAAGCACCGAAAAAGCGATCGAATTTTTGGATCAAACAGAGGGGAACATCCTGCTCACCACCGGGAGCAAGGAATTGAAAGCATACAGTCAGATCAAGGACTTTGCGGAGCGCGTCTATGCGCGCGTGCTGCCGCTGGAGGACTCGCTCGTGCTTTGCCGTGAGGCGGGCGTCAAGGCGGCGCATATTCTGGCAATGCAGGGGCCATTCTCGGAGGAGATGAACACGGCGATGCTGCGCGCCATCGGCGCAAAATGGCTGGTGACGAAGGACGGCGGGGCCGCGGGCGGCTTCGCGGAAAAGGCGGCAGCCGCCGCGAAGACCGGCGTGCGCCTTCTGGTCATCGGACGGCCCGCAGAGGCGGACGGGATCGGACTTTCAGAGACGGTCGCGAGACTCTGCGCGCGGTTTTCGTTTGGGCGCGTGCCGCATGTTTGCGTTGTGGGCATTGGGCCCGGCAGCGAGGCGGCGCAGACGGGCGAGGTCCGTGCAGCGATCGAGCATACGGACTGCCTGATCGGCGCGGCACGGATGCTGGAGGTAGCGGCCCGGCCCGGTCAGCTGCGCGTCGCGGCCATCGCGCCGGACGCGATCGCGGCGGCCATTGCGGCGCACCCGGAATGTTCGAATTTTACGGTCCTGATGTCCGGGGATACGGGATTTTTCAGCGGCACGAAGAAACTGCTCCCGCTGCTGCCGAATTGTCATGTCCGCGTGTTGCCGGGGTTGAGCTCGATGAGCTATCTCTGCGCGCGGCTCGGGAAGCGCTATGAGGAGGCTGTGCCGGTCAGCCTGCATGGGCGGGAACACGACATCGCGGCCGATGTGCGCGCACAGGAAACGGTCTTCGCGCTCGTCGGCGGCGAGGGCGGCATGGCGAAGCTCTGCGCGCGGCTCGTGGATGCGGGCCTTGGCGCGGTGCGCGTCAGCGTCGGCGAGCGGCTGAGCTACCCGGACGAGAAGATCACCTGCGGGACGGCGGCAGAGCTGGCATCGCGGGAATTTGACAAGCTCAGCGTGGCGCTGATCGAAAATCCGGCCCCGGATGCGGTCGTGACGCACGGGCTGCCCGACGAGGTATTTTTGCGGGAGATGGATCCGGCGCACGTTGTGCCGATGACAAAAAGCGAGGTGCGCGCCGTCTGCCTTTCCAAGCTGGCGCTGACGGAGCGCGCGGTCTGCTGGGATGTCGGCGCGGGCACCGGTTCGGTCTCCATTGAGATGGCTTTGCAGGCGAAGCGCGGACGCGTGTACGCCGTGGAACGACAGGAAGATGCGCTGGCGCTGCTGGCGCGCAACAAGGCGGCGTTTTCCGCCGGGAATCTGGAGATTGTCTCCGGGACGGCCCCGGCGGCGTGCGAGGCGCTCCCGGCGCCGACGCATGTGTTCCTCGGCGGGACCGCGGGAAATTTGAACGGGATATTGGACGCCGCGCTGCGGAAGAATCCGCACGTCCGCATCGTGGCGACGGCGGTGACGCTGGAGTCTGTGGGGGCGCTGGCGGCGCGCATGGCGGACTTTGAAAAGGCGGAATGCGTCAGCCTGCAGGCGGCCCGTGCGCGGACGGCCGGAAGCTATCACCTGATGCAGGGACAGAACCCTGTGTATATTTTCACGATGCAAAACAGGAGGGAACAGGCATGAAATGGTCCCTATTCGCACTTTGCATCGGATTTTGCATCGATCTGCTGATCGGTGATCCGCACGGCCTGCCGCATCCGGTGGCCGCGATCGGACATCTCATCTCACTGCTGGAACGGCTGTTCCGCCGCCTTTTTCCGAAGACGCCCGGCGGTGAGCGGGCCGCCGGAGCCTGTATCTGGATCCTGACGGCACTGATCGCTGCGGCCCTTCCGGCGCTGCTCCTCTGGGGCTGCGCGCGCGTGAGCGTCTGGCTGCGGCTGGCGGTGGAGAGCGTGATGTGCGGACAGATCCTCGCGGCGAAGTCGCTGCGGGACGAGAGCATGAAGGTCTATGCGGCGCTGAAGCATGGGAGTCTGGACGAGGCCAGACAGGCCGTGTCCATGATCGTCGGACGCGACGTGGCGCGGCTGGATGCGCGCGGCGTGATGCGCGCGGCGGTGGAGACCGTGGCGGAGAACACGTCGGACGGCGTGATCGCGCCAATGCTGTTTCTGGCGATCGGCGGCGCGCCGCTCGGCTTTTTCTACAAGGCCGTGAACACGATGGATTCGATGCTTGGCTATGTGGAGCCGCCGTACAAGGACATCGGACTTGTGCCCGCGCGGATGGACGATGTGTTCAATTTTATCCCCGCGCGGCTGTCGGCGCTGCTGATGCTGGCGGCGGGGGCGCTGCTGCAGCTGGATGTGAAAAACGGCTGGAAGATCTTCCGCCGGGATCGCTGCAAGCATGCGAGCCCGAACTCGGCGCAGACGGAATCGGTCTGCGCGGGACTGCTGGGGCTGCGGCTGGCGGGCGATGCGTGGTACCACGGGGTGCTGCACAAGAAGGACTATATCGGCGACGCGAAGCGGGAGATCGAACTGGAGGACATCCCGCGCGCGGGGCGGCTGATGTATCTGACGGCGGTTCTGGCGCTCGTGGTGTTCGGCGCGGGGAAAGCGCTGTTGATCGTTCTGTGAATTTTGAGGAAATGCGATGCTTTATGGAGTCAAAAACCCGCATGGCGGGGACCGATACGGCGATGGGATCGCGCTTGACTTTTCGGCGAACGTGAGTCCGCTCGGCACGCCGAAGTGTGTGACCGAGGCGATCGAACGGGGCCTGCCTGAGCTCTACCGCTATCCCGATCCCTACTGCCGGGCACTTGTGCAGGCGATCGCGCGCTATGAAGGGGTGCCGGGAGAATTCATTCTCTGCGGGAACGGCGCGTCTGAGCTCATCTACGCCTATTGCGAGGCCATGCGGCCAGGGCGCGCGATGGAGCTCGCGCCGACATTTTCGGAGTATTCGCTGGCTTTGCAGCGGAGCGGCTGCGGGGTCGTGCGCTTTGCGCTCAGTCAGGAGGAAAAGTTTGACTTGCAGGAGCGCTTTCTGGCGCGTCTTGCGCGCGAAAAGATCGATGCGCTGTTCCTCTGCAATCCGAATAACCCGACGGGACGGCTGATCGCGGGCGGGCTGCTGGAAAAGATCCTGCGTGTCTGCCGAGAGAACAACATTGCGCTGTTTGTCGACGAGTGCTTTTTGAGCCTGTCGGACGGCGGCACCGATCTGACGCCGTTTTTGCGGGAGTTTCCGCAGCTTTTTGTTCTCAAGGCCTTTACGAAGAGCTTTGGTATGGCGGGGCTGCGGCTGGGGTACGGCTTGAGCGCGGATGGGGCCTTGCTGCGGAAGATGTCGGCGGCGGTGCCGCCGTGGAATGTCTCGGCGCTTGCACAGGCGGCGGGCGTCGCCGCGCTGGGCGATGCGGAATTTTTGGAGAGGAACCGCGCGGTCATCCGCGCGGAGCGCCCGCGGCTCGAAGAACGGCTGCGGGAGCTTGGCTTCTGGGTGTGTCCGTCGCAGGCGAATTACATTCTGTTTCGCGGTGAGGCGGGCTTGGCGGATCGGCTGCGCGAGCGCGGCGCTGCGATCCGCGACTGTGCGAATTTTGAGGGCCTGGGGCCGGGATGGTATCGCGCGGCTGTGCGGCTGCGGGAAGAAAATGATGCGCTGCTGGATGCGATGCGGCGGGCGAGGGAGGATGGAAGATGGCGCTGAATCTGATGCTGCAGGGAACGATGTCGAACGCGGGGAAGAGCCTGCTCGCCGCGGCGCTCTGCCGCATTTTCCGGCAGGACGGTTATCGCGTGGCCCCGTTCAAGAGCCAGAACATGGCGCTGAACTCCTTCATCACGGCCGAAGGCGGCGAGATGGGCCGGGCCCAGGTGGTGCAGGCAGAGGCGGCGGGGATCGCGCCGGATGTGCGGATGAACCCGATTTTGCTGAAGCCGACGACGGACTCTGGCAGCCAGGTGATCGTGAACGGACAGGTCGTAGGCAACATGCGCGCGACGGAATATTACCGGCGGAAACGGGAATTTCTGCCTGCGGTGACGGCGGCATATGAGAGTCTTGCGGCGGAATATGACGTGATCGTCATCGAGGGCGCGGGCAGCCCGGCAGAGATCAACCTGAAACAGGACGATTTTGTGAACATGGGGCTGGCCAAGCTGGTCGATGCGCCGGTGCTGCTGATCGGGGACATCGACCGGGGCGGCGTGTTCGCGCAGCTCTACGGGACGATCGCGCTGCTGGAGCCGGACGAGCGTACGCGCGTCAAGGGGACAATCGTGAACAAGTTCCGCGGTGACCGGGCCATTCTGGAGCCGGGACTGCGGCAGCTCGAGGCGCTCTGCGGCGTGCCGGTGGCGGGTGTGGTGCCGTACACGACGGCGGACATCGACGATGAGGACAGCCTGACGGAGCGGTTTTCGCGCGACACGGCGCGGAAGCTGGTCGACATCGCGGTCATCCGGCTACCGAAGATCTCGAATTTCACCGATTTTTCGCCGTTTGAGCGATATGAAAATGTGTCGCTGCGGTATGTCGACCATGTGGGCGCGCTCGGCACGCCGGATATGATCCTCCTGCCGGGGACGAAGAGCACGATCGCCGATCTCCGCTGGCTGCGTGAGCGGGGACTGGAAGCCGCGATCCTGAAGGAGGCGGCAGGCGGGACGCTGGTATTCGGCGTGTGCGGCGGATACCAGATGCTGGGCCGGTCCGTTTCGGACCCGGAGGGTGTCGAGGCCGCGGGGCTGACGGAACTGCGGGGCATGGGACTGCTCGAGATGGAGACCGTGTTCCACGGGGAGAAGGTGCAGCGGCAGACGGCGGGGATGTTTTCCGGTGTGGAAGGGATGCTCGCGGGGCTGAACGAACTGCGCTATGAAGGGTATGAGATCCACATGGGCCGCAGCGAGGCACAGATGCCCGCGCTGGCCGGGAACGGGAACGTCTACGGCAGCTATGTGCATGGGATATTTGACGCGCCGGGCATCGCGGATGAGATCCTGAAGGCGATCTGCGCGCGGCGCGGCGTGGCGTTTTCGGCGCTCGGGACCTTCGACCGGGCGGCATATCGGGAGCGGCAGTATGATCTGCTGGCGGACGCGGTGCGCGCGGGATTGGATATGGAATTCGTTTATCGGGTGTTGAGAAAAGAGATTTAGTTTTTTCAAAAGCGGGCGACCAATGGTCGCCCCTACGAATTCTATTTCAGCGCGGTGGCAAATCGAAAAATAACAATCCCTCCGTCACGGCTTCGCCGTGCCACCTCCCTTTACACAAGGGAGGCTATCCGCTGCGGCGGGGACGGGCCGATGAGTACCCGCGAGGGGCAGGCCGCATCTGTAACGCTCCTTCGTCGCGAACAGCTGCGCTCGGCATCGGCCCCTACAAACACGACCGGAAGTGTGTCGGATAATCGTAGAACGGGCGGGCAGGGTCGTCCGCCCCTACAAGGGGGCGGTGGGGATAGGTTCATTTGGCAAATGGGAGGCGTCCGGGGCATCCTTTGCAATACACAACATTTATATTTTTAAGGAGGACAAACAATGGCAGGCGGAAAGAATCTTGCGACAAAGTACGCAAACAAGGCAGATGAGCGATTCTCGAAGGAATCGCAGGCGATGCTCGCGGTGAACAGCGATTTTGAGTTCACGGGTGCGAACACCGTCAAGGTCTATTCGATCCCGGTGGTCGCGATGAGCGATTACCAGAGAAACGGCAGCAACCGTTATGGCACGCCGAGCGACCTGACGCGCAATGTGCAGAGTTTGACGGTGACGAAGGATCGCGCGTTCTCATTCATCATCGACAAGGGCGACAAGGTACAGTCGGAAATGGTATCGGACGCGGGCAAGGCGCTGGCGCGGCAGATCCGCGAAGTGTGGGTGCCGGAATTTGACACGTACGTGTTCCGTGTGCTCGCCGATGCGGCGACCGAGAGCGGCAACACCGACGCGACGACCGCGACGACGTCCAACGCATACAGCCTGTTTCTGAATGCGATGGAAAAGCTCGGCAACCAGAACGTGCCGGACAAGGGCAGGGTCTGCTTCTGCTCGTGCAAGTTCGCGAATCTGCTGAAGCAGGACAGCGCGTTTATGCGCTACGGCGACGCGGCGCAGCAGATGCTGATCCGCGGCGTGATCGGCGAGGTGGACGGCTGTAAGATCGTGAAGGTGCCGTCCGGGCGGCTGCCGTCGGGGTGCAGCTTCATTTTGACGCATCCGATGGCGGCGACCGCGCCGCGGCAGCTCGAGGAATACAAGACCCATGACAATCCTCCCGGCATTTCGGGCTGGCTGGTCGAGGGGCGCGTCATTTACGACTGCTTCGTGCTGGGCGAAAAGCGCAGCGCAATCTTCTATCAGGGCGGCGCAGGCGGCTTGAAGCAGCTGACCGTCGGCACGGCGGCGACGAGCGCAGGCAAGAGCACGGTGCTCGTCATTCCGGGGCAGCACGACGCGAGCGGCGTGAAGTGGTATTACTGCACGGGCGCAAACGCGGCGGCGCTGGAGAACGTGACCTATGGCACGGCCATCACGACCGCAAAGTGGACGGAGATGGCGGCGGCCAGCGCGGAGATCACGCCGGCGAGCGGCAGCACGGTCATCCGCGTGATCGAGGCCGACAAGGACAGCAAGCCGATCGCGATGGGCGATGCGGTGCTGAATGTGGGCTGAGAGAGGATGAAATGTGGGGCGGGCATTGCCCGCCCCACAATCCCTCAGGCGCTGCGCGCCAGCTCCCTTTACACAAGGGAGCCTTTGGGCGGGAGAATCGCGGTGGCGGGGATGAATTGAACATGGAAGGAGGAAATTGGATGACGTATGGGCAGATGCGGGATCGGGTATTGATGCTGCTGAATCAGTATTCGATCGCGGGCGGAAAGATCCGAGTGACGTACAACAATCAGGCGGACTATCTGGCGCGGGTGCCGGGCGCGGTGAACGAGGCGCTGGTATATCTGGCGACAACGGCGAGACGGCTGAGAAGTGTACGGAAGCTGGAGGAGGCGGAGCGCGCGGGCGTGTGGCGCGTGTTTGTGCTGCCGGAGGACTGTTGGCAGATCTGCTCCGGCGGGGTATTCCGGCTGGGCGCGGATGGAAGCGTGGAACGGACGAACGGATTCCGGATTCTGGGCGAGGATCGGCTGGCGGTGGCCGGTGCGGCGGACGGGGCATGGATGCTGGAATATTTCCGGTATCCGGTATTGCTGCGGGAGAAGCCGGAGGACGGCGACCTCGTCGACTGCCCGCCGGAGTGCGCTGGGGCTGTGGCCTGCTATGCGGCAGCGCAGCTGGCGGCACTGGATGACGCAAACTTGCAGGCGGCACTCTACAATGAGTTTGAGAACCGGCTGTCGCGGCTGGGCGAGCTGCCGGTCGCAAATCGGGAGGAGATCGGCAACATGTATGGCGGCTGGGAGGCGGTGGAATGAGCTTTCGAGGGATCACGCGCTACGGCGGTGTGCGGAGTCCGTATCTCGGCAGGCCGGCAGCAAAGCGCGAATATGTGGTCGACTATGCGCGGCTGGACGGTGGGCTGAATTTATGGGATCTGGATTACCGGATGGGGCGGAATGAAAGCCCGGAGATGGAAAATCTATGGTGGCGCGACGGTGTGCTGTGCTGCCGGGACAGGCAGAACGCCTGCGACGGCGTGGACGAGGACGGCAAAAAGGCCGGGCCGGGCGTGGGCTATGCGGCAAGCAATGGACAGTTCCACGGGATGGAGTTTTTCCACATCGGGGCGTGCATCTACTACGGAGATCCCTCCCAGGAGGACATGACGCTCGTGAAGCTCTGCGAGGGGATTCCGGAGGTGCGGGGGACGTTCTTCCAGTACGACGGGGCGCTCTATTACAAGACAAAGGGCTGCTTCAAGAAGATCACGAATGGCGAGACGTTCGAGGCGGCGGATGTGGCGGGCTATGTGCCCGTCATTGTGCTCAATGCCGATCCGGCGACAGGTTCCGGCGACCTCTATCAGCCGGAAAACCGGCTGGCCGACGGGAAGACCGTGTGGTACAACGCGAAGGAAGGTGTGAAGGAATACCATCTGCCGGTGCAGGATGTGGCGGCGGTGACGAAGGTCGAAGTGGACGGTGCGGAAAAGACCGTGGAGACGGATTATACGGTCGATCTGAAAAAAGGCACGGTGACATTCACGTCGGCCCCGCCGGTGACGAACCCGCCGACGAACAACACGGTAAAAATCACCTACACGAAGGAGAACACGGCGGCGAAGAAGGCCGTGATGGACTGCCGGTATGCAATCGTGTATGGCGGCGGAAACTCGGTGGTGCTGGTGCTGGCCGGGTCGGAGGAGCAGCCAAACGCCTATTTCTGGAACGGGAATCATACCGTGATGGATGCGGCGTATTTCCCGATCTCGCAGTACAACCTCGCGGGCGACCGGGCCGAAGCCGTGACGGGATTCG
>ERZ773192.1616-NODE-1616-length-21788-cov-17.353794_pt1 | contig 21788 bp, 20 predicted proteins | sample MGYA00581010_ERZ773192 | MGnify/ENA primary metagenome ERZ773192 (study PRJEB29015, sample SAMEA2737741) | human gut metagenome | biome: human gut; feature: human-associated habitat; material: faeces | place: China | collected 2012 ...
TGAAAGGCAGAACCTTATGACAGCGGCGGGACCGCATCGTTTGAACGATTTAACATATTTACCTGTGCTTTTAATTTATAATTTATTTAAATATTAACACTAATAGTAATATGAGTCAATAATATTTGAAAATAAAATGATATACAAAAACAGAAAATAATAATAAACAAATAATATACAATAGCACTTTTAAATATTAGGATTTTGTTGTCAAGGCTAAGTTTTGGCGTTTTTAGAATTGTTGTTATAATAGCTGGTTAATAGAAAATAAAAGCAAGAATACTAAGTAATAAACTTAGTATTCCTGCTTGTGTGATAACCTATTGGTATTGTTTAGCTTTGAGTGTAAAGATTGTAAGTTCAAAAATATTACTTTAGTCCTGATTAGCGGCTAAATAATCATAAGCAAACTGGGCATAAATACCGGCGCCATATTTAAGCTGTTCTTCATCTACTACGAATTTAGGATGATGATGGACACAGTTTAAACCTTTATCTGGATTGCGAATACCGATAAATCCGTAAATTCCTTTGGTTTTTTCCATATAAACAGAAAAGTCTTCTGCACCAGTCATTTTTTCAAGATGACCAATTGATTGGCTTCCTGCAATTTTTGCAGCAGCTTTACGAGCTATTTCATTTAAATCATGGTGTTCATTAATGAGAGGAGCAGGACCAAAAAAATAGGTGCTTTTTGCTTCGCAGCCATAAACTCGAACAGCATTTTTAGCAGTTTCATCGATTAATCTAGGCATGTTTTTTCTGAAATTCTTATTAAAAGTTCTTACAGTACCGACCAGTTCAACTGTATCTGCAATTGATGGGGTATCACTGCCGCCATTCATCATGCCTATAGTAATAACAAGGGTATTTTGCGGCACATTAAAACGGCTTACAATACTTTGTATTGCCATAACTGCAGAGGCTGCAGCTAATACAGCATCTTTACCTTGCTGTGGTTGATCTGCCGGAGCAGAATTTCCTGTTATTGTGATGGTAAAACGATCGCTGCATGCCATGCGTTCGCCGTCCTCTAAGCTTATGATACCACTATCCAGTAATGACCATACATGCAGACCTAAAATAGCATCTACATCGTCAAGGCAGCCTTTTTCTACATAATGACGTGATTCTGTAGCTATTTCTTCTGCCATCTGGAATAATAATTTTACAGTACCGCAAAGATGATCTTTATTAGCTGACAACATACGTCCTGCTGCAAGCAGCATTGCTGTATGGCAGTCGTGTCCGCATGCATGCATTACACCAGGGGTTTGGGAAGCAAAAGAGCAGCTATTTTCTTCTTGGATAGGTAAAGCGTCAATATCAGCTCTCAGCATTACTGTTTTTCCTGGCTTGGAACCTTTAATGATACCAACGCAGCCTGTAATGTCATTGAAAGTTTGGACTTCGATTCCTGCTTTTTGCAGTTCTTCAACGATATGCTTTGTTGTCTCAAATTCTTGTCCGCCAAGTTCTGGATGGGCGTGTAGCCAGTGACGCTGTTCTAAAATATATTGTTCTTGCTCTAAAGCAAGTTTTTTAAAGTTCACTGTTCCGCACCTCTTTCGCTATTTTGAATATTGCTAAATTCCAATTGAGCTGTGCACCCAAAGGCTGCTGCACTGGATTGTGCAATGTTAACTAGTTTTGTCTGTAATTCTTCTATCATTTGAGGAGTAGAAGCATAAAGATAAGCTGTCATTTTTACTAGGTCAGTAATAATATTAAACTGTGTTCCGCCATTTACTCCGCTTACAGTAAGTGCTGCCGGGTATAAAGGGTTGTTCATCCTGCTGACCAGAGTTTGAGCATTTAAAATAAATGAAGATGCTGCAACAATAGCGTCTTTAGTGAGATGTGGTGTTGAACCATGTGCTGATTCACCATGAATTGAAATAGTGATTTTAATATAATGCATAAGATGTTCTCCTAAAAAGTGGCTGCCTTTTTTGGCAGCCACATAGTTGAAATATTAAAGATGAATACCGCCGCCAGGGCCAAGAGGAAGATCCAAAAATACCCAGATTAAAAGTTGTATAATCCAGATAATAGTAAAGGTTAATGAAAACGGTATCATATTTGCTATAACAGATCCAAGACCCATTTCCGGAGCGTATCTTCTTACATAACCTAAAATAACCGGGCAGTAATAAAATAAGGGAGAAAGAGGATTGGTAATAGAGTCACCGATTCTATAAGCAATTTGTGTAACAGCAGGGTCGTAACCCATAATCATCATCATAGGTACAAAAATAGGTGCCAGTATAGCCCACTTAGCTGATGCAGAGCCAATGAGTATGTTGACGATACAAGCTACGAAAATAAGACCTATAAGCAGAGGTGCGCCTGTAAAATTCATAGCTTGTAAGAATTCTGCGCCTTTAATTGCAAAAACGATACCTAAGTTGCTCCATGCAAAGAAGCTGGTAAATTGAGCAATAAAGAAGCACATAAAAATGTAGCTTGCCATATCTTTGAAACCCAAAATAATATCTGCAAATAAGTCTTTATCATTTTTATATTTACCGCTGCCAAAACCATAGCAAGTACCAACAACAAACAACAAAATCGTAACTGTTAAAATGATGCCGTTCATAAAAGGAGAACCGCTAGTCATGACTGAATGAGTTTTAGGGTCGGCGAGAAGCGGATCTTCACCTACACTAACTGCAATAAGCGCAATTAAATATAATATGAAGCCGATACCAGCCCATTTAAGACCACGTTTTTGTTCTGGAGTAATTTGTCCGGCATTTTCGTCAAAATCATACTTAGAAAGTTCTTCTGGAGTACACGGAAAACGATGAACTAAAAATTTTTCTGTCAGTATTGTGCCAAAAATGGAAAGTAAAAAACAAGATGCTACTAAGAAGTACCAGTTTATAGCCATTGTTTGTTGATAGTTAGGATCAACCATACGAGCGGCATTTTCAGTAAAACCATATGCTAAGGCATCAGTCATACCTAAAACAAGATTAGCACTAAAACCACCTGCAACACCTGCATACGCTACTAACATACCTAAAACAGGACTTCTGCCGATACCCATATAAATAACAGCTGCTAATGGCGGCATTACGATAAAGCCGGCATCGCCCGCTAAGTTAGCATTGATACCAACGAATATAATAGCAAAAGTGACTACCCAAGATTTTGCGTCACCCATTACTTGTTTCATCAATGTTACTAAAAAACCGCTTTTTTCGGCAACAGCAGCACCAATAATACAAACTAAAACCATGCCAAGAGGAGCAAAGTTAGAATAGTTTGTAACGGCTTTGCTGTACATATCACGGAATCCGTCTTTGGTCAAAAGGTTAACAACTTCAATAGTTTTACCAGTACCGGGATGTACAGCGCTGAATCCTGCACCGCCTAATACAAAAGACAATACTACAACCAATACGGCCAAGATGATGAAGAGACTGACCGGATCTGGCATGGCATTGCCGACTTTTTCGATAAAATCCATTGTTTTATCAAAAAAGTTTTTCTTTTTGACTTCATTGTTTGTCATAAAATCACGTCCTATCTTTTTTGTAAAAAAAGAGACTTCACCAATTGGTGAAGTCTCCGTTGACTAAACCTATTATAACATTTTTATACATTAAAGCAATAGTTTGTTTATTTAAAAATTGTGATCTTATAATATTTTTGTGTACAATATACCATGAATAATTTTATGTTTTTGAAAAAATAAGTTTTAAAAACACAAAAAATAGTGCTTTGTGTAAAAATAATTACATTATTGATGTTGTTTTACTATTTGTCTTAGTATTAATATACTATTAGTTTTCGATAATTTATGCAATTATTTGGTATTAAAATAACTTATTTTTTTAATATACAATCTTGCTGAAAGTTCATATAAATGTAATGCATTATAGAAGAAGGTTATATCAATGCAGAAAATATTGTTTATCAATAAATAATCAACTGTCTTATTTATTATGATAATTTTAGTAAATATCTATTTTAACTCAGTATTTTACATATTTTTATGATAAATTGAAAACGAATGCATATATTAAAAGAATATATTATCAAATGATTTTAAATGCAAACAATATATTGTATAAATAAATATAATATATTATAATAAGATAAGCTCTCACATAAATAAGTTTATAGGAGTGTATTAAATGAAAAAATCCTTAGTTCTTGCAATGACCATGGCTTTAGGCGTAACTGCTTCTGCATACGCAGCAAATCCGTTTTCTGATGTTCCAGCTGGCCACTGGGCATATGACAGTGTAAACAAACTGGTTGCTGCTGGTGTAGTTGACGGTTATCCTGACGGAACGTATGGCGGAGACAAGCTGATGACCCGCTATGAAATGGCGCAAATTGTAGCGAAAGCCATGGCAAAAGGTGCCAATGTTGATAAGCTTTCATCAGAATTTGCCGAGGAGCTTGATACTTTAGGTGTTCGTGTAGCTGCTTTGGAAGAGAAAACGGATAATGTAAAAATTACCGGCCAGATTCGCTATGAATATGGTGACCGCAACGGAGATCTTGGTAGGGAAAAAGGTAAAGATGCCGTAAATCGCCTGCGCAGCCGTATTTATATTAAAGGGCAGGTAAATGATGATTGGAGTTTTACCGGACGTATTCAAAACGATCAGAAGTTTAACAATGATAGCGGTGATGAGAAAACACAGTTTAATCAGGCTTATGTAAATGGTAAGATTGGCGGCGTGAAGGTATTGGCCGGTAAAACTGACCAATATCTGGCTAATGGATACCTTTATGATGACACAGCAGAAATGCTGCAGCTTTCTTATGGTAAAGATATTAAAGTGACTGCTTACTATGGCCAGCCTACTGACTATGGCTATGATGCGTTTTATGGAGTTTCCGCTAATGGTAAAACAGGTAAGCTGTCTTTATCCGCAGGATATGATGCTTTTAAAGATGGTTTGAAAACAGCTGCTTTTGTTGGTGACGGCAATAAAAATAATGTTGGTATAGGTAAGGACAATAACGTCTGGAATGTAAGTGCTTTTTATAATTTTGGGGATGTAAAATTAGGTGCTACCTATCTTAATTCTGATTTAGAAGATGAAAAACTTTTAAATAAAGATGTCGATACTGATGGTTATGTAATCAGTGCTTTTTATAAAGGTGCTAAGGCTGCTGATCCCGGTAGCTGGGGATTGTGGGGCAATTACTATAACCAGGGGGCAGGAACTTTTGTAGCACATACCATGAAAACAGGTGACTGGGGATATTTCTACAATGAAGGTTTCAAAGGCTACGGTATTGGCGCTAATGTAACAATTGCTAAGAATATGGTTTATAATTTAGATTATTATGATTTGGAAGGTAAAGAAAGCGGTAAAGATACTCAAGTACTTTGGAGTCGACTGCAGATTACGTTCTGATAAATAAAAAACCGGCTTATGCCGGTTTTTTATTTATTCGTTATTTTCGTTTTTAATAGTTCCATATGCTACAAGTACAGTACCTTTGGGTGCTGAAAGAGCAGGGCAGATGTAAAGAACGACACCTGTCTGTTCGGCATAATAGGTAGTAATTATGTTGCCGAAAAGGTCGGTAATATGACCAAGAATTTGATCTTCTTCGACAAAGTCGCCACTATGGACATAGTGCATCCAGCATCCTGCTTCCATTGTTTCTAAATAAATCAGATTTTCTACATCATTTGGTATATGACGACGTGGCTTTACAGGGATGGAGGTCATTTTTAGCTTGTTCATAATATTATAGATGTCGTTTTTGTAGGCATCTATGTCTTCACGCAAGCATAATCCTGACCCTCCGCGCTCTATTAAAATTGAGGGCAGCCCTTGGCTGGCAGCGTAATTATAGGCACCGCCTGTCGCCATTGAGCGCACCATATATTCCATATCCAAGACTTTGGCAATGCTGCGGGATTTTTGTTCTATTTCCGGTGTTGGCTGACCTGGATAATATACATATGGGTGTAAGCTTTCGTGAATATCACCACTGTGCATATCAACATAAAAATCAGCAATTGGGAAAAAGTTATTACTGATAAGATAAGCCGTTTTATCAGACAGAGTACCTAATGGATTACCAGGAAAAACGCGGTTCAGATTTTTGCCGTCTTCAGGAACAATAAACTCACGTCGCGCCCAGAATCCCTGGATATTAACAGGATGCATCATGATGAGGCTGAGGCAGCCGCTTAAATGTTCTGGCTCAATATCACGTCCCAGCTCCATAGCGGCAGCAATGCCAGGATATTCGCCGCCGTGTATGCCGGCAGTGATAAACAGCGTAGGCCCATCTTCATAACCATTTATAATTGTTATTGGAATTTTTACTGTTGTATCGGGAACAGGCATCAGTGTACGAAGTTTTTCGCCTCTGTTAATGGTTAAACCACAAATATTTACAGTATCAGACATTATGATTGCTCCTCTATTGATTGTGATAACTTATTGTGTTATATTATAACATAAAATAAATTTTTAATTCAACAAATACATCTATTGGAATTAGTTATTGTTAAAAAATAGATGCGATTAAGAGAAGGCGTAATATGCTGAATGACAAAGAATTTTTAAAACTTACAGTTCCCTTTATGTTATCTACAATGACGCAACCATTGATGGGGGCTGTCAATACTGCGGTAATGGGACAATTACCGCAGCCGGAATATATTGCCGCGGTAGCATTAGGAGCCATCCTGTTTAATAATCTGTACTGGTTATTTGGGTTCCTTCGTGTAAGTACTACGGGTTACTCTGCACAGGCCATGGGAGCGAACGATAAAACTCTTTCTATGCTTGCTTTTTTTAAACCTTTAGTACTAGCGATTGTTATAGGATTTTTGTGCATTATCTTGCAGAAATATATAGTTGAAGCATATTTAAGTTTTATTTCTCCCACAGAACAGGTAGCTGCTTTGTGCCGTAGTTATTTTGATATTCTAATCTGGGGTGCTCCTTTAGTCCTGTTTAATTATGTTTCTCTAGGATGGCTAATGGGTCAGGCGCAGGTTCGTGCTTCCGTAATAATGCAAGTTTCTTCTAATCTGCTGAATATTATTTTAAGCATTTTGTTTGTGCTGGTATGGGAGCTTGGTATTGAAGGAGTTGCTGTGGCAACCTTGCTGTGTCAGATTTATGGTGCTGCCGTAGGAGTGTTTTTAATAGCGAAATTAGGTAATTTTGACTACAGAATTTTACCGGTAAAGGAATTATTAGATTGGCGTACCTTTACAGAAATGCGTAAGGTCAACTTTAATCTTATGCTTAGAACGGCATGCTTACTGACTGTAAATAATGTTATGGCGGCTGTAGGCGCAGGGTTTGGTACCGCAGTGCTTGCTGCTAATGCTGTATTACTGCAGATTAAGGATTTGATGAGCTTTTTAATGGATGGAATTGCTAATGGCACATCAATTTTTACAGGTAAGTCAATAGGTACACAAAGCAGACCAATGCTTGATAAAACTATTGCTTTAACCTATAAATGGGCAGCGATACTGGCATTGTTTTTGTCTTGTGTGTATTTCGCAGGCAGCAGCTGGATGATTAGCTTATTTACTGACCAAGATGCTGTAATTAAGCTGGCAGAAGAATATAAATTTTATATTTTGCTGTATCCAGCCGTTTCCTTTATAGGACTGTCCCTGTATGGTGTCTTCAGCGGTGCGACACGTACAGCACCTGTACGTAATATGATGCTTATAGCATCTGTATCATTTTATTTGGTACAGATGGTGCTTGTGCCTGATTTGGCTAATGATGGGCTCTGGATTGCTTATATGACATATATGGGGATGCAGTCAATAGTATTGTATATATATTTAAAAAAGTTAAGGTTTTCATTGATTTAAATATAGTTTGAAAATAAATAATCAAAATTATCTGTGTATCATAAATGTAAAAATAGGAATTATTCATTGCTGTATGAATATAGAAAAGCCACCGGATTGTTGGTTGTTGTAGAACAATCTGGTGACAATTTTTATTATTTAGTAAATAAAATAACAGTATTGTTATGCTTATTATTCTTGACTGTTAATAGTAATACATGCTAAAATACTTGATGAGATATTTTGATAAAAATATCATCTGAGGTGCTCTCTTAGAAGAGGTAAATTAGGGAATGCGGTGTAAATCCGCAACGGTCACGCCACTGTGAAGCCTTTGGGCAAAGTCAGATCGCAGCCTCAGAATATATGTATTTTCTGCGAGGAACAGAAAGCGTATGAATAGTTCTGTAAAGTAGCATTATGGCAGTATATGTGAAGAAGTATTCAAATCTCTTTCTGTATTTCGCAGAAAGAGATTTTTTTATTGAGGAGATGGTGCTTTTGAGTAATAAACAGCTTGTGTACCGTATAGGAGAAATTTTACTGGTACTTTTAGGCATCAGCTTTATTACTTTTTGTCTGGTCATGCTTGCTCCGGGTGATCCAGTGCGGCAGATGATTGCCGGTAACGAGGATATTATGGTAAGTCAGGTAGAAATTGAGGCTTTACGACATGAGCTTGGTCTTGATAAACCTTTTTTCTTCCAGTATTTAGACTGGTTAGGACGGGCATTGCAGGGTAATCTGGGATTTTCTTATATGGTAAAGAAACCTGTTGTGGATGAACTCATGCATTCTTTACCGGCAACAATACTGCTGGCTGGTGCTTCTGCCGCATTTATGCTTGTAGTTTCTGTTCCTTTAGGAATTTATTCTGCTGTGAAACGCAATAGTTTTCTTGATTATTTTGTAAGAGGACTTACCTTTGTTGGCGTATCAATACCTAACTTCTGGATGGGTTTGATGTTGTTGTGGATTTTTGGTCTGAAACTGCGCTTATTGCCCATTGTTGGTGGCAGGGTATCATTGGAGAATTTGATTTTACCGACATTGACATTGGGAATTGTCATGGCAGCTAAATATACACGTCAGGTTCGTACTGCAGTACTGGAAGAGCTGAATCAGGATTATGTGGCAGGGGCGAGAGCACGCGGGATGAGTGAAAGTCATATCCTTTGGAAAGAAGTTTTACCAAATGCCATGTTGCCGCTTATTACATTATTAGGTTTATCTTTTGGTAATCTGCTTGGTGGTGCGGCTGTTGTTGAAATAGTTTTTTCTTGGCCTGGACTGGGTTATCTTGCTGTACAATCTATTATCTACCGTGATTTTCAGCTGGTACAGGGCATTGTGCTATGGATCGCTTTAATGTATATGGTAATCAATCTGGTAGTAGATTTTTCCTATACTCGCCTTGACCCGAGACTTAGAAAGGCAGGCAGGTAATATGGATAAAATAATTTATGGCTTAAAAAATAATCGTTCTTTTGCGATAGCAAGCTTTTTTGTGGCATTGTTGATTTTAATAGCAGCAGCAGCTCCGTTGATTGCGCCTTATGATCCATATGAAGCAATTATGGCTAATGCTTATTTGCCGCCGTCATCAGAACATTTATTTGGTACTGATAAACTTGGCAGAGATAATTTCAGCCGTGTGCTTTTTGGTGCGGCTTACTCTTTGAGCAGTGTGCTTCTCTTGGTAGTGTTGATTTTTATCGTGGGAACCTCTTTAGGTGTTATCGCTGGCTATTTTGGCGGGAAAACCGATATTGTTATCATGCGTATAGCTGATATGATGATTTCTTTTCCGGGGATGATTCTGGCTATCGCTATTGCAGGTATTTTGGGTGGCAGCCTTATTAACGCTATGATAGCGCTGATAATTGTAACATGGACTAAATACGCCAGATTAGCACGAAGTATGGTCCTGAAAGTTAAAAAACGTGATTTTGTTACAGCGGCTATAGTCAACGGCGGTAAACCGATGCATATTCTCTGGCAGCATATATTGCCTAATATTTTGCCGCTAATGGTTATTACAGCAGCTGCAGATATAGGCGCTATGATGATGGAACTTGCGGGTTTGTCTTTCTTAGGCTTTGGCAGTCAGCCTCCTGCCCCAGAGTGGGGATTAATGCTCAATGAAGGTCGCCAGCAGCTGCAAACTGCACCATGGTTAATGGTATTTCCGGGGTTAGCAATTTTTTTGACTGTTGTTGTCTTTAATCTTTGGGGAGATGCACTGCGAGATGTACTTGATCCAAGGCAGGAAGATAATGAATGATAAACTTAAATTGATAAAAGGGGTGTAATCAAATGAAAAAAATTTACAAAAGTGCTGCTGTAGCGACAATGATGGGATTATTGACTTTGGCTGTAGCTGGCTGCGGTGATGATAAAGCAGCACCGGTTTCCAGTGAAAAACTTAAATTTGGTGTAACTAATTTTGCAGACAGCCTTGAACCGACTGATAACTTCTTCGGATGGGTAGTTATGCGTTATGGCTTTGGTGAATGTCTGTCTAAATTTGATGATAAAATGAATGTCGTACCTTGGCTGGCAGAGAGCTGGCAGATTAGCGATGATAAATTGACATGGACATTTAAAATCAATGATAAGGTAGTATTTTCCAATGGCGATAAATTAACAGCTGAAATTGCTAAAGAATCTATTGAACGCGCATTTAAAAACAACGCACGCGCACAGTCTTTCTTTACCTATGCGGAAATCAAAGCTGATGGACAGAACCTTATAATCAGAACAGATAAGCCTGTCCCCACATTGCCGGGAATGCTCGCTGATCCTCTTTTTATCATTATTGATACTAAGGTTACAGATCGTGATTATGCTAAAGAAGGACCGATTTGTACCGGTCCGTATATGGTGAAATCCTACAGCAAATCTAAAGCTGAAATGGTTGCAAATCCTAATTACTGGGATGGCAAAGTACCGTTTAAGGCAGTAGATATTCCTACTATTGATGATCCTAATACCCGTGCCATGGCTTTACAGTCCGGAGAAATAGACTTTGCGATAAATATTGCTGCAGGTGATTTGGACCTGTTTAAAAATGATAATTATAAAATTTCTGAGATTGCTTCTCTGCGTACAGTACTTGCTCAGATGAATATGAATGAAGGCAAGCCTTTGGCTGATCCGAAGGTACGTGCAGCTCTTATTAGCTGCTTGGATCGTGAAACTTATAATAAAGTGCTGTTAAAAGATACCTTTATTCCCGGCAAGGCTCCTGTACCGCCCTCTTTAGACTATGGTTTTGACCAGTTGAATGATCCTAACAGCTATAATGTAGAACGTGCGAAAAAACTGTTGGCTGAAGCAGGATGGAAAGATACTAACGGTGATGGTTATGTAGATAAAAACGGTAAAAATATGGAACTTGATTTTGTTTACTACAGTGGACGTGCTGAACTTCCGTTATATGCTGAAGCTACTCAGGCAGATGCAAAAAAAATCGGCATTAAAGTAAACATGAAAAATGTAGATTATAACGTACTTGATCCGATGCGCAGAAATGGTGAGTTTGATTTGATTATTTCTAATATCCTTACTGCTAACAGCGGCGATCCTGAGGTTTATCTCAACTGGTACTGGAAAACCAATGTTAATGGCAGTCAGCCCCAGAATTCTACTGGCTACAGCAATCCTGAATTTGATGCTTTGAGCGATCAGCTGGCAGTAGAGTTTGATCCGGCAAAACGTCGTGATTTAATGATTAAGATGCAGCAGATACTGCTGAATGATGGTGTGGCTCTGTTCTTTGGCTATCCTAAAACTAATATGGTAAGTAAAGCTTCTGTGCAGGATGCCGATATTAAACCGGCTGACTATTACTGGCTGACCAAGGATATCAAACCTGCACAATAATAAAGAAGGTGTTGTTAATTAATGCTTTTGGAAGTAAAAGATTTACAGATAAGCTACGGAAATAAAATAACAGTAGATAAAGCCAGCTTTTCTCTTGAAAAGGGAGAAATACTTTCTATTGTAGGTGAGAGCGGCAGCGGCAAAACTACTGTGATTCGTGCTCTGATGGGATGTTTGCCGGGAAACGGGCATGTCAGTGGCGGAGACATTCTGTTTGAAGGTCGTAGTGTATTAGGTAATACTGCTGACGACTGGCGTAAAATGTGCGGTGAAGAGATGTCCATGATTTTTCAGGATAGTGGGAATATGATTAATCCTATCCGAAAAATCGGTAAGCAGTTTATAGATTACATTATTGCTCATAAGCCGAATATTTCTAAAGCAGATGCCTATAAAATGGCTGTTGCCATGCTGGATGATGTGCGGCTTCCAAATCCTGATAATATTATGAACAGTTATCCGTTTGAGTTATCTGGTGGTATGCGGCAGCGTGTAGGCATAGCAATAGCAATGGTTTTTCAGCCTAAGATTCTGCTGGCTGATGAGCCTACGAGCGCGCTTGATGTAACTACGCAGGCACAGATTATTCGTCAGATTGTAGATGTACGTAACGAGTTCAATGCGGCAGTTATTATTGTTACACATAATCTTGGTGTAGCGTCCTATATGTCTAATAAAATAATCGTTATGAAAGACGGGCATATTGTTGAAAGCGGACTTCGTGAGGATATTATTGGAAATCCGCAGCATGAATATACCAAGGAGCTGCTTGCTTCGGTACCTGTAATGGGAGGTAAAAAGTATTATGAATGAGAAACATACTGCTTATACTGAACCGAAGGTGATTTTGGAGGTTAAAAATCTTACCAAAAAATTTGCAGTTGAGGGTGGAAAAACTTTAACTGCCTGCAATAATGTCAGTCTGCGCGTATATAAAGGGCAGACACTTGGCATTATCGGTGAAAGCGGCTGCGGAAAGAGCACACTGGTACGTACGCTAATGCAGATTCATCCTGCTGATGGAGGACAAGTATTATTTTACGGACAGGATTTATTGCAGGCGAAAGGTGAACAAGCCCGTCAGAACAGGCGGAAAATACAGATGGTTTTCCAAGATCCTACAGCAGCATTTAATCCGAAAATGAAGGTAAAGGATATTTTATGCGAGCCGCTGAAAAATTTTGGAATGATTAAGGACAGCGAGGTTGATGCCAAGGCAGAAGAATTACTTCGTTTGGTAGAACTGCCGACAGATTTTAAGGATCGGTATCCGCACAGTATGAGTGGCGGTCAACGACAGCGTATAGGCATTGCGAGAGCTATATCTTTGAATCCTGAAATTATTATCTGTGATGAGGCTACCAGTGCTCTTGATGTTTCTGTACAGAGAAAAGTATGTGAACTGCTTGTAAGGCTGCAGAAAGAGCAGGGAATAACTTTTATATTTATATGTCATGATATAGGACTGGTTGACTTAATGTGTCATCAGGTGGCTGTCATGTATTTGGGCAACGTAGTAGAAATTATTGAAAAAGGTAAAATTGAGGGTCATACTTTACATCCTTACTCACAGGCACTTTTAAAGGCTGTATTTAAAGTACATTTTAAACCTGGAGAAAAAATACAGACTTTAGAAGGAGAAGTTCCGAGTCCTTTAGACTTACCGAGTGGTTGTCCTTTTCAGAGCCGCTGTGAAAAGTGCTCAGATATCTGTCGTAGTGAAAAGCCTCAACTTAGAAAAATAGAGGAAGGCCATTATGTAGCTTGTCATTTTGTGAAATAATATAAAGTGTGTTAAATGAAGAGTAAATAAGAAAAAAGAGTATCTTTCTGAAAAGAAAGATACTCTTTTTTTAGAGAAAACTTGTTATCTTATTTATACCTCTAGAATTCGATGAATCAGATCAAGAAAGAACTCTTTTGCCAGCAGAACCCGAAAACATAGAAATGAAATTTGTTTTATAAAATATTATCTATATTATGTAAAAAAGCAGTCAGTTAATTGCTGACTGCTTTTTTGTTTGCAGAATATAAGAATAGATAAAAAATACTTATAGTTATACAAAGGAAGTAAGTACAGTACTTACTTGGAAATTTTACATTTCATATTTATATGTTTTTTAATCGGCTTTAATAAAAATAGATAGAAAAAGTAAAGGAATATGATAATGTAACAATGATTACTTATACTAAAATGATAAAAATATTTCGACAAATTTAATGATCTGTAAAATAAATTACAGAAAAGAGAATAATTTTTGCATTGAAAAATTTTATTTACAGAGTCCTTTACTTTAAATAAATAAAGTGATAAAGTACTAAATAATTAAAGTGCTATTGGGGGGATTATGGTGGAGAGGAAAATATACGAAATACCTTATGGAACTAAAGATATTTTGCCTGGAGAAATGAAAATAAGACGGGCTATAGAAAATAAGATTATCAATGTTTTCTGCAAATGGGGTTACGATGAGGTTAAAACTCCCAGCTTTGAATATGCAGATATTTTTAAGATTACTGATAAGGAAAGTGATTTTCGTTTTTTTGACCGTAATAATAATTTGCTTGCATTAAGAAATGATATGACTGCGCCAATTGCCAGAGTGGCTGCCAACAGGCTGCAGGATGAGAATAAAATCAAACGATTATGTTATCTGGCAAGCTTGTACAGATATGAAAATATCCAGGCTGGCAAACAATGTGAGTTTGAACAGGCTGGTGTAGAGCTTTTTGGTGCAAGCGGAGCTGCTGCTGATGCAGAGGTAATTGTATTGGCTGCTGAAAGTCTGCAAGCAGCCGGAATTAAAAATTTTACTATCAGTTTGGGACATATTGGCTTTATTGATGGATTGTGTCGTGATGCAGGACTCGACCCAGAGCAGATAAGGAGTGTAAAGGAAAATCTTCGCAGACATGATGCTGTTGCTATGGAAGAAATAGCTGCTTCGTTAACTGAAGCAGGCAGTCAGCTGCAAAATATATTCAGCAGATTACTTTTTCTGCAAGGAAAGCAGGAACTTTTAGATGAGCTGGCTACTGCACTGCAAGGGAAAAAGGTAAGCAAAGCTTTGGACGACTTGAGGCAGATATATAATTTAGTAAAAGCATATGGTTATGGTGATTATGTAAGCTTTGACTTGGGATTGAACAGATCTCTTGATTATTATACGGGAATGCTGTTTGAGATTTATTTGCCAGAATTAGGATTTTCAGTAGCTGGTGGCGGTCGTTATGACCGAATGATGGATAAATTTGGTATGGATTGCCATGCTACTGGTTTTGCTTTGGGAATTGAGCGCATCATTCTTGCTTTGGAAAGGCAGGGTGCACTTGATTACAGCAGACGTTGGGATGTTTTTGTGGCTTGGGGAGAAGGAAATATTGTACAGGCTATAGTAAAAGCTGATGCCCTGCGAAAAGAAGGACGCAGTGTAAAACTGGCTGTAGAGCCAATGACGTTACAGCAGGCTGCGGAACAGGTAAGCAGTAATTGCTGCTGCAGTTTGGTCTATGTTTGAGGGGGAGAGTTTATGGACGAATATATTACTATTGCTTTGCCGAAAAGGCAAGCTGTTTGATAAAGCAGTTAAGCTCTTGGCAAAGGTTGGCTATAGTGCAGATAATCTTTCGGAGGATTCCCGTAAACTGGTTATTGTTAATGAAAAAGCTAAGGTAAAATTCATTATTGCCAAAACCGTAGATGTACCGACTTATGTAGAATATGGTGCTGCTGATTTGGGAATTATAGGTAAAGATGTTTTGGAGGAAGAAAATAAGGATATAGTGGAATTATTAGACCTTAAGTTTGGTAAATGTAGACTAATGCTGGCAGTACCAGAAGCAAAGCGATTGACGAAGCTGGAGGATTATGCGCATTTAAGGGTGGCTACAAAATATCCTAATTGTGCTAAACGATATTTTGATGAGCTGGGTATTCAGACTGAAATTATCAAGCTGAACGGCTCTATCGAATTGGGGCCGATTGTAGGATTGAGTGAGCTTATATTTGATATTGTAGAAACAGGTACTACCTTGCGGGAAAATAATCTTACAGAGGTTGCTTCCATTTTTACAGCAACATCAAGATTGATTGCCAATAAAGCAAGTTTCCGATTAAAGTTTGACAGGATATCACGTTTAACAGAAGATTTAAGGGAAGTTTTGAAAGAAGGTTAAGCAGATGAATTTTATAGATGCAAGAAAAATGACTGCAGCTGAAGTTGCTGCATTGATGAAGAAGAAGGCTTTTGATGAGTGTACTCTTTCTCCAGGTGTACAAGCTGGAGTCACGGAAATGTTTGGCGAGCCATTGACGGCAGCTCAGGTTGTAGAACGTATCGTAAATGATGTAAGAATCGGTGGAGATGACAAACTGTTCTACTACACCAAACTTATTGATAAAGCAGAACTTAATGCAGATAACATCAGGGTTTCAGAAGAGGAATTTAGAGAAGCGGAAGCAGTGGTAAAGCCGGAAGTAATTGCAGCTATCAAAAAGGCTATTGCCAATGTTACACGTTTTCATGAAGAGCAGGTACCAAAAACATGGCTGACTAACAGAGAATATGGTTCAATACTGGGGCAGAAAGTAACGCCTCTTGATTCGGTAGGCATCTATGTACCTGGCGGTACAGCTGCTTATCCTTCGTCGGTCATTATGAATGCCTGTCCTGCTAAAGTTGCCGGTGTACCTAAGATTGTAATGGCTGTACCGCCGGGAAAAGATGGTAAAGTAAATCCTTATGTGCTGGTAACAGCTAAAGAAATAGGAATTACAGATATTTACAAGATGGGTGGTGCACAGGCAGTTGCTGCTATGGCTTTTGGTACAGAAACAGTACCCAAGGTAGAAAAAATTACCGGGCCTGGAAATATATTTGTTACCTTAGCCAAAAAAGCAGTATATGGTCATTGTGATATAGATATGCTAGCGGGACCGAGCGAAATTTTGATAGTTGCGGATGAGAGCGCCAGCCCGCGTTATCTTGCAGCTGATCTTTTAAGTCAGGCAGAGCATGATCCGCTGGCAAGTGCCATCCTAGTTACGGACAGCGAGCAGGTCGCGCGTGATACTATGCGGGAACTGGAGTTACAATTGGAAGCTTTACCCCGTAAGGGGATAGCTGCTGTTTCTCTTGAAGGGAAGGGAAAAGTAATTTTGGCAGATAGTATGGAAACAGTTGTTGCCATGGCTAATATGTCAGCACCGGAGCATTTGGAAATTATGACTAAAGCTCCCTTTGAATTACTGCCTTTTATCCGCAATGCGGGTGCTATCTTTTTAGGTGCATATTCGCCGGAACCTTTAGGAGATTATTACGCAGGACCTAATCATATTTTACCTACGGGTGGTACAGCTAAGTTTTATTCTGTACTAAATGTTGAAACCTTTATGAAGAAAACGAGCATTATAGCATATACTGATAAAGCTCTTACTGCTGTGGCAGATGATATTATTGTTATGGCGGAAGCAGAAGGGCTACAGGCACATGCAAATGCTATTCGTAAACGTGTGGAGAAAGAATGAATGATGAAGAATATCAGAATTAGAGAAAGTATTGCCAAACTGGAAACATATCATGTGGAAAATACAGATGCTGAAATAGTAGTTAATGCTAATGAAAGTAATTTGCCTTTGCCGCAGCTGGTTTTGCAGAAATTGGAAAAACAAATGCAGACTTTTGCATTTAACAGATATCCCCAGATTCAGGCAGAGAATTTATGCGCGCAGCTTGCAAAGAGTTTTAATCAGCGGGCAGAAAATGTAATTATTGGCAATGGCTCCAGTGAGCTGCTGCGAATAGTTTGCCAGGTTTTTGGCGGCAGCGGCAGAAAAATTATGGTACCTGTACCATCTTTTTCTATGTATGAAGTGTACGTACAGTTGTCTGAAAGTGAAGTATATCCATACTATCTTGATGACAGGGGATATATTGATAAGGACGCCTTGTTAAAAACAGCAGCTGAAGTTAAACCTGATTTGCTTATTTTATGTAACCCCAATAATCCCACCGGTAACTACAATGATTTAGAAGATATTGTTGCTATTGTTGCAGCAGTAGATTGTCCGGTAGTGATTGACGAAGCCTATATTGAATTTGCCGGAAAGAATTCTGCAGTAAGTCTTTTACAAGAATATGATAATATTATTTGTTTGCGGACTTTTTCCAAAGCTTATGGATTGGCAGGCATGCGTTGTGGATATGGTTTAGGGGCAGAAGAGCTGATTAAAGCGCTGAAGAAAGCTATGTTGCCGTATGGAGTCAATGCTTATACTCTGATGACAGCAGAGACAGTATATTCTTACAGAGAGCTTTATGCAGCAAGAATCAGCGAAACTGTAACAATGAGAGAAGAACTGGCTGAATGTTTGCGTCAGTTAGGATTTAATGTATATCCGTCTGCAACTAATTTTGTGACCTTTTATGCGGATGGAAGCATGGCAGCGAAAATGTCTGAAAAATATAAGAAAATATACGGTAAAGATTTACAGGATGACAGGATGAACAGCGGGAAGTTTATTTTTGAAAAATTAAAAGAAGCCGGTATTCTGGTGCGTGATTACAGTACTAATAAGAATTTACGCGGCTGCTTACGCATTAGTATAGGCTTGCCGCAGGAAAATCAACGGATTATGGATGTAATGAGAGATTTATGCGAGGATGTGTGAATATGCGCAGCAGCAAGATTGTGAGAGAAACAGCAGAAACAAAGATAACAGCAGAGCTGGTATTAGATGGCGAGGGAGAAAGCAGGATTGATACCGGGGTTGGATTTCTGAATCATATGCTGACACTGTTTGTTAAGCATAGTTTTTGCAACCTTAATATGCAGGCTAAAGGTGATCTTGAGGTAGATTGTCATCATACTGTTGAAGATTGTGGTATTGTTTTGGGACGACTGCTTAATGAGGCTATCGGTGACAAGGTTGGCATGCATCGTTATGGCGAGTGCTTTATACCAATGGATGAAGCTTTGGCACAGGTTGTATTGGACTTTTCCGGCAGACCTTATCTTGTGTTGCAGGGAGAAATACCAACAGGTAAATTAGGAAACTATGATACAGAAATGACGGAAGAGTTTTTCAGAGCTGTTGCTAATGAAGCAAAAATGACGCTGCATATAAGGATTTTATACGGAAAAAATACTCATCATATTATTGAAGCTGTTTTTAAGGCTTTTGCACGTGCTGTAGTACAGGCGGCAGCTTTAGACAGCAGAGTTAAAGGTGTGATGAGCAGCAAGGGTGTATTATGAAAAATGAAATCGTGATAATTGATTATGGAATGGGCAACCTGCACAGCGTCAGTAAAGCGGTAGAAGCTGTAGGAGCAGTGCCGATAGTGACAGCAGATAAAAAAATTATAGCTGCTGCTGAAAAAATTATCCTGCCCGGAGTAGGTGCGTTTGGCGACTGTATGAAGAACTTGCAGGCGACTGGTTTAGTGCCTGAACTGATTAAGCACATAAAAAGCGGTAAGGGGTTTTTAGGTATTTGTCTGGGGATGCAGCTGCTTTTTGAAAGCAGCGAGGAAAGTTCTGGAGTAGCTGGACTAGGTATTTTTAAAGGTGCAGTAAAAAGATTAACTACTGAGTATAAGGTTCCGCACATGGGCTGGAACAGACTGAAACTGAAAACAGCCTCACCTTTGACTGCTGCAGCGGATGGAAGTTATGTTTATTTTGTGCACAGCTTTCATGCTGTACCGGAAGACAGCAATATTATTACAGCCGTATGTGATTATGGTACTGAAATAACAGCTGCTGTAGGTCGTGATAATATTCAGGCATTGCAGTTTCATCCAGAAAAATCAGGCGAAGTAGGACTAAAAATGCTGCAGGCATTTAAGGAGTGGAAATTATGAGGGTTTATCCGGCAATTGATCTTAGAGGTGGTAAATGTGTACGCCTGACGGAAGGCGATTTTGCTAAAGAAACGATATTTTCTGACAGCCCGGCAGCAATGGCAGTAAGATGGAAAAATGAGGGAGCAGAGTTTTTGCATGTGGTAGACCTTGATGGAGCTGTTGCTGGTGCGAGCCAGAACATGGCAGCTATTAAAAGTATTATTGAGGTAGTGAATATTCCTGTACAGCTAGGCGGCGGTATTCGCAGTATGGAAAATATAGAAAACTGGCTTAATTTAGGAGTAAACAGGGTTATACTTGGCAGTGCAGCAGTACGCAATCCACAGTTGGTTGCCGAGGCCTGTAAAAAGTTTCCAGAGAGAATAGTGGTAGGCATTGATGCCAGAGATGGTTATGTTGCTGTCGATGGCTGGGGAAAAAACAGCCAGGTGAAGGCAACAGATCTGGCCTGTTCTTTAGCTGGCTATGGCGTTACCGCTATTATTTTTACAGATATCAGCAGGGATGGAACCTTGAGCGGCGTTAATGCAGAAGCAACAGCAGAAATAGCTGTATGTTCCGGTATTCCTGTTATTGCTTCGGGTGGTGTAGCTTCGCTGGACGATATTAGACGTCTGCTGCCGTATGAAAAGCAAGGTATCAGCGGCTGCATCATAGGTAAGGCTATTTATACAGGAGCAGTAAAACTGGAAGAAGCGATAAAGCTGGCAGGTGAAAAAAGATGCTGACAAAGAGAATAATTCCCTGTCTTGATGTGGCAGGAAACAGAGTTGTAAAAGGAACAAATTTTATTGAACTGCGTGATGCCGGAGATCCTGTAGAATTAGCTGAGTTTTACGATAATGCCGGTGCTGATGAACTGGTTTTTCTTGACATTGGTGCTTCAGTAGAAAAGCGAAAAGCATTACTTGAAGTTATCCGAAAGGTTGCTGGCAAAGTTTTTATTCCGCTTACTGTCGGCGGCGGTATCAGAAGCGTTGATGATATTAAAGAAACATTGAGAGCAGGTGCAGATAAGATTTCTGTTAACTCAGCTGCTGTAAAAAATCCTCAGCTGATAGCTGAGGGAGCGAGGCAATTTGGCAATCAATGCATTGTTTTGGCAATAGATGCTAAAAAGATCGGACCGCAAAAATGGGAAGTTTATGTTAACGGCGGTCGGGTGCCTACAGGACTTGATGCAGTAGAATGGACTAAAAGAGGGGTAGAATTAGGAGCAGGGGAAATTTTGCTGACTAGTATGGATGCTGACGGTACAAAAAATGGTTATGATATAGAGCTTACAGAAGCAATTAGTAAGGTAGTAAATGTACCTGTGATTGCTTCTGGTGGTGCTGGTAGGCTGCAGGATTTTTATGACGTACTGCAGAATGGTATTGCTGATGCAGTACTGGCAGCCTCTGTGTTTCATTACAGAAAATTTACAGTCAAACAGGTAAAAGAATATTTGCATAAGCATGGTGTAGAGGTGAGATTATAATGCAGGTAGATTTTACGAAGATTAAATTTGATGAAAAAGGTTTAGTGCCCGCAGTAATACAGGATGCTACTACAGGTAAGGTATTGATGTTAGCTTATATGAATGCCGTTTCACTGCAGCGTACAGTAGAAACCGGCTATACTTGGTTTTGGAGTCGCAGTCGCCAGGAACTGTGGAATAAAGGAGCTACCAGTGGCAACGTACAGAAGGTAGTAGACATAAAATATGATTGTGATGGTGACAGCTTGCTTTTACAAGTAAAGCAAACTGGCGCTGCCTGCCACACAGGTGAATATAGCTGCTTCCATAATATTTTATGGAGAGAAAATAATTTGCCAGCAGTCAATGGGCAGATAACATCTGCTATTTTAAACGAACTGTATGATGTTATTCAGCAGAAGCGTATTCATGGCGGAGAAAAATCCTATACAAAATATTTATTTACTTCTGGGCAGGATAAGATACTTAAAAAAGTTGGCGAAGAAGCAGCAGAAACAATAATTGCTTCTAAAAATAATAATAATGGTGAAGTTGTATATGAAATGTCTGATTTATGGTATCACTGCCTTGTATTGTTGGCATATCATAATATTTCACCTTCCGAATTGCTGTCTGAACTGGGATCGCGCAGAAAAAAAGAAAATAATAGTAAGTATTAATAAAAATGCGTCAGGTTTATCTGACGCATTTTTATTGTAAAAAGAAAACCTCGCGCTATGCGCGTGGTTCAGGAAAGCTTATA
>ERZ773192.1624-NODE-1624-length-21710-cov-9.358162_pt1 | contig 21710 bp, 24 predicted proteins | sample MGYA00581010_ERZ773192 | MGnify/ENA primary metagenome ERZ773192 (study PRJEB29015, sample SAMEA2737741) | human gut metagenome | biome: human gut; feature: human-associated habitat; material: faeces | place: China | collected 2012 ...
AGAAAATATAACAGTAAAAGGAAAAGAATTTGTAGGAGGATTAATAGGATATACAAAAGCAGGAAGTTCAACAAAAGTAAATGAAGTAGTAGCTAAAAATATAAATATAATAGGAACAGAAAATTTTATAGGAGGAATAATAGGATATGGATATAATTCTGGAATAGCATTGGTAAGTAATGTGATAATAAAAGGAGGAACAATATCAGGTTCCAGATATGTGGGCTCAATAGTAGGATTTGCTGGATATACAAAAAATGCAATAGTTGAAGAAGCAACAATAATTGGAACAAGTGAGAATACAATATCATCAAGCTATGATTCAAGTACATCATACTATTCAAATAAAGTGGTAGTGAATGAAAATGCGAAAACAGATGGATTATCAGAAAGTGCAACAAGTAATATAAATATGTATGAATATGCTGGATTAGATACATATATAGGAGGAGATAATGATTCTTCGGGATACTATTTTGATTATGAAAATGATACAAGTAATAATATAGTGTTAAAATCAGTAAAAAAAGATCCAATAACATTTAATCTATCAGGAGAAGGAACAAAAGCAAATCCATATATAATAAAAAATATGAAAGATTGGAAAATGGTTGCAGGAGTGCCAAACAGAAATGTATATTACGAAATAGCAAATGATATAGATTTAAGTAGTGAACATTTTTATATGATAGGAAGTGCGAATAATAATTATTTTACTGGAAAAGTAGATGGAAATTTATCAAAACTATATAATTTAAATATTGATATAGCGCCAGCAGATAATGTAGGAATATTTGGATATACAACTGGAGCAGAATTTGTAGGTCTAAACCTAGAAAATATAACAGTAAAAGGAAAAGAATTTGTAGGAGGATTAATAGGATATACACAAACAGGAAGTTCAACAAAAGTAAATGAAGTTGTAGCTAAAAATATAAATATAATAGGAACAGAAAATTTTATAGGGGGAATAATAGGATATGGATATAATTCTGGAATAGCATTGGTAAGTAATGTAATAATAAAAGGAGAATCAATATCAGGTTCCAGATATGTAGGTTCAATAATAGGATTTTCTGGATATACCCAAAATGCAATAGTAGAGAATGCAACAATAACTGGAACAAGTGTAAGTCCAATATCATCAAGCTATGATTCAAGTACATCATACTATTCAAATAAGGTGGTAGTAAACGGAACTGAACAAACGGATGGATTTGATTCAGAATATATAGATGATTTAGATTATTATACAGATAAAGTAGAAACAAGATTAAATGGAGACAAAAATAATACAGGATATTACTTTGATTATGTATACAGTAAAGGTGGAATATATTTAGTAAATAAATATGATAAACAAGAATCTGATGATGATACACCAAGTAATAAAAAAAATTGTGAAAAAACATATGGACCAGAAATGAAAGGATGTTATAAATATACAATAGGAAAACATAATGGCTACGAATATAGACCGCCAAATGATGGCGAATGGGTAGGAGCATCATGTACAGGAACTAATGGACTAAGTCCAGCATTTAAAAAGAAAATATATTATAGTTGTAATTAGGAGGAGAAAAAAATGAAAAAAATAGGTATAGTATTATTAGTAGGAATAGTTTTATTAACAGGATGTGGAAAGACAATAGATGAAAAAAATGAAGGAAAGAATGAAGAAATAATAAGTAATGTAAAAGATAAAGAAACATTAGAAAATTTACAAACAATTGATGAAAATATATTATTAACATCATTGGGATTAATAAAAGATGAAGTATCAGATTATGTTGGAAGTATTCCAGCATATAATGACCCAAGTGAAAATATGTATTTAGCAGTAAAACCAAGTAAAGGAAATGAGAAAAGAGTAAAAAGTGCATTAGATACATATGTAAGTGTATTAATAGATAGAGTTACACAAGCAGGATTTGAAGGAGAAGAAAAACCAAATAATAATCAATCTAAAATAGATATGTTAAATAATATGACAAAAGAAGAATATAATGGTTATTATATATATGTAAGTGGTGCAGAAAAAGATACTTTAGTAAAACAAATTAAAGATATAATAAAATAGTTCAAATGAACTATTTTTTTTGTTATAATAAATGTAATGCAACTGAAACTTTACAAAAATACCAAGTAAAGTTGCTAGAATGCAACCTTAAAATGATATAAAATTAAAAATGAAAAGGAGGAAAAAATATGAAATTTGGTGATAAGTTAATTGCCTTAAGAAAAAAGAAAGGATTGTCTCAAGAAGAACTTGCAGAGAAATTAGGTGTATCAAGACAAAGCGTTTCAAAATGGGAAAGTAATAATACATATCCTGAAACAGATAAGATAGTACAAATATGTAATATATTTGAATGTACTATGGATGATCTTATTAATGATAATATAACTGATGTAGAAAGTATAGAAAGAAAAAGTAAAAATAATATAAATGTAATGGTTGATTCATTTTTAGATTTTATTACTAAAACAATTAATATGTTTTCTAGAATGAAATTTACAAGTGGATTTAAATGTGTAATAGAAATGATTATAATCGCACTTATTATGCTAGTTTTAGGATATTTATTTGTTGGCTTTTCAGAGGGAGTTTTAAGTGGATTTTATCCATTTGAAAAAGGAATGGAAATATTTAATGGAATAATTAAAAGTGTTCTTATGCTTATTTGGACAATAATTTCATTTATAGTTTTAGTTCATGTATTTAAAATAAGATATTTAAATTATTATGATGAAATTATTAATGAAGAAAAAATAGATACAAAAGATGATAAAAAGAAAGAAGAAAAAAGTAAAATAAAAGAAAATAAAAAAGATAGAATTATTATTAGAGATGAAAATACTAGACCATTTGCTTTTTTATCAGTGCTTTCTAAAATAATAATTATGTTTGTTAAAGTATTTGTATTTTTCTTTGGATTATTCTTTATGTTTACATTATTAATGCTTGCAATTTTCTTTATAATTTCGATTTATTTTAGTTTTTCAAATGCTATATTTATTGGAAGTACAATTGCAATATTAGCATTACTTATAATAAATGTAATAATACTAATGTTAATAATAGGGTTTATATTTGATAAAAAATATAATTATAAAATATTATTAATAACATTTTTAACAAGTATAATTATATCAGGAATAGGTATTGGTATATTTGCTCTTGGAATTAAAGATTTTAAAATTGTTGATAATATGGATGATATTTTAAATTTAAAGAGTCATTCAGAAGAAATTAATTATAAAGATAATATGCTTATTACTAATAGTGACAGTTATTATTTAAATACAAATTATAAGTATGAAATAGATAATAATATGGAAGATGATAAAATTAAAATATCAGGTATATATGATGATAAATATTTAAAAATGGATAAAGATAGTAGAATTGAATATAAAATGAATGTTTTAACTATTTATGGACATCAAGAAAGTTCTGTTAATTTATTATCACAAGTTATAAAAGATTTAAAGAATAATATAATTAGAAATTATGATTTTGGTTATTTTGATTTAAAAATAACTGCTAATGAAAATACTATTAATAAATTAATGGATAATCTTAGAAAATTATATAATTTTGATTATAAAAAAGAAAATAATATTTATGAAGTATATAATTTAGAATATAAGATATCTGATGATACTGGAAGTATGTGCAAATATAATGCTAGTAATGATAAATTAGATTGTGGTTCTTATACTAATAGATGTTATACTAAAAAAACGAATATAGGCGATAGAGAATATATAAATATTAGTTGTGACGATGATTATACTACTGAATAAGTGACTTTTTTGTCACTTTTTATGTTATTATATATATGGTGATTTTATGGAAAATATTGATAAAATATTATATTCATTATCTAAATCAAAATTTAGAAGTAGTTTTCATTTAAAAGAAAAAGATAAAGAATATATAAAAGATAAAGGTATGGATAAAATAAGAGAACACGCTAAAGATTTTATTACAAAAAGACTTGCTCCTAAAGTAATAAATAATGATGGAAAGCAAACACCATATAAAGGACATCCAGTATTTATATCACAGCACGCAACTGCAACCTGCTGTAGATCATGTCTTTATAAATGGCACAAAATAGATATGAATAAAACCCTTTCTGAAGAAGAAATAGGTTATATAGTAAATGTAATAATGAAATGGATAGAAAAAGAAAATAAAAAAATTTGATGAATTTTATTAATTGTGTTATACTATCAAACTAATCAAGGGGGGATTTTATATGAATGTTATTAATTTAAGAATGAGTCAAGTTAGAAAATTAAAAGAGTTAGAACTTGAAAAGGGAACATTAAATACTGAAGCATTAATGCTTATTTTAAATAAGAAAATAACCAAAGAAAATGAACCTATGGTTTTTAAATATCTTGATTCACAAGATGATTTAAAAGTAATGGGAAGGAAAATGTATACTTTAAATATGCTTAGTGGTTCAGAATATAGCAAAATAAAAGAACTTGTTATTCCAAATACTATGGTTGTTGTTGATGGTAAAGTTGCAGGATTTGCTATGCCACTAATTTACAATCATAAAAATTTAGGTAATTTTTTAAATGATGATTTAAATGATTTGAAGAAAAAATTAGAATATATAAAAAAAGTTGGTAAAATAATTGATAAGGTTGAGAGAGTAAATACTGAAAGTTTTATAATGAATTTTGGAGATTTAAATGAATTTAATTTTGTTATTGATGAGAATGATAATATTAAAGCGGTTGATTTAGATAGTGCATATGTAGGACAAGATGAGTTACCTAATTCTGCATACTATTTACTTAAAAATAAATATTTAGAAAGTATGCCTGAAAAATATAAAAAGAATAGAATAGGTACAATTATGCCAGATAATAATACAGATTTATATTGCTTTAATATGATACTTTTAAATACACTTGCAAATGAAAGTATGCATAGTAAAGATTTAGATACATTTTATAGATATTTATTCTATTTAAAAGATGTGGGTATTGATAAAGAAATTTTAAAAGTATTTAAATCAATTTATTTACCAATGAAAAATCAAAATCCGATGTGTTTATTAGAAACAATAGATACTACAAAAAAAGATGATTATACATATGAATCTTTTAAAAAAGAATATAAGATAAAATAGTTATAATAATAAAATACAGTTCAATGTTGTAAATATATTAAAAAAAGTGTCAATCGACACTTTTTAATATACTGTAACTTGATTTTTATTATTGTTTTTGCTTTTATACAAAGCAGTATCTGCATTATCAATGTATCTATTTCGTAATTTTTTTACATCATTGTTATTTTCTTTTTCATTAATATTGTATATTCCAAAACTCATTGATATATTATCAATAACACTATTATTATATTCAATAGACATCTTTGAAATAAGTTTTCTAATAGTATCTATTCTATTAAAGCTATCACTTGTATTTTTCATTAATATGATAAATTCTTCACCGCCATATCTACCTATTAAACAATCTTTTAATTCATTTTTTAATAATTTTCCAATATTGTTTAAAACTATATCTCCAACAATATGACCATATGTATCATTAATTAATTTAAAATCATCTATGTCACCCATAATAATTGAAAAATTAGATTTATTCTGGAATATAAATTCATCTATTTTATTAAGTGCAACATTTCTATTAAGTACTGTTGTTAATTCATCTGTTTCATATTTACTTTGTAGATTAATTAATTCAGTAATATTTTTTAAATACATTAGATTATATATTTTATTATTTTTAATATGTTCTTTTTTTATTATTTCATAATAACTATCTTTATATTTACAATATCCTTTTTCTTTTTTAAAACCTTTATATATTTTTTTAATCAATTTTAACTTTTTTTTATTTTTAGGATAAACAATTTTATCTTGTTTATCAGTTATTACAATATACATATTAGGTAATTTATCTAAAACTTTTTTGTAATTCATATATGCCCCCTAAAATAACCAATAATATAATATGATAATAAAAATAAATATTGACTACGTTTGTCATTATTCATTATCCTTTACTGCACGAACAATATAACATTATAGATATAATTTTGTCAATATAATTTTATTAATTTAATATAATATTATATAAAAAAACAATACTGGTATATAAGTATTGTTTTTTCATATTTTCATATTTAAAGTATAAGGTTTATCATCATAAGAATTTTTTTCTTCATTATCATCAATAGAAGAGTCAAAACCTAGTTTTTTTTCTCTAAGAATAATTTCAAGTAATGATTTTAATTCTTTTAATTTTAAATTTTCAATACTACTTATATTAATTACATTATTTTCATCTCTAGCTGACTGTATTATTTCTGTTACTTCTTTATCTACATTATTTAAAATATTTTTATTTTCTACAATGCTTTTATTAATTTCTTCTTCATTATTTATTAATAGTTTATTTTTTTCTATGTCTTCTAATGCTCTTTTAATTTTTATAATATTACATGTATAAGCTTCAAGAGTAAAAGCACTGATAATAGAAATTATATATGATATCATTCCACCATCTAAATATACTATTGATAAAATGTTTAAACCAAGTATAACAATATTAGCTATTAAACTTTTTATATTTTTTTTAACATTTTCTTTTTGTTCATCTTCAAATTTACCTGAGTTTAGAACTTGAAGTTTCATTTTTTTTATTATTTTCTTTTCATTATGACTAGTATAGGGAATAGTATAAGTTTTATTATCTGCATATCTAATTTTAATTTGATCGTTTTCAATCATATAATTTAAGATAAAGTCCATTTTGTCATATTTATTTAATGAATAATCTTTCATAAAAACCTCCTGATTAACTATACAAATTTAAATTAATGATTCTTACAAACTAGTATATTATAATAAAATAGAGATGTCAATAAGATAAGCATTTAAGTCATTTGAAATTATGTTATAATATAAAATATAAATTAGTATTTAGGAGTAGATTAACTTATGAAAAGATTATTAAGAATTAGTTTTGATTTATCACTATTATCATTTGTACCAATTATATTATGGTTTTTACTTGGAATAATAGTAGATAAAAATTTAATAAATATATTTACGCTTACATATCCACTTCAGTTTATTTATTATATATTTAGATCGGTATTTTCTACAGGAACAAATATAAGTAAAGAAAAAGATAAAAATAAAGATGCAGTTATGTCAGGACTTGTTATTGGAAGTATTGTATCTTTAATAACATTTTTATTGATATTACTAAATATAGATGGATATATTAATTTTATGAATATGGATGTAAATATATATAAAACATTTGCAATATATTCTGTAATAGAGATATTTATTAGTTTGGAATTTTCATTCATTTTAAATAAACTATATTATGAGGGTCAAAATAAACTTGCTAATAAATATTCAATTATATTTAACTTGTTAAATTTTGTATTATTAGTAGGAACATCTTTAATTACAAAAAATCAAACTGTTATAGTAACAACAACATTAATTCCTCTTTTCTTATTTACTTTGTATATAATTATTAAAAATAGTGATAGATTTAAGTTGAAATTAAATATATTTAAATGTATAAAATATGATTCTGTAGAACTTTTTAATAATATTGGTTTTTTATTGATATTTTTATTTGGATTAAGTAATGCAATAAACTTTGGAGAAAAATATACATTAGCGCTTACGTTTGTGGCTCTTATAACAGATACGCAGTGGGACACAGCAGATGCAATAGTAACAAATGCAACAATTGATATAAGCAAGAATAACTTTAATTATAAAGAACATAGACGTAATGCATATAGATTATTAAGTATATTATTTTTAACAAGTTTAATAATGTTTATTTTATTATATAGATTTTATGATTTAGATTTTAAAATAACAATGATATATTTTACTTTTGAAATAGTTAACTTTCTTATATATCCTATATATAGAATAAAAACATGTTATTTACAACTAGAATGGTCTTCATTTAAAACAACTGGAAACAAAATATTTTCACTATTTCTTAGAATGCTTTTATCATTAACAAAAACTCCTTTTTGTACTGGCATAGGGCAAGTTTGTTCATCAGTATATCAATTTATTACTGTAAGTATATTTTTTAAATTCAATTTTAAAGTAGATAAAAAAGGAAATGTTATAAGAAAGAAGATGGAATAGTAGTCAATTATTCCTTTTTTTTATACCTAAAAAATGTTATAATTATATTGAAAATAGTAGGGGTGATATTTTGAGAATAGGGATAGATATAGATAATACTTTAACTGAAGTACAAGAAAAATTAAATAAAGCTGCATATACCTATGCAGTTAGTTTAGGTAAAAATCTTGATAGTTATGATAAGTTTATGCAAGATGAAAAAAATGATGGTACTGAATACGCAAAAAGGTTTCAGTTTAACTATGAAGAATTAAAATATTTTTTAAAAGATATTCAAGAAAATATTACTAATAATGCAATTCCAAGAAAAAATGCAAAAGAGGTAATAGATAAATTAAAGAACGAGCGACACACAATATATATAATAACCGCAAGAGATTCAGAGTTTCATGATGATCCTTATATTTATAGTAAAAACTGGCTTAATAAAAATAAAATATATTATGATAAATTAATTGTAAATGCTAGAGAAAAAGGTGAAGTTTGTAAAAGAGAAAATATAGATTTATATATTGATGATCAATTAGAAAATTGTTTAAATATTGTAAATTCAGGAATACAAACAATTATGATAACAGATAAAAAAATAACATTACAATGCTTAAAAATTGGGATGATATTTATAATTTTATTAGTGAACTTGAAAAATAAAAAAGGAGTATTGTAATGCGAATAGGAGTAGATATAGATAATGTTCTTTCTAATTTTAGCGAAGAATTATTAAGAGAGTATATTATTCATGATAAAGAAATAAATGGCAATGGTATAGTAAATAAAAATGAATATATAAGGAAAAAATTTAACTGGACAGATGAAGAAGAAAAGAAGTTTTATAAAGAAAATATAGAAAGAATTTCCACTAATTTAAAACCAATTAAAAATTGTGCTAAATACATAAGAAAATTAAAAGAAAGAGGCTTTGAAATATATATAGTAACAGGAAGAGAAAATGGTGATTATTCTGATCCATATAATATGACAGTTAATTGGTTAAAAAAATATAATATTTATTATGATAAAATATTTTTTGTAAATGCTAAAAACAGTCATTCAAAAACAGAAGTTTGTTTAGAAAATAATATATCTATAATGATAGATGATTCAAAAAGATTGTGCTTAGATATGATTAAACATGGAATTACTACTTTTATTATAGATACACCATACAATAAGGATGTAGATGGAAGTGTAAGAGTACATAATTGGAAAGAAATATATGAAAATATAAAAAAATATAGTAATAGAATGAATGTTATATTAGATACAGATATATATAACGAAGCAGATGATCTTTTTGCACTCTCATATCTATTAAAATCACGAGATATGTTTAATATTGAGGCAATTACAACTGCGCCATATTTACATAAAAATAGTGACCTAACAGTTAAAGAAGGACAAGACTTAAGTTATAATGAAGTACTTAAAATCTGTAATTTGCTAAATTTTAATTCTGAAAATAAAGTGTTTAAAGGTTCATTAGATTATATACAAAATGGATATGATGATGAAAATGAGGCGGTTAATGAAATTATTGAAATAGCACTTAAAAACGATATGACATATGTTTTTAGCATAGGAGCAATTACTAATATTGCACTCGCAATAAAAAAAGAACCCAAGATAATTAATAAAATAGAAATTATTTGGCTTGGAGGAAATGATATTTCTTATAAAGATAATATGGAATATAACTTTAGACAAGATGTAGAAGCAGTAAAAATTGTTTTTAATTCTAATGTTAAATTAACTGTATTACCTTGTAAAAATGTAGTATCAACTTTAAAAATAGATATAAACACGCTAAAGGATAATTTAATACAAAATGAACTTAATAATTATTTAATAGAAAGATTTTGTAATGATGGATATCATCCATATAAAGAAGAGAGAGTTATTTGGGATATATCTGTTATTGCTTATATGATAAATAAAAAATGGTTTAAAACAAAAGAGGTAAGCACTCCAGTTATAAATGATGATACATCTTATAAAATGACAAATGTAAAAAATAAAATAATATTTGTAACAAAGTTAAATAGAAATAAAATTTATAGTGATTTATTTAAAAAGTTAGGAAAAAGGTGATAAAATGCCAAGCTGGAAAATACATTCATATATTGGTAATCAGGTAAATAAGACAATTAAAGTAAATAAAAAATATTTTATGATAGGAAATTTACTTCCAGATCAAGATAGATATAATATAGGAAATTTAAAGAGAAATATTCCAAGAACAACAACACATTTTATTAAAAGAGAAGATTATTTAATAGGTATTAATCTTCCTGATTATGATAAAATGTATAATAAATATAAAGATAAATTTAAAAATCCAGTATTAATGGGATATTTAGTTCATTTGTTAACTGACTATTATTTTAATAATTATATTTATAATAATTATTTTATAAAAGATGAAAATGGTATATATATTGGTGTGAAAAAATCAGCTGGAACAATATTTAATTGCGATTTTAAAAAATCTAATTCTATGAAACAAAATGATTTTAGAAAGTTTAATAATAGTATCTCAGTAAGAAAAAATAATTTTAGATTTTGTTTAAATAGTAATTATTTAAAAGAAATTGAAGAACTTAAATTAGATAAAAAGCAAATATATGCAGTAGGTAAGTATTTAGATACATCTCATAAGAAGATAAAAGATAATGAAAATTATCAAATATTATCAGAAAATAAAATGAATAAACTGGTAGAGGGTTGTATTAAATTTGTACTTAACTATCTTAAGAAAAAAAATCTGATAAAAAATTATGAATTATATAAAAATTAGGAGATTTAAAAATATGAAAGTAATATATTATGGTGATAAAATAGAAAAAAATAATAAAGCTATATCATTATGTGGACCAACTCCTAGAAGTAATAAAATAATTAGTTGGAGAAAAGAAGCAATAGATATACTAAAAAATATTGGATATGATGGTATTGTGTATATTCCTGAAGCTAAAGATAAAAATTTTGCTTTTAAAACAAAAGAAGATCAATTATTTTGGGAAAGAGAATGTTACATTAATTCAAATGTAATAGTATTTTGGGTACCAAGAAAATTTCCATCAATGTTAGGTTTAACTACAAATGTAGAATTTGGTTACTGGCTAAAAAGCAAGAAATGTATATATGGTAGACCAGATGATTCTTATAGAACTGATTATCTAGATTGGTTATATAATTTAGAATATAATAAGAAACCAGAAAATTCATTAGATGAATTATTAAGACAAGCAGTAAAAATGAGTGAGGAAGACAAAAAATGAAAACTATACTAATACTAGGAATATGTAGAACTGGTAAAACTACATTTTCAAGAATGATTCAAAAAGAGTTTAGAAATTATCAGATTATAGAAGTTGATACTATTATATCTGCTTTACAAAGGACTGTAGTAAATGTTCCTATTGGATTTATTCATGATAATTTACAAGAAAACAAATTACCTGAATTTTTAAATTTACTTATACAAAAAAATATTAATAAAAATGGTAAAGAATTAGGTTATATTGTCAATGCTGATTCTATTTTACCAGAAGATTTACATAAATACTTTGATTTAAAGAATATGCTTGTTTATTATTTTGTAACTGAAAAGTTGTCTCCTGAGCAGATTTTAGAAAACTGTAGAAAATTTGATTCAGATGAAGAATGGACAACTAGAAGAACAGATGAAGAATTATTAAAACATTTCAAATTTTATAAAAAAATAGAAAAGACAATTATAAATGATTGTAAAAAATATAATATTAAATGTATTGATACATCAGAAAATAGAGAAATAGTATTAAATAAATTGTTGATTGATTTAAAAAATGAGTTAAATTAACCAAAAAATATATAGTAATTTATATTTGTAGTAAGCTAGGTGAATAAAAATGATATTTAGTATTTTGGCATTTTTAGCAATTATAATAAGTATGGTTGTTAAAACAAAAAAAGTCTTTAATTATTCAATCATTTAATTGTATATTTGAAGGTATATATGATATTTTAACGGTGCTATTTTAAGTTTAATAAATTTAATAAGAACATATTTGTTTTTAAATTATACTTATGGTGATAGGTGATGCATTAATATTATTAACAAGTACATATGCGCTTTTAAAAGAAAGGAAAAATAATAATGAAGGTTTATATTGTAAGACATGGTGAAGTTTCCCATAATGCACTCAAAGTGTATAGTAATGAAAATGAGGATTTAAATGAAAATGGAATCATTCAGGCAAAAGAATTAAAAAGAACTATTGAAGATTTAGATTATGATATTATAATTTCTTCACCATTAATAAGAGCAAAACATACATCTATGATAATTAACGCTAAGAATAAGAATATTTTAATAGATAATAGATTAGAAGAAAGAAATCCAGGTGATTTAAATGGTAAACCAATAAGTTATACAAACAGAGAAGAATATTGGAATTACTATACAAAAATTAAATATGGAACAAGTGAAAATATTCAAGATTTCTTTAGAAGAGTATATGATTTTCTAGATGAATTAAAAACTAAAAATTATAAAAGTGTATTAATAGTAGCGCATTCTGGTGTATCAAAAGCATTTAGTGGATATTTTGAAGGAATAAAAGAAGGTAAATTTTTAAATAGGGGACTTAAAAATTGTGAAATTAAAATATATGAACTATAAAAAATAGAAGGAGCTATATATGAAATTATATGTAATAAGACATGGTGAAACTAATATGGGAAAAAAGAAACTTATTGCGACAGAAGAAGAACCATTAAATGAAAATGGAATCATTCAGGCAAAAAAAATAGGAGAAGATTTAAGGAAATTAGACATACAAATAATATATTGTTCTCCAATAGAAAGAGCAAAACATACATTAGAATTATTTAATTTAGATAAAAATATTCCTGTTATAATAGATGAAAGAATAAAAGAAAGAAATATGGGAATATATGAAAATATTCCTTTTAAAAATTTAGATTGGGATATATTTTGGAATTATAATTCTGATTTAAAATATCCAGAATTAGAAACGATGAAAAGTGTTTATGAAAGAGTTAAAGAGTTTATAGATGAAATAAAATTACAAAATAAGAATGTTTTATTAGTAACCCATGGTGGAATATCAAGGGCTATATATTGGTATTTTAATGGAATACCTAAGAATGGAAATTCATCAAACATTAATGAAAACTGTAAAATATATGAATATGATTTGTAGGAGATGAAAAAATGAGAATAGGAATAGATATAGATGGGATATTAACTGATTTTGAAAAATGGCAACTTGATTGTGGTAGTAAATATTTCTTAAAATATAATAAAAATATTGTAAATCCAGATGGATATGATAGTGATACTGTTTTTAATGTAACAAATGAAATGGATTCAGAATTTTGGAAAGAATATTTGTATGATTATGCAGTAAATGAACCAGCAAGAAAATTTTCGGGTGAAGTAATTGATAAGTTAAAAGAAAAAGGTTTTGATATATATATAATAACTGCAAGAGTTTTAACAGATAAAAATACTCTTGAGGGAGAAAAAATGAGAAATATCGTTAAAAACTGGCTAAAGCAAAATAACATACATTATGACAAAATAATATTTGCACCAGAAGATAAATTAGAAATATGTAAAGAAAACAATATAGATATTATGATTGAAGATAAAGTAGAAAATATAAATAATATATCAAAAGAAATACCAGTATTGTGTTTTAATGCATCCTATAATAAATCATGCATTGGTAATAATATATATCGTGTTTATTCATGGTATGATATATACTATAATGTAATTTATAAAATAATGACAAATTAACGTTCTTTAAAACTATAATTATATTAATAAAACAATATAATTCATAAAATCAATAAAAAAGCAATATTACTATTCATACTTTGTTTTGCAGTAATATTGCTTATATTAGTTAAATTTTATTTATGACTTTGATTTTTATCTATTGATTTACTTAATGTTAGAGGCTTGTCATTAGATTCATTATCACTAGAATAATCAAATTTAAATTCTTCTTCTTTCTGGATATTTTCAAGTACTGACTTTAATTCTTTTAACTTTAATTTTTCAACGCTATTTAAAGTAAATACCGGTTTATCTTCAGGAGTGGATTTTACCATTTTTTTAATTTTTTCATTCGAATTAGTCAAAATATTTTGATTTTCTTTTATCATTTCATTTATTTTTTCTTGATTATCTAATAATATTTTATTTTTTTCTAAATCTTTTAATATTTTTGTTACATATTTTATATCAAAGATTTGAAATCCAATATTGAAAGTGAACCAAGCTATAAATATATTTTGCATCAATGGTGAAATAGAATGACCACTCTTAATCGTGCAAAAATTACAAATAATCATGAAAATACTAATAATTATCCAGTCTCCAGCTTTTCTTATTTTTCTCTTTAACGTATTATCAGAATTTTGTGCATCATGGACTTGATCTTCCATTTTTTTTAATATTTTTTTCTCATTATCATTTGTATATGGAATAATATAATGTTCACCATTTGCATAGTTAACTATTATTTGATTATCTTTAATTTCATAGTTTAAAATGAATGATGTAGCATCTTTAGAATTTAGAGTATAATGCTTCATAAAATACCTCCCTCAGGAATGAATAAATTATTCAATTCAATGTCAGATTAGTATATTATAAATAAATAAAAAAGTCAAATATTTTATATGAAAAATATAAAATTTGTTGTATTATAGAATATAGATAATAAAATATGAAAGAGTTGCAAAAATGAAGATTTATATTGTAAGACATGGACAAACAAAATGTAATGTAGAAAATATAAAAGAAAAATATTATGATAAAAATATTTTACTAGTAACTCATGGTGCAGTCGCAAGAGCAATGCAATTTTATTTTGAAGAATTACCAGAAGATGGTATGATTTTAAATGTAAGTGGTCAGGAAAATTGTGAGATAAAGGAGTATGAATTATGATATTAACAAGTAAGGAAGCAAGAGAACTATTAGAAATAGAAAGAAAAACAACAAAGGATGATAGATGGATAGAACATTCAATATGTGTTGGAGATAGTGCTGGTAGAATTGCTAAAGCACTAAAAGAAAAAGGATATAATGTGGATGTAGACAAAGTAATTACTTTAGGTTACGTTCATGATATAGGTAAATATAATGGTGAATCTCGTGGACACGTAATGAGAGGATATGAATATTTAAAAAATAAAGGATATGATGAAGAGTATGCTAATACATGCTTAACTCATTCATATTTAAATAATGATATTTTATGCACTGCTGGAGGTGTACCAGATAAAGAAAAAAATCCATTCTTAACATATTTTATAAAAAATCATGAATATACTATAGAAGAAAAACTAATAAACTTATTTGATTTAATGTGTACTACAAAAATATTAACATTAGATAAAAGATTAATTGATATTGTTCTAAGAAAAGGAGTATTTTCTAATACACAATATCATGTAAAAGAAACATATAAATTAAAAGAGTATTTTGATAATTTACTAGGATATAATTTATATGATTTGTTTCCAGAAATAAAGAATAATCTATAGATTCTTTTTTATTTTAAAATACATACGAACCTATGTTCATAAAAAATAAAATATGATATAATTAGTTGGAAAGAAGGTGCATAAAATGAATAAAGTTTATATGTGTATAGATTTAAAAAGTTTTTATGCATCAGTAGAGTGCGTCGAAAGAAATCTTGATCCGCTCGATACAAATTTAGTAGTGGCTGATAAATCTAGAACAGAAAAAACAATATGTTTAGCAGTAAGTCCATCCTTAAAAGAATATGGACTTAAAGGTAGAGCAAGATTATTTGAAGTAGTAAGCGCAGTAAGAAAAGTAAATATTGAAAGAAGAAAAAATAATAATTATAGAAAATTTATAGGTAAATCGTATAAAAATAGTGAACTAAAAAATAATAAATCATTGGAACTAGATTATATAGTTGCGAGTCCTAGAATGAAACTTTATATGAAATATAGTTCTGAAATATATAATATCTATTTAAAATATTTATCAAAAGATGATATTTTTGTGTATTCAATAGATGAAGTATTTTGTGATATCACTAATTATCTTAATATGTATAAAATGACACCTAAAGAACTTGTAAGTATGATTATAAAAGATGTATATAATAAAACAGGTATAACCGCAACCGCAGGAATAGGGACTAATATGTATTTAGCAAAAGTATCTATGGATATAGTTGCGAAGCATGCTTTACCAAATGAAATAGGTGTTAGAATTTCACAGCTTGATGAAATGAGTTATAGAAAAAAGTTATGGGACCATACACCACTTACTGATTTTTGGAGAGTAGGAAAGGGATACGCAAAAAAATTAGAAGAAAATAATATGTATACAATGGGTGATGTGGCTTTAATGAGCATTCAAAATGAAAACTTATTATATAAACTTTTTGGTGTTAATGCAGAACTATTAATAGATCATGCTTGGGGATATGAAACAACAACTATAAAAGATATAAAAAGTTATAAGCCTGAAAATAACAGTATTTCAAATGGACAAGTATTACACTGCCCATATGATTATAAAAAGGCTAGATTAATAGTCTCAGAAATGATTGATTCACTGGCATTAGAATTAACAGAAAAAGAAAAAATGACTAATTCTATAGTATTAATGATAGGATATGAAATAGATAATACTTTTTCTTATGATGGTGACATAGTAACTGATTATTATGGAAGAAGAGTACCAAAACCTGCACATGGTCATAAAACTCTTGACTATAGCACTTCATCAAGTAAAATACTTACAAGTAAATGTTTAGAGTTATATGATGAAATAATAAATAAAAATTTACTTGTTAGAAGAATAAATATATGCGCATGTAATGTAATAGATGAAAAAGATGCTAAAAAAGAAGTTAATTTTAGTCAGTTAGATTTGTTTTCTGATAATAATAAAGTTCTAGAAGAGAAGAAAGAAGATAAAATAAAACAAAATGATGAAATAAAACTTCAAAAAATAGTTACCAGTTTAAAAAATAAATATGGTAAAAATATTATTTTAAAAGCAATGAGTTTAGAAGAAGGTGCAACTATGAAAGAGAGAAATATGCAAGTTGGAGGTCATAAAGGATGAAATATGATTCAATAATTAATTTACTTCATTATGAACCAAAGTATCATAAAAGAATGAGTAAAATGCAAAGGGCTGCACAGTTTAATCCATTTTCTGCTCTTACTGGATATGATGATATGGTAAAGGAAGTATCAAGAGTAGTAAATGAAAGAATAGAAATAAGTGAAGATAAAAAAGAAGAAATAAATAACAAACTAAATTTCCTAATAAAAAATAATAAACTAGATTCTTTTGTTTCTATAACATATTTTGTAAATGATACAAAAAAAGATGGAGGTAAATATTTTAAATATACTGGTAAAATTAAAAAAATAGATAATATAAATAAAAAGATTATTTTAAATAATGGTAAAGTAATAAGTTTTTATGATATAACAGAAATAACAAGTAAAGAATTAAAATAGACAATATAAAACAAATTTAGAAATAAATTTAAAAAATCTAATTATGATTAATGTAAATGTTAAAAGTTATTTACTACTAGAAAGAAGTATAGGTGATTCACATGGTGAATTTACTAAATATTCTTCTTATTATGAAAATAGAAACAATAGAAGAAAAAAATTAAATATAAAATATTATATAAGTAGACTAATCATCTACTTTTTATCTTGTTCTAATTTGGACTTGCCTTCATATATTTTATTAGAGGTGAATTATGTGTTTTTCAAAGATATACATGTTAGAATAAGATTATTTTTTGTAGTAGTAATTATTTTATTTTTAGTAATATAGAAAATAAACCAATAACAGATAAGAAAAAAGTAACAAAAGAATTAGCAAGTATTCTTAATGTAATAGAAGAAATGGAAAAACATGTTAATATATTGTGAATAATAAGAGTGAGTATGTCAAAACTCATAAAGGTGTAAACATTTGCTTATAAAAGATGCATATTTTGTAAGTGGGTGTATATTTGCTGAAAAAGTCAATGATGATAAGTTGACTTTTTTCTGTTTTAAAATTTATAGTATTTACAATTTAAAAATGCAGAAAAGTATTTTCAAATACACTTAAACATGATATAATTTAAGTGTGAAAGGAAAAGAAATATGGAATATGAAAATAAAATTTTAAATTTATTTAAAAATGGTTATTTGACTACTAAAGATGTTACTGATAATAATATTTCTAGGATTTATCTTACTAAACTTATTAAAGAAGATAAAATAGAAAGAGTAAGCCGTGGAGTATATATTAAAAAGAATGTTTTAGTAGATGAATTCATAGTTTTACAAGGCAAAAGTAAATATGCAATTTATTCTAATACAACAGCACTTTATTTACATGGATTTTCTAATAGAATTCCTATTAGATATGATATTACAATTAAAAGTGGGTACAAAGGTTCACTTCAAAGAGAAGATAATGTTAATTTATTTTATACAAAGAAAGAATTATTAGATTTAGGAGTAATTAACTATAAATTAGATTCTGGTAATATTATTAGAGTTTACGATTTAGATAAAACTATTTGCGACATTATTAAAAATAAAAAGAGAATAGATGCAGAAATTTTTAATAAGGCTATTAGAGAGTACTTTTACAGTAAAAAGAAAAATACATTAAAACTATACGAATATGCTAAAAAGATGAATATTTATAATAAAGTAAGAGATACTTTTGAAGTGTTACAATGATTAAAAATAGAGATAGTTTGAAGACAAAAGTGTCTAATTTATCTAATAAAACTAATATTCCTAATAAATATTTAATTCAAAACTTTATGTTTGAAGCTTTATTAAAAAGAATATCAAAGTCTAAGTATAAAGATAAATTTATAATTAAAGGTGGACTCTTATTATCATCTATATTTGGTGTAAATTTAAGAAGTACTATGGATTTAGATACTACCATAAAAGGATTACTACTAGATAGAGAAACTGTTACTAAAGTTATTAATGATATTATTAGTATTGAAATAGGCGATAATATCAAACTTGAAATAGAAAATATTAAAGATATTAGAGAAGAAGAATTATACTCAGGTTTTAATGTCAATTTAAAAGCAGAATTTGATGGCTTGAAAACTAATTTAATGATTGATATAACTACAGGAGATGTTATTACTTATAAAGAAGTTGAGTTTAAATATAATACTTTATTTGATAATGAAATCATTAATATTATGACTTATAATTATGAAACCATATTAGCAGAAAAGTTTGAATCGATAATTAGTAGAAATATAGATAATACTAGAATGAAAGATTACTATGATTTATATATGTTTGTTAATTTAAAGTGGCACGATATTAATAAAGATACTTTAAGAAAAGCAATTATAAACACTGCTAAAAATCGTGAAACTTTAAAGTATATAGATGATGCTAGTAAATATATTGAATTAATTAGTGAAGATTCAAGATTAAAATCACTATGGAATAGTTATAAAAGTAATTATGATTATGCAAAAGATATAGAGTTTATTGATACAATAAATGCTATTAAAGTAATTAGTGAAGTTGTTATACCAGCCAGAGTTTAAGCAAGATAAAGTAAAAATGTAAAAGAAATAGATGAAGTTTTAAAATTAGTAGATTAAATGATCTACTTTTTATCTTGTTCTAATTTGGACTTGCCTTCATATATTTTATTAGAGGTGAATTATGTGTTTTTCAAAGATATACATGTTAGAATAAGATTATTTTTTGTAGTAGTAATTATTTTATTTTTAGTAATAATAGGGAAAGTAATATATATACAAGTATTTGAGTATGACAAACTGTCTAATTTGTCTAGTGAACTTTGGAGCCGTAATTTACCTATAGAAGGTAGTAGAGGGTTAATATACGATAGAAATGGAGTTGTGCTTGCGGATAATGTTACAACAACAAGTTTAGTCTTAATACCAAATCAAATAACAGATAAGAAAAAAGTAACAAAAGAATTAGCTAGTATTCTTAATGTAACAGAAGAAGAAATGAAAAAACATGTTAATAAAAAAACATCTATAGAAAGAGTACATCCAGAAGGAAGAAGGTTATCATTTGAAGTTGCAGATAAAATAGCAGCTTTAAATTTAGATGGAGTTTATTTAGTAAAGGAGTCTAAAAGAAATTATCCGTATGATACTAATTTATCGCATGTTTTAGGTTATGTTGGAATTGATAACCAAGGATTATCAGGTCTTGAACTACAATATGATAAGTATTTAACTGGAGAATATGGTTCAATTAAATATTATTCGGATGCCAAAGGTAATAAGTTAAAATTAAGTGAAATATATGAACAACCACAAGATGGCATGAATATAACTCTTACAATAAATAATGATATACAACTTGCGATAGAAAGAGAACTTGATAATGCAGTAAGTAAATATAATCCAGAACATGCACTTGCGATAGCGATGGATCCAAATACAGGAGAAATACTAGGCATGAGCTCAAGACCTAATTTTTCACCATCAAATTATCAAAATTATAGTACAGAAGAAATAAATAGAAATCTTCCTATATGGATGAATTATGAACCAGGATCAACATTCAATATTGTACCACCCGAAAGTGATACCTAATTAAAGATATTCATATTTAGTATAAATATGCCTAAAGAATAATGATTTGACAACTTTTTTTTATTGGAGCTATCATTCACTCAATGGAGGATTTTTTTTATGAATATGGATAAGTTATTTCTAAGAGATGAAAAAAGAATCAAAAAATTATATGATACAGAACTGCTAGCACATTTGTTGCTTTTAAATTATCAATTTTTAAATAATAAATACCATAATATAAGTGCTAGTGAAATATTTAAAAATCTACACAGGGTTAAATATTCAAAAAAATATTTAGAACAAATAAAAAATAATGCTATTGTATTATTAGATATAAAATATAATATTAGAGTTAATAATTTAGAAAAACTTGATTTTGAATCAATAGATTAAAAAGCGACATAATCGCTTTTTATTTTATGAAATAATTTTTGTCAATTTTTTTGTAAAACTATATATATTATAATACTAGAAAATAGATTAAAGAAAAAATCGTGTAAATTTAGATAATTTTTACGAAAATACGCTAAAAAATAAGAAAAAATTAATATTTTTGCAAAAAAATAACAAAAAAGTGACAAATTAATAAGTTTTAAAAGAAAAAAATGTTATTATACAGTTGTGATAAATAAATTTATCACATTGAACCACTTGACTTTACCATGTCATCACTTCACTTCTGAATAGATGTAGTTGGTAAAAATTGAAATAGTTGCTAGTACAGGACTATTTTTTTTGTTTAAAGAATGTTATAATTAAGTAGTAAATCTATTACGAAAATAGTAATTTGTTGAAATGATTGGAGGAATGGGTATGAAAAACAAAAATGTATTATTTGCAGTATTAGGTATAATTGTATTAGTAGTGTTAGTGATAG
>ERZ773192.1627-NODE-1627-length-21696-cov-4.667344_pt1 | contig 21696 bp, 20 predicted proteins | sample MGYA00581010_ERZ773192 | MGnify/ENA primary metagenome ERZ773192 (study PRJEB29015, sample SAMEA2737741) | human gut metagenome | biome: human gut; feature: human-associated habitat; material: faeces | place: China | collected 2012 ...
AGACAAAGGCAGAAACCATTCCTGCTACCGGTTTGCCGTCTGTCTGCCCCGGCGGCCCGGCCTGCCCGGGCTACGCCTTCCGCGATATGCCCGCGCCGAGCATCTGGTCGCACGCGGGGCTGGATTACTGCATCTATCATGGCTACATTGCCGGCACGTCGGCAACGACCGTCACGCCGGACGGCGAATGCACGCGCGCCATGATCGTGAGCATCCTCTACCGCGTGCAGGGCGAGCCCGCGAAGGTCAACGGTTATGAGCTGGCCAAGCTGCCCCGCGCCCCGTTTGACGATGTGCCGCGCGGCCGCTGGTATACCGACGCCATCTGGTGGGCGAAGCTCACGGGCGTCGTCTCCGGCATGAGCCCGAGCACCTTTGCGCCCGACGATCCGATCACGCGCGCGCAGCTTGCGGTCATCCTCTACAACTACACCCAGCAGTTTGCGCCCGGCAGCCTGACGGAGACGGGCTCGCTCACCGGCTTCCCGGATGCGGGCAGCGTCCCGTCGTGGGCGCGCACGGCGATGGCGTGGGCCGTCGGCAACGGTCTGATCTCCGGCGTCGGTGAAAACGGCGTCTCGTACCTCAGGCCGGAGGGCTGCGCCACGCGCGCGCAGGTCGCGACCATTCTCATGAACTACGAGAAGGCGCTGGGCTGAGGTCAAGCCAATAGAAAAAGCTCCGGAAGCGAAAAACGCTTCCGGAGCTTTTTGCTCTCCGCATAGTTTACATAATTGTGCGGTGCTTTTCTTGCACTTCCTGATGACAGCGCTTTTTGTCGAAAAGGTTTACATAAGATTATCCCTTTCTGCCGCGCAGCATCGCCGCGATCGTCACGGCGCTGTATCCGCTCTGCTGCCAGAGGTCGTCGGGCACCGTGCCGCCGTTGCGCAAAATGAGCGCGATCTGGCGCCGCGCATCGCTGCGCGCGGCCGTCTGTGCCTTGTCGCGCGCAGCCTTTTCCTTTTCGGCTGCGGTCTGCTCGGCTTTGGCTTTCTTGTCGGCGGCGGCCTTGGCGTCGGCGAGGGCCTTCGCCTGCTGCTGCAGCTTGCTGTCCGCGCGGTCGTAGGCGGCGTCGTCCATGTCGAGCAGCGCCGCGATCTGCGCCTTCGTCACGCCGTCACGGCTGTCGGCGGCGTCGAGCATCCGGTCAATGGCGCTCAGGCGTGTCTTGTGCTCGCTGCTGTAGCGCTCGTAGGCCAGCTGCGCCAGCTCCGGCAGCTTGCCCGCGAGCATGGCGCGGTAGTACCCGCCCGCCTGCTGGGATGCCGCCACAGCCGCCGTCGAGGCCTGACCGCCCGTCAGCGCGGCCGCCTTGCCGAGGGCGTTTTCTGCCGCAAGCTCCGCCTGCCGCTCGTATTGCTGCTGGTAGGCGGCGTAGAGCTTGTCCGACGCCGGGTCGTAGTCAAACTGCTCGCCGAGCAGCGTGTCAAGCATCCGGTCGATCTGTTCGCGGCGGTCTGCCGTGCCGCGCCCGGTCAGCAGCGCCTCGGCCTCGCGGCGGTGCGCATCGTCATAGTCCGGCACGTCCTCGATGGGCAGGTACTGCGCATAGTCGCTCGTCTGTTCCTGACCGGCCATGCCCTCGCCGCGGATCTTCGCGTTGCGCTGCTGCTCATAGACAGCGGCAGCCGCGTTGTCGCCGCGCCGGGCCGCCTGCTCCATGAGCGCGGCGTAGTCGGTGTCCTTGTCGTATTTGTATTTTGTCGCCATAGGTTCTCCTTTCCTCAGTGCTGCGGTCCGGCGGCGGCCTCCGTGCGCGTGAGCGATAAAAGCCGCCATGCCCCCGTGCCCGTCAGCCGCAGGCGAAAGTGGTCGCACCGGCGCGGCAGTACCGGCAGGGTGAACGAACGCTTTGCACCCGCCGTCACGTTCGCAAGCGTGTGCCACTGCCCGCCGGAGTCATACTGCGCCGCCGCCGTGATGCTTGCGCCCGCCTCGGCCTCCAGCCGCAGCTGCACGCGCAGCAGCCGCTTGCAGTCCGGGCTGCCGCTGGTAAAGTCGCCCGTTTCGAGCAGGCTCTCCATCTGTGCCGTGCTGCCCGCGCCGAAGCGCCACACGCCGCGCGTATCCTGCGCATAGAGCGCACCGCCGCACTGCGCAAAGCCGCGCGCGTCAAAATCGTCCTCGCGGCTCCACAGGCCGCTGCGCGTGTCGTATACAAACAGGTGCCGGACGCTCCGCTCGTCGCGCGCCGAGAGATACCAGCGTGTCCCGTCCGTACCGGCGACGCCGTGCGTGAGCGTGCGCCCGAGCGCATCGCCGATGCGTACCGGCCGTCCGCCCGCCGTGCGCGCCGCGCCGACGGGGGAGAGGTAGTAGAGCGTCTCGGCCGCCGTCACGAGCGAGCGGCCGGAGTTCTGTTCCGCGCCGAGCGCGGCCGAGGCCACGAGCTGGAAGTTTGTAGGCCGCGTGCCGTAGAGCCGCCAGAGCCCGCCGGGCTTTACAAACACCACGCCGCTGCCCGTCGCCGCGCAGCCGGAAAAATTCCCCGGCGCGCCGGCGTCCACGCTCCATGCGGCCGTAGCGACCGCGCCGTTTTCGTCCGCCTCATACCAGAACCAGCTCAGCGGATCGCCGAGCTTTGTGCACCACACGCTGTCGTGCGCGCACGCCCAGAGGCGGTTGCCGTAGCTGCACGCGTGCTGCGCGTCGGGCACGCGCCGCGTGATCGTGACGCCGTTGACTGCGCCCGCGCGCACGAATGTGTCCGGGTCAAAGCGCAGCCGCGCCCCGTCGATGCCGCGCAGGATGTATGTGCCGTTGTTGCGCACGTCGCCGAAGCCGCTGAGCGTCACGGCGTCGCCGGTGCGAAAGTGCGCGCCCGCGCCGTCGGCCACGAGGATGCTCGCGCGCCCATCGCCGTCCGTGTCTGCGCCCGCAAGCGTCACGCTGCCGCTCCAGCTTGGCTCTGCGCTGCCGAACGTGCCGTCTGCCGGCCGGAACCAGAGCTTGTCCGGCCAGATGAGCACCGTACCGCCGAGCGCTGCGAATACCTTCGGCGTGTCCGTGAGCGTGCAGCCAGGCACGGCCTTTCCGTTATAATACAGAGTCGTGCCGGCGCACCAGAGCAGCCCGTCTCCGGCTGCGAACAGGCCGTTCGGCGTGCCGCTGCACGGGTGGATGCGCGTGCGGCCGGGGCGTGTCGAGAACAGGGGACTGTCCGCTGCCGAGCCGTTGGTCATCTCGTAGATGCCGCCCTCGGGGCAGGACGGGCGGTGGTCGTAGCCGCGAAAGTCCGTCTGCACATGGCGGACGGCAGCCATACGCCGCGGAAATGTGGGTAGATACATGCCTTGCCTCCTTACAGGTTGAGCGGCTCACCGTTGTGATACAGTTCGCCGCACAGGTCGATCTTCCCGGCCGAGAGCATCAGCTCCGGCAGATCGCCGCGCGTCGCGGAGATCACCGCGCCGCTCTTGTGAAAGATGAGATATTTGCGCTCGAGGCTGTTCTGGCTGCCGATGTGCAGCGTGTCGGCCACGGTCGTGATGCCGTTGAGGTCGATCTTGTCGGCCGAGAGCGCGATGCTGCTGTCGCCGTTGTTGATGGCGGCGACGATGGCCGCCGCGTTCACGCCGTCGGCATCGGTCACGAGCGCGATGCGTGCGCCCTGATCGCTCACGGTCTGCTCGAGCGCGGCGACATTGCCCTCGGCCGACGTCAAGCGTGTCTGCAGGGTGCCGGCGTTGAGGCTCAGCTGTGTGATGCTGCCGTCCGCGCCGTCGATGCGCGCGCGGATCGGCGAGAGCAGCCGCGAGAGCGCCGCAGCGTTGAAGTTCTCCGCGCCGAGGTTCGACAGCGTGTACTGCAGCGCCTCCAGCAGCCGCGGCACGGTCTCCTCCAGCGCCGCGAGCCGCTGCTCGACGGTCTCCTGACCGGTGCGCTCCGGCAGGGAAAGCTCCAGCGGGGAATAGTCCGTCATGCGTCGTCATCCCCTCCGCCGTGCTGTGATACGTCTGCGCGCAGCACGGCGATCGCCCGCACGAGAAACTGCGGCAGCGGCGCGCCGAGCGCACCGGCGTTTTCGACCACACTGCCGAGCTCCGTCAGCAAATACCACGCCGTCACGAGCGGGCACAGCAGCACGTCATAGTGTGCGCCCAGTCCCGGCACACTGCCGAGCAGCGCCCGCAGCGCGAAGTCCAGCAGCGCCGCCACCAGCACGCCCGCCACGCTGCCCGCCTTGTGCCACAGTCCCTCGCGGGCGCAGCGGCTGCTCCATGTGCCTGCGCGCAGAGCGGCAGCGCTGCCGGTGGCATAGTCGAGCAGCATGGCCAGAAACCAGGCGGCCGCAAGCCACCCGGTCCAGCCCCAGAACGCCGTCAGCGCTGCGGCGGCCGCTGAGACCGCCGCTTTGATCGTTGTGAGTCTGTCCATTTATGTCTCCTTTTGTTCGTCCAGCATTCGCTGGCACACGATCATCGTGCGGATCATGTCCAGCGACAAGTCCAGCTTGCCGTTTCCGACACCGCTGAGTACACCCCGGCCGATCAGCCGCTGCACGCCCGCGCGTGCCCATTGCGGCATCTCCGCCACGGAATCATAGCGCGGCATATCCAACGCCTCCTCTCGCGCTCCGTTTTTCATCGCCTCGGCGACGTCGCGCCGAAAGCCGTTCATCGTGTAGCCCATATCATATGTGCGCCACAGCAGCTCCGGGTCTGCGTGGTTGCTTGCCACGCCGCGCCGGTGTCCCTCGGCGTGCCCGATGATGACGCCATCCTGTGCCGGGTCAAGTTCGTACTGTTTACACAGCTCAGCAAACAGCTCCACCACCGTGCGGTACGTGCCCGCGATCTGCTCCGCTGCCTCGCTGCGTGTCATGCCCGCGCTCGGCTCGGTCATCTCTACCCCGATGTGCGTAGAATTGGCGCTCCCGCCGCAGTGCCAGCCGCGCATCTCCCACGGCAGTGTCTGGTACGCCGTGCCGTCCGCCTGCGCAAACGCGTGCACGCAGACCGACTGGCCGCCCGGCTGGTACTGGTCAAAGTACCGCGCCAGCGCGGCCGCGCTCGGCTGCGGCGTGCCGATGCTGTGCAGCATCAGGCCGCGCGGTTTAAGCGGCGTACCAATCTGATAGCACTTGTTTTTCACCGCAAATGCTTATGCACATCTGTCAATGCCTTTTGCACCTCCCGAAATAATCTCGGTTGTTTCGTTTGGTAAGTATTCGTCAAGGTTGCTAACTTCAAGTGTTCTTGACCCGATAATAGCAACTTTCATTTTATCACCTCTTTTATGAACTCACTATGGGTTCATTATTACATTATAACACATTTAGGACTTATAATAAACCTATAATAGGTTCATTTGAGGTGCAATTTTATGAAAGGAAAGCAAAAACATTTGTCACTGCGTATTGATGAAAATTTATTGCGTAAGTTTGATTATGTAGCAAAATATGATGACAGGTCGATGAATTGGTATATGCTTCATCTTATAAAGAATGAAATTGCAGATTTTGAGAAGAAACACGGCAAAATTCCTATGGATACCTCTGACGGTGCGGGTTAAGAGAACCGTTGAAATTTAAAAAGATAGTCAGATAAATTGCATTGATGCCAATATGGCGTTAATGCAATTTTTGTTTTATATGAAAGTGAATGTGTAACTGTAGGGGAGAACCGTGTTCTCCCGCAAGTAATGACACAAATTATATAAATGTTGCAAAGATATTGTTCTACCGTAGCGGGCGAACGAGGTTCGCCCCTACATACATATACTTTAATAAATTTTCCATTTTTCACTTTCAACTTTCAATTTGACATTATCTGTTTTTCATCGCTTTGTACATCAAAATTCCTGCGGCAACTGATGCGTTAAGAGAATTTATCTGACCTTTCATCGGCAATGACACGATTACATCGCACTTTTCACGGACAAGTCTGGAAATGCCCTTGCCCTCGTTGCCGATGACAATTGCACACGCACCCGAAAAATCACATTTATCGTAGTCCGTGCCGTCCATATCTGCACCGTAAACCCACACGCCTTTTTCTTTGAGTTCATCAAGCGTAACGGCAATATTAGTCACCCTTGCAACACGCATATACTCAATTGCACCCGCAGACGCTTTTGCAACGGTGTAGCTCAAACTTGCACTTCTGCGTTTGGGAATAATAATTCCGTGAACGCCTGCACATTCAGCAGTTCTGATGATTGCACCGAGGTTGTGAGGGTCTTCAACTTCATCAAGCACAACAACAAACGGTGCTTCGCCCTTGCTTTCAGCATATTCAAGAATTTCATCAACCGTTGAATAATCTTTTGCCGCCGCAAATGCTACAATGCCCTGATGAGTTGCGCCACCGCTAACATAGTCAAGCTTTGTGCGGTCAACTTCTTTTACAGGAATCTTTTTGTCACGGGCTTTTGCAAGTATTCCCACAATAGCGCCGCTCTTTTCGCCCTTTGCAACAAGGATTTTGTCAATAGGGCGGTTACTGCGAACAGCCTCACTTACAGGATTTCGTCCTGCAATCACATCAGGCTTTTGTTCTGTATTTTCAAATTTTTCGTTTTTCATCATAAATCAGCCTTATCCGGATTTTTTCGTGTCTGTATTGGACACACTTTTTCATTATTATGTTAATTATAACACAAAACAAAAAATTGTGAAATACCTTTATCTTAAAAACTCAAACTCTGTACAATGTATCAAGAGCAACCGCCCCCGAATCGATGTATTCGGGGATAATGCCGTACATTCCCATAGCCGTATCCTCAAAAATCACCATATGCGGAGGAAAAACCGTAAAACTGCAGTACACGGCAATCAACAGAAGCATCAAAAACACACACGGCAAAAACAAGGGTTCAAGCTTTTTGTCACTGTATTCAAGTTTTGCACTCAGGACAAATGCACACAGGCATACTGCGACCGCACAAATAAACCTCGGCAGATTTGCGTTTTCAATGCCGAGTGCATAGATTAAAAGGTATGACAAAAGACAAAACGCACCGACAAACCAAATTGATATTATTCGTGACACGGCAAAGCGATGAAAACCCGACCGTTTGCCCACTGCCTCAACAAGGCTCCAAATTAAGTACGACAGCATTACGATTTTTGTTTGTTCCCACATACTGTCGTTTACCGAGCCGAAAAAAATTCCCAGCAGTGCGCCGTTTGTGAGTGAATACAGATTTTTGAACACAATTATCATCAGAGGTACAATGACAATCCCCCATATCTGCATTTTTACGGTTTCTTTTTTCATAAAACACACCTCGCCGATGTATTCTATGAGTGTCGATTGTCAAATATTACCTTTTTCCGTTTTCAAAAACAGTAATGTTTGTTATTTCTTTTTACAAATTTGCAATTTATTTTTCCAATTTGGCACATATACATTCTGTATAATTCAACATTTTCAACAGCAATGTGGAAAACTATGTTGAAAGTGTTAAAAGTGGTGTTAAGAAAAGCCGATATTCCACGAAGTTTACAAACTTGTAACTTTTAACATCAAAAAACCGAGTTTTCCACATTTCTCATAAAGAATTTTAACATCAGTACTCTATTACTAATTGTATAATCGGTGTGTCAAGGGTTATTTTTTATGTTTTTTCAACATTTTTATTTCGCAGAAAATGTCCGTGAAAATCAAAAAACAGGTACACAACCGTGCACCTGCAAATTTCAAGGTTATTTATCATTTTTTAGTTTCTGAGCAGATGAATAGCCGTTTCGGCTTTCTCGATAATTCTCAAATCGTTATCATATGAGCACATTTTTCGTGCCTGCTGCAAGTCAACCCAAATATAACTGTCAATTTCCTCTTCCTGAATCGTCACATTATCCGTAAATGCCTGTGCAAGGAAAAAGACAACCCTTTTGCGAATTTTACCGAAAGGACAGTATTCGCTGATTTCACGAAAGCCCTTTTCAATCACGACATCAAGACCTGTTTCCTCTTTAATTTCACGGATAGCCGTCTGATGTTCGTTTTCGCCCTCTTCAATATGACCCTTCGGAAAGCTCCAATACCTACCGTTGCTGTTCTTAACAAGCAAAATTTTCGTGTTCTGCCTGCTCTTATAAAAGATAACCGCACCGCAAGACTTTTCGTAAAGACAAACAATGCTTTTCAGCTTGATATTTTTCAGTCTTGAAAGCACCTGTCGAAGCTCTGGTTCATAAAACACCTCACCAAATTGCGACACAATCGGACGCTCACCGCCCAAGCCGTCAAACTCAGCCACCGCAACAACAACGCCCTCAAAATACTCTGTAACAGGCTTGTGCGAAATAACATACGCATTCTTGTTTGATACCGAGCCGGAGGTGATTTGTGCCGAATAAAGCTTGTCGCTGATTTTTCCGAATACATTCACTTTTACATTGTCCGCTATCATCGGCATACACCTCCTTTTCGTAATAATTTTAAACTATTTGAACTATCAGTTAAAAAGATTGCTCATACTGTCAAGCTGAACCTGGGTGTTGGCACTCATTACGCCGTTCATAAACAGCACTTCGTCAATGCCGTTTGTCTTGCAGTAATCAACAAGATTCTGATTGAAATATCTAAAGTCGATAACATGAACTTCTTCGTAGTTATTTGTAAGGTACGGAACAAAAGCGTTGCCGTAGCTTTCCTTTACAACGGCAATCTTCTTGCCTGCTGTTGCATTTTCAGAACTTGACTTGAGAACAGTGAGAGCGTTATCACCCATAATGAACACACCGTATGTGTTTGCACCGCCCCCTGCAGCTTCATAGTACGGACTTTCGTAGCTTGCCGAAGAACCGTCGGCCTGAGTAATATCCATTGTCACATTGTATGGTAGTTTCCAGTAACTTACCGTGTCGCTGTCAAGTCCGTCTGCCGAGTTTGTAAACGAGCCGGTAAAGCCGTTGATCTTCTGTTCCTCACAGTCGTCAAGTGAAAGAACAGGCAAATCATTTGTATCGGCAAACGCTGTGTAGGCATAGTAAGAACCAAGACCTGTCCAGTGATGATCGCTCTTGAAGTAGATGTAATCCGTGTTATGCTCCGCAAGACGGTTGTAGCAGTTAATCGGAGTTACCTTGTCCGAAAGAGCCGCATATGCAGCCTTGATGTTGTCAGCCTGTGAAGTTGACGGAGCATCGCTGTCCTTAAGTCTTTGCGGAAGTCCCATTTCTGTGTGGTTCGGAACAATCATATCATACACCTTTACGGAACTGCCGAACTTGTCGGCAAAGCCGTTGATTGTCTTCGCATAGTTCTGCGCTCTTGCGTTATCGCTTGAGAACAGTTCATAGCCGGTCTTGTTCCACACATAAATGCTGTAAGCAAGAGTACCTTTAGTATTGTCATCCTTTATGTTAGGCGTCATAAAATAGGTTGGCGAAAGCTCATCTGCGGCGCCGCCGGATTTATCGGCGGTTGTTGTAGTCTGAACGGCAGGTGCTGTTGTTCCGACTGTTCCTGTCGGAATTTTTGAAAGCGAGTCGTCCTTTGAACAGCCCTTTATAATAGATGACAAAATCAATATGATAACAAGCAAAATTACAATTGCGCTTGTAACAATGATAACTCTGTTTCTTGTTCTTCTCTTATTTTTTCTTCTGACAGGTCTTCTTGAGGAACGCTGAGAAGACGGCCTTGCGGCATAGCTTGCAGGACGGCGCTGCTGTCTGCGGCGATATTCGCGGCTGTCTATGCTGTCATCAAAATTATCAAGATCAAAATAATCGTAATCGTTTCGTCTGCTCATAGTGTTCTCTCCCAACTCTCCCGAATGAAGAATAATTATATAAAGCTGCCGGTTACTCACGGCAAATATTGTATTTAAGTCTGCCTCAGCCACGCTTTGGATGCACAAGGACATTATCATTTAGATTATACAACAGAAAGTCATTAAAAACAATACAAAAAGCACAAAAAATACAATTTTCGGGGATAAACCTCACTCATCGAAAAGTCTTTTTAAAAAATTTATTGGGACAAATAAAACAAAATTGCAAATATGCCGTTAATTTTCTTGAACATATAGGCAATTCGTGATAAAATTATATGGCATAGAGTTTTTAAAAACCTTATCATTTGAAAAGGAGCATATACTATGGAATACAAGTTTTCCGACAGGGTTTCAAACCTCAAGCCAAGCGCTATAAGAGAAATCTTTAAATATGCGGCTGACCCGAGTGTTGTTTCACTTTCGGCAGGCAACCCTTCCCCCGATGCTTTTCCCGCAAAAGAGATTGCGGAAATCTCGGCAAAGGTTCTTGCAGAAGACCCTATTTCGGTTTTGCAGTACAGTGTTTCGGAGGGTTACACTCCGCTTAGAAAACACCTTATGGAATATATGAAAAAGGAGCACAATACAGGCTCTGACAATGACGATATTCTCATCACAACGGGTGCACAGCAGATTATGGATTTGTGTTCAAAGGCTCTTGTAAACGAGGGCGAGGTTGTTATCTGCGAAGCACCGTCATTCATCGGTTCGCTCAACACATTCAGAAGCTATAACGCAAAGCTCGTAGGAGTTCCCGTTGAGCCTGACGGTATGAATACCGAAAAACTCGAAGAGGCTTTAAAAGCCAATCCGAACGCAAAGCTTATTTACACAATCCCGAATTTTCAAAATCCGTCGGGTGTTACAATGAGCCTTGAAAAGCGTAAGAAAGTTTATGAGCTTGCCAAAAAATACGGCGTTCTCATCATTGAGGACAACCCGTACGGCGATTTGCGTTACAGCGGCGAATATGTTCCGAACATAAAAAGCCTTGATACTGACGGCATTGTAATCTATGCAGGCTCGTTCTCAAAGGTAATTTCACCGGGTATGCGTGTTGCCTACACAATTGCACCAAAGCCGATTTTCCAAAAGCTTGTTGTGTGCAAGCAGGGCAACGATGTTCACACTAATATTTGGTCGCAGTATGTATGCGATGAATTTATCACAAAGTACGACTTCAACGCTCACCTTGCAAAGCTGCGTGAAATCTACACAAAGAAAGCAAGCTTCTGTATGGAGCTTCTTGACAAATACTGCGCACCGAAAATCACATATCACAAAATTGACGGCGGTCTTTTCATTTGGTGCGACTTGCCAGAAGAAATTGATATGCCGAAATTCTGCAAGGAACTCGTTCTCAAAAAGGTTTGCGTAGTTCCGGGCAATGCATTTTTAACAGACGAAAACGAAACATGTCACAGTTTCAGAATAAACTTTTCAACACCGACTGACGAACAGCTTGAAAGAGGAATTAAAATCCTCGGCGAGTATGCAAACAGTCTTTAATCACGGAGGACAATTATGGAAAATCAGACAAAAAAAGAGGTTGTATTCAGTGCAATACAGCCCAGCGGAACAATTACACTCGGCAACTATCTCGGTGCAGTTCGCAACTGGGTTACAATGCAGAACGAATACGACTGCATTTACGCTCTTGCAGATTTGCACACAATCACAGTAAGACAGACTCCTGCCGTTATGCGTAAAAACATAATTGACGCTTATGCTTCAATTATGGCTTGCGGCATTGATGTTGAAAAAAGTCTTTTCTTCATTCAGAGCCATGTTCATACCCACGCAGAGCTTGCATGGGCGCTCAGCTGTTACACTCAGTTCGGTGAGCTTTCAAGAATGACCCAGTTTAAGGACAAGTCCGCAAAGCACGCCGACAACATTAACGCAGGTCTTTTCACATATCCTGTACTTATGGCTGCCGACATTCTTCTTTATCAGGCAGACAAAGTGCCTGTTGGTGCAGACCAGAAACAGCACATTGAAATCACAAGAAACATTGCAGAGCGTTTTAACGGTCTTTACGGCAATGTGTTCAAGATTCCGGACGGTTTCATTCCAAAGAACGGTGCAAGAGTTATGAGCCTTCAGGACCCGACAAGAAAGATGAGTAAGTCAGACGAAAATGTAAACGGCTGTGTACATCTTCTTGACACACCTGAAGTTATTATGAAAAAATTCAAGAGAGCCGTTACGGACAGCGAAGCTAAGGTTCGTTATGCAGAGGGTAAAGACGGTGTAAACAACCTTATGGCTATTTACAGTGCAGTTACAGGTCTTTCATATGAGCAGATTGAAAGAGATTTTGACGGCAAGGGTTACGGCGACTTCAAGGCAGCAGTAGGTGAAGCAGTTGTTGAAGAACTCCGTCCTATCCGTGAACGCTATGAAAAGCTTGTTGCAGACAAGGCATACCTTGAAAGCTGTTACAGAAAAGCCGATGAAATCGCCCTTAAAATCAGCAGCCGCACAATGGGCAAGGTTATGAAGAAAATCGGTTTCATTTAATCGGGAGAAGTTATTTTATGACAAAAATCGAAAGCAAAGCGATTGACTTTATCAAGAAAAATATTCTTCTGTTTCTGCTTGCTGCTGTTACAATCTTGGCTGTTTTTATCAGAATTTGCGGAGGAATAGATTATAAAAGCGATGATTTCAACAGCTTTCTGAATCCTTGGTGGGGCATTATCAAGTATAATGATTTTACGGGGCTTGCAGCTCAGGTGGGCAACTACAACATTCCGTATCAAGTCATAATCTATCTTATGACTCTTTTGCCGCTAAATGCTCTGTATGCGTACAAAATCGTATCAATAATATTCGATTTTGTACTTGCAATTTCAACCGCAATGCTTGTTTATTCGTTTGCAAAGAATAACCGACGGCTCAAAGCGATACTCACCTACTCAGCCGTACTTCTTTCGGCAACCGTTATTTTTAACTCATCGTTTTGGGCGCAATGCGATTCAATTTACACCTCGTTTATAATCCTTGCAATCCTGTTTTTGCACAAAGACAAGCCGATTGCATCGTTTGTGTTCACCGGCATTGCGTTTGCATTCAAACTGCAAACCGTGTTCATCCTTCCCGTTCTGCTTTATTACTGGATTTCGACAAAGAAAATTTCAATTCTTCATTTCTTTATAATTCCTGCGGTTGATGTGATAATGTGCCTGCCTGCAATTATTATGGGCAGACCGTTTATTGATATCATCACAATCTACGCGGAACAGACCGACTACGGAAAGCTTATTCAGATGAACTGTCCGAACTTTTACGCACTCATATGTGACGGAAACGATATTACATATTATTATCTGTTCAAGCAGTTTTCGGTCTTTCTGACAATTGCCGTACTCGGAATTATGATGTGCATTATCATCTATAAAAAGGTTGATTTGAAGAACCTTGAAACTTTTCTTCTGACAACAGCGTGGACTGTGTTCACCTGCATTATGTTCCTTTCGTCAATGCACGAACGCTACGGTTATCTGCTTGACATCATTTTAATTGTCTATGCGGTTATAAGTGCAAAACACCTGTGGATTCCGATTGTGTCAACGCTTATAAGCCTGAGAGGCTATTGCTATTATCTGTTCTCCTACGAGCTTATTAGCCTTAAATTTACGGCAATCATCTACACCGCACTTTATGTTTACATAACATTCCTGCTTGTAAAAACAATTTTCAAAATTAAATCCTCTGATAAATTGCCAAAAGAGTCGATTTTAAATTGACATTTTTAATATTTAACAGACTAAACAAAATCCGAAACCCTTTGAGATAGGTTTCGGATTTTGCTTTTTGTATGATCATAAAATAAATTACTTCTTGCTTTCAAGCCACATATCAAGGGCTTTTTCATAGACATCAATGCTTGTAATGCCGAGGTCCATAATAAATGTGTGATACTCCTTTGCATCAAAGCTTGAGCCAAGCGCACTTTCGGCTGTTTCACGCATATCGATCATCTTGAGATAGCCTACGGTATAGGGGAGAAAATAACCCGGATTTGAACGGGCAAGGTCATACGCCTCTTTTGTTGCGGCTGTAACGCTCTCATCGTCAGCCGAACCGAGTGCCGTTGACATATACTCCTTGACTTTTTCATAATCCCAGCCGTTGTAGTTCACACCGACATCGACCATTGAGTAGAGAATATAGCCGAGAATATCGTTTGCATAGATAAGGTTCTTTATACCCTCGGTTGTGTCAAGATAATCAAGTGTGCATTTTGAGGCATACTGTGCCCAACCCTCGGTTGCACCCGTAAAGCTTAAAATCTTGCGGACATTCGGGATATCCTTGTTTGCATTTGATGCGGTAACCTGATAAAGATGACCAGGATAGCCTTCGTGGGCAAGGGTTGTGTACATCTGAGTCATACCCTTATTGGCAAAATCGGGATTTATCTTGATAACATTAACGCTTGTATCGTCAATTCGTCCCTGAACATAGTATGCACCCACATTGTCGCTCTTTGCGGAATCGCTCATATAGTCGGCTGTGTAGGAGGTTGTAACGGGAGTCGGAAAGTCATCCCCGATATTCTCAATCAAAAATTCAAGCACCTCGTCGGCATCCTTAAAGTCGGGATTGTAGTCCTGAAATTTGCTCAAGTCATCCTGTGAAACATTGCTCATGCTCATTCCGACCTTTGTAAAGCTGTTTGTAAGGTATGAATTAAGCTCCTCGGGAGTCATACTGCTGCTTGTTTTGTCTTTGACAATTGCCGAATAATACTTTTTGCCGATTTTGCCGTAACCGCAAAGACCTTCTTCGTTTTTGCCTGATTTTTTGAGACTTTCAAGTGCTGAATTTGCTGATTTCAAAGCAGGAATGTAGTATTCCTCAAAATACTTTTTGTTGGTTTCGACAACAGTTTTTTTCTCGGAATCGCTAAGACCGAGTGACTTTATTCTCGACTCGAACTCGTCAACAAGCACGGACTTGTCATTCTTGATATGCTTTTCACACTCATCAATTGACTGCTGTGCGATATCTTCAGCCATAAAGTAACCGTCCTCAGCCTGTTTCTTTGTGAACGCAATGCACTCGTCCATATAGCGTTTTGTGTCCTTCAAAACAGCAAGGTAGAGATCTGTATCGTCTTTTTCATAGAAAGTGAACTCTGACAAAGTTGTAAATAGGTTTGTAATAATTCCCGACTGCGGTGCAAAAATGCTCTGCAATTCTGTTGTTCCCTCATATGAAAGCTGAATTTCAAAGTAGCTTGCAAGTGTGTCATAGGTTTGCTTTTGAGAGGAAGTAAGTCCCGAACGGTCAAACTCCTCCAAATCCTTTTTTGCCTGTTTCAGCTCATCAAAGGATTCCTTTGTATCTTCATCGGACACATGACCGAGGGTATAGTCCTCCTCGTCGTATTTCAACCCGTAGTCGGACGGATTTGAAATGTCAAAATGTGCGGTAAGTGCGTCATCCTCAAGTTCTTCAACGAACAAATCGTCACAATATTTATCAAACTGAATTTGTGCATCCGTTTTGGTTGGTTCTGTGTCAGAGTCAACATCACAGGCACAGACAGAAAATGCCATAACGGCACACAACATAACAGCAAACATACCCTTGAGCGACTTTTTATTTATAATTTTCTTCATTTTATCCTCCGTAAAAGTTATTGTTTACCAAAGTATAACATATTATCGTGCTGTTATTCAATGATTATTTTTCTTTTTGTTCTTTTTTCGCAGTAACCGTGGCAACGCTCAACAGGCATTGCCGTTCTTTTTTAACAATTGTTGAAAACTATGTGGAAAATGTGTATAATAATCAACCCTGCACAATTGTATTTTTGTAAATTGTAACCATTTGTAATTATTTGTAATTTTCTCGGATAATTGAGCCAACAATATGCAAGAACCGTAAACTCGAATGGACGGATATTATCTGCCCGCCAAGTAAAGACGCAATATTTATGCTAAATACAAATTTGTATTAAGTCGAAACGATTTTAAAATCGTTTCGATTGGCGAACATTGACATTTACAAACTAACAGAACGCTAATAAACTTCATTCCTTTTTTTCAGATAATAACCAACTCCGAATGCGTCTGCCAAAAACCAGCCTATGGGAATGGAGAGCCATATACCCGTAACACCGATTAGCGGTATTCCTGACAAAACAAGCGACAACAGAACTCTTGTGCCGAGTGAAAGCACAGTCAGCACAACCGACATAAACGGCTTGTTTACGGCACGATAGTAGCCGTACAGCATAAATAAGATTCCTATGCCGATGTAGCACGCACCCTCAATTTGCAGATACTGCGAGCCGATTTCAATTGTCTGCACATTTGAGCCGTCAACAAAAATACCCATCAAAGCACCCGAAAGACTGAAAACAATTATGCTGACAACTGCGCTGAAAATTGCAACGCTTATAACTGCTTGTTTTATTCCCGACTTTATTCGGTCAATTTTTGTTGCACCGAAGTTTTGTGCAACAAAAACCGAAAATGCGTTTCCGAAGTCCTGCAACGGCATATAGGCAATTGTGTCAATCTTTACGGCAACCGCAAAAGCCGCCATAACAGCTGTGCCAAAGCTGTTGACAATTCCCTGAACAACGAGTATGCCGAAGTTCATAACCGACTGTTGCAGACAGGTGAAGCCCGACAGCGACAAAATATTTTTGAATTTTGCTCTGTCAAAATGCAGATCGGATTTTCTCACCCTGTATTCGGGACAGGCAAAGAGGAAGTACAGCAAAAGTCCTGCTCCCGAAATGTACTGTGAAATCACGGTTGCAACCGCCGCACCGACAATTCCCATATCGAGCGAAATCACAAAATACAGGTCAAGTCCGACATTAAGCACAACCGACACCGCAAGGAAAACAAGCGGTAAAAACGAGTTGCCCACGGCACGCAAAAGATTTGATATGTAATTGTAAAGAAATGTGGCGAAAAATCCGATAAATACCCATAAAAGGTATGATTTAATATCACCGACAATTTCGGGCGGAACGCACAAAAGCGTTATAATAGGATCTATAAAAATATAAATGAGCGCCGTTATCAACAGCGTGAGCGAGCCTATAAAAACCGATGACATAAAGATTCCGCCACGAATCTCGTCATTTCGTTTTCGACCGAAAGCCATTGACACAAACGCACCCGTACCGAGCGAAAGTCCGATTATAACCGAATTGAGAAAGGTCAAAAGTGTATATGACGAGCCGACTGCCGCGAGGGCATTGTCGCCCACACATTTTCCGACCACCCATGTATCGGCAAGGTTGTAAAACTGCTGAAACACATTGCCGAGCATAAGCGGTACTGCAAAAGACCACAGGCCGCCTGTTATACTGCCCGTGGTCAAATCTCTGTTTTTATTTAGTTTTATCACAAAATCATTCCGTTGCAGCCGCAGATTCTGCGGTCATATTTTTTTGTTAAATTCACTTCCGCATTTCGGACAGCGAACAGTATGATTGCCTTTTTTGTTGCGAACACGAAGCTGCGCCTTGCACACGGGACACTTGATATAACGGTAGTCCCTGCGGTCACGAATTTTCTTGAAGGTCAGCCTGAACCAACCTGTTACCGCATTGTAAATCGGAAGAAATTTTCTGTTTTCGGCACTTCTTGCAACAATGTTGCGTGAGAACATACGAAAACAGATAAGCACGATAATCAAGAGCATTATTCCGTCAATGATGTATCTTGCAACACGGTTCCACACAAAAATATTCACGAACCACAGTATAAGCAACAGCACCCAGAGTGCATTGTTGAGCTTGTCCGTGCCGTATCTGCCCTGCATAAAATTTGCGAATCTGTTAAATAATCCTCGCATAAAGTTCATCCTTTCCGCAAAAAGCGGTAATTACAAAAATCATCTTTCCACCATTTTATCACAGACAGGGCGTACATTCAATAAACATTTGACGATATATGTCACTAAATCAGCCGAGAACGAGCTTTGCCGTGTCAACGCTTTCTTTTGCGTCACGGCAGTAGTAGTCAGCGCCGATTTTCATAGCATAGTCCTTTGTAAGAACCGCACCGCCGACAAATATTGTACATTTGCTTGAGCCGTCGGGATTCTGAAGCTCCTTACATTCTCTTACAAGCCTTATTGTGTCTTCCATACTCTTGAGGGTTGTTGTCATAAGAGCCGAAAGTCCTATCATTGTAATATTCTGTTCAACGGCAGTATCAACAATAAGCTGAGGGTCAACATCACGACCGAGGTCAACAACTGTGTAGCCGTAGTTATCAAGAAGAACCTTTACAATGTTCTTGCCGATATCGTGAATGTCGCCCTTTACGGTTGCAACGATAATTTTACCCTTGCTTACGGGAGTTCCGCTTGTCTTTGTGAGGTGCTTTTTGATTACATCAAAGCACTCCTGAGCTGTGTTTGCGCTTTGGATAAGCTGTGGAAGGAAGATTTTATTCTTTTCAAAATCTTCACCCACTCTGTCAAGTGCAGGGATAAGCATTTCGTTTACAACCTGCATTGCATCGGTTGTTTCAAGAAGCTTTGCGGTTGCGGCTGCACCTTCGTTTTTAAGTCCGTTATAAACAGCCGCAAAAATATCAACATTGCTGTCTGCCTTTTTAACGGGAGCGGCAGGAACAGCATCGTTATATGCGTTGATAAATTCAAGTGAGTTCTTGTCAATGCCGTTAAGCACACGGAATGCCCTTACAGCACCTGTCATCGACTCAACATTCGGGTTGATAATCGGCAAATCAAGTCCCTGTTCCATAGCCATTGTAAGGAAAGTTCTGTTGACAAGCTCACGGTTCGGAAGTCCGAACGAAATGTTTGAAACACCGAGGCAGGTTTTACAGCCGAGTTCCGTTTTTACTCTGTGCAGAGCCTCAAGAGTCTGACGGCAAGCCGCCTGTTCTGCGGAAACCGTAAGAGTAAGGCAGTCGATATATACATCTTTTCTGTCAATGCCGACAGCCTCGGCTCTTTCAACAATTCGTTTTGCAATCTCAAATCGGCCCTCGGCGGTTTTCGGGATACCGTTTTCGTCAAGTGCAAGTCCGACAACAGACGCACCGTACTTTTTGACAAGAGGAAGAACCGTTGCAAGGCTCTGTTCCTCACCGTTTACGGAGTTCAGAATCGGTTTGCCGTTGTAGTAGCGGAGTCCTGCCTCAATAACCTCGGGCTTTGTGGAGTCAATCTGGAGCGGAACATCACACACACTCTGAATAGCCTTGAGAACACGCACCATCATCTTTTTTTCGTCAATTTCGGGATGACCTACATTGACATCAAGAATTTCCGCACCGCCCTGAACCTGACTGAGAGCCTGAGTGAGAATATAGTCAATATTATTTTCAACAAGCGCCTGCTTGAACAGCTTTTTGCCTGTGGGGTTAATTCTTTCGCCGATAATTCTCGGACCGTTGATTTCAACAACCGTCGTTGAACTGCAAACGGTTGTGTCAACGCTCTTTGTCTGAGGCTGATATTCTCTGTCGGCAACCTCTGACTTAATTTTTGCAATATAATCGGGATTCGTTCCGCAGCATCCGCCGATAACCTTAACACCGTATTTGAGGAGTGAACAAACGCACTCGGCAAATTTGTCGGGCATAATGTTGTACTCGTTGCTGTTAGGATCGGGCAAACCTGCGTTAGCCTTGATTACAAGGGGAAGATTTGTGTATTTCGACATTTCGGAAACAACGGGTTCAAGCTCATCCGGACCAAGTGAACAGTTGACACCGAGAGCGTCAACACCGAGTCCCGTAAGAGTGACAGCCGCACAGGCAGGGGATACACCTGTAAATGTTCGTCCGTTTCTCTCAAAGGTCATTGTTGTGAGGATAGGTTTGTCGCAGTTTTCTTTTGCGGCAAGGACTGCGGCCTTAAGCTCGTAGAGGTCGGTCATTGTTTCAAAAACGATAACATCGGCATCTTTACCGGCAAGAATCTGCTGTTTGTAATACTCATAAGCCTCGTCAAATTTCATTGAACCGGCAGGTTCAAGCAACTGACCTATCGGACCGATATCAAGGGCAACAAGAGCGTCTGTACCCTTAACGGCTTTTCTCGCAATCTTAACACCGGCACCGATGATTTCTTCAACGCTGAAACCGCTGTCCTGAAGCTTGTAGGCATTTGCGCCGAAGGTGTTTGCGTACACAATGTCAGAACCGGCATCAATGTATCTCCTGTGAAAGCTCTCGATAAGCTCGGGGTGGGTAATGTTCAGCACCTCAGGCACATGGTCGTACTTTACACCGCTTTTCTGAATGAGAGTTCCTGTTGCACCGTCAAGCAGAATAAAATTCTTTTGGTTGAGATATTCACTAAAGTTTGAAAAATTCTTAAACACCACAATGTTCCCCATTTCTTCTGAAGCGACATTTGCCTTTCATACTGCAAATTGCACACCCTCGTTTTCTTCTTTCAATCGGATTGTCTGAAATTCCGAGAACCGCCGTAACCGACTTTGACGGCACAAGCAGACAGCTGTCGCCTGTTGTAAGTCCTATTTTTCTCGGAGCGTCAAGTATTCTCAGATACTCCTTCTGCATCTCAATAGGATAATCCCCGTAGCCGGGGCTGAAACGGAAGGTCATATACTTTCCGCTGTATTTTTCGGCAAGGATTTCGTCAACCTTTTGACACACCTGTTCAACGGCAACGCTTGCAAAGCTGTCAAGCACAACCGCCCTTGCCATATCGGAAATCTGGCTTATACGGATAAGCTTGTCAATTTCCGAACCGATTGTCGCACACATCATAACCGCTGTGTGGCAGCCCTCAAGGTGCTTTTTTATATCATTGCCGAGTAAAATATCGTCAAACGGAGCTTTGCGTTCAACATAGAGAAATCTCGGCTCTGCTGTTTTCAGTATTTCTTTTTCGCATTCATCCATCAGCACATCCATGCGGTAATTAAGGCTGATTCCTGCACCGCCGAGGTAGCGTATAGCCTCTTTGCGGTTTAATCTGTCAAGCGTTATCATAAAAGACTTGACACCGCCTCCGTAATTTTTCTTGCAACATACGGGTTGTTCATTGTGTAGAGGTGGATGCCGTCAACACCGTGTGCGATAAGGTCAACAATCTGGTCAACCGCATATGCAATGCCTGCGTCACGCAAAGCCTCGGGTCTTGTATCATACTTCTGCATAATCTTTGCAAATTTTGCAGGAAGGCTTGCACCGCACATCGAAACCATTCTTTCAATCTGACTTTTGCTTGTTACAGGCATAATACCTGCTTCAATCGGAACATTCACGCCTGCAATCTTCGCTCTTTCAAGAAAACGATAGTAAACGGAGTTGTCAAAGAAAAGCTGTGAAATAAGGTGGCTTGCACCCGACTCAACCTTTTTGCGAAGGTTGTGAATGTCCTCAACCTCGTCGGCTGCCTCGCTGTGAACCTCGGGATAACAAGCGCCGGCAAGGTCAAAATCGCCCTGTGACGCAATGTATCTGCACAAATCGCTTGCATAAGTGAAATCCTTCTGCGGTTCAACACCTTCAACCCTGTCACCACGGAGCGCAAGAATATTCTCAATGCCGTTCTCCTTAAAGAGCGCAAGGTTGCGGTCAATATCAGCCTTTGTGCTGTTAATGCAGGTGAGGTGTGCTACTGACTCAACTCCGAAATCCCTCTTGATTTTTGATGCGATTTCGCAGGTGCGATTTTTTGAGCCGTTGCCGCCTGCACCGTATGTTACGCTGATAAAATCAGGCTTTAAAGCCGAAATTTCTTCAAGCTTGCCGTAAACCGATTCAATCGGAGAGGTCTTTTTAGGCGGAAATACTTCAAAAGAAAAAACTGTTTTTCCGCTGTTAAATAAATTGCTTATTTTCATATATAAACACCTCGGTAATGGTTTTGTTAAACTTGATTAATTATAGCATAAATGATTTTTGCATACAATACTGTTTTGGTGGGTTTTGTCGTTTAAGGCTATCATTTTTTTGGAGGTTTGGGTATAAG
>ERZ773192.1632-NODE-1632-length-21650-cov-5.520028_pt1 | contig 21650 bp, 20 predicted proteins | sample MGYA00581010_ERZ773192 | MGnify/ENA primary metagenome ERZ773192 (study PRJEB29015, sample SAMEA2737741) | human gut metagenome | biome: human gut; feature: human-associated habitat; material: faeces | place: China | collected 2012 ...
AAATTTCCATGAAGGAAGCCCCGGCTTCGCATCAGCGAAGCCGGGGCAGTGGTTTTTACTTGGAATGCTTAGCTGGCTCTGATGACCAGATCCTTGCGGATATACTTGGTGTCGCCGTCGGTCATGGGCATGGCCTCCACCGTGGTGTCATACCATTCCTGCGTGTCGGTGTTGCGCAGCTCGGTTTCGATCTGGTAGTCGCGGTAGGTGGTATCGCTCTTGCCAACGAAGTACATGACATGGTAGCCGTACTGGGACTCGATGATGCCGGTGTTGCCGGTCTGGCGGCTTTCGTCGAAGCACCAGTCGTTGAAGCTGGACACCATCTGGCCGGGGTAGACGTTCTCGTACAGGCCGCCGGTGGTGCCGTCGCCGTCGTCGGACTTCTCATTGGCCAGAGCAGCGAAGGAATCCTCGGTGGCGTCGCCGGACATCCACTCGTCCAGAATCTCCTCGGCCTTCTGCTTGGCAGCTTCCTTCTCCTCGTCGGAGTAGGTGGTGGTGCCGGTGGTGGAATCGGTGGTGCCGCCCTCAAACTTGATCAGAATGTGGCGCACGTTCACCAGCGGGAAGGTGTTGTCGTTGGAACCGGTGAAGAACACGGCATAGTAGCCTTGCGTGGTCGTGGTTTCCTTGCCGTCATCATCGGTAGAGGTGGAAGTATTGGCGATGACAGTCTTGTCGCCTTCCTTGCGGGCACTGTCGATGACCCAGTCTCTGATGGTGGCGGAGACGGAGGAATACTGCTGGTCGGTGTAGGCGGTGCTGGAAGCCTCGGTGTCCCGGTTGACATCCAGAGCGGCGATGGCGGCGTCAAAGTCCTCGACGGTGGCGACATCCTCGCCGATCAGGGAATCAGCGGCTTCCTTGGCGGCCTTCACGGCCTCATCGCTGTCCGCGTCAACCTCATCCGTCTGGAACTTGCTGGCGGCGAGGTAGTAGGTGTTGTAGGTGAAGGAAGAATACTTCTCGTAGTTCTCGCTCTCAGCGGCGCGCAGGTCGGCGTCGGTATAGGTCAGGGAAGACGAATAGCTGTTGCGGTAGGCACTGGCGAGGGCGTTGAGGGTAACGTACTGTCTGTAGCTTTCCTCCGTTGCGCCGTTGCCGTACTGGGCTTTCAGGAAGTCCTTGGTGCTGGAATAGCCGTACAGGTTGGCATAGAGCTTCATGTTGTTAATGGCGCTGTCGATATCGGCAAGGTCGTCTTCGGACAGGGTGAAGCCTGCGGCCTCAGCGGCGTCTGCCAAGGCGTAGGCGCTGCGGGCGTTGTCCTTGGCGGTGTTCAGAAAATCGTCCGCCCAGGTCAGGCCGGTGTCATTGCTGATGACCTGCTCGTTCAGGGGCTTGGAGGTGTCCAGACCAAGCATGGCGGCGTAGCTGCCGTAGTTGGAGTTAAAGTTGTTGATGGCGCTCATATAGAAGTAGTTCAGCTCGGCATTGCTGATCTCGTGATCGCCCACGGTCAGTGCCACGGTGTTCCGCTCGTGGACACCGCTGTTAGTGATGCTTCTGGTGACGCCAATGGCGATCGCGAATACCACCATGACAGCCAGAACGACGACAAAAATGGTGGTGTAAAGCGTCAGTTTCTTTGCTTCCTTCTGCTCAGCGACCTGTTTTTCCGTCATTTTGGCGGTCTGCTGCTCATTGCGAAGCTTCTTCTTGCTGGATGCGCTCATGTAATCAAATCCTCTCATTTGTCCTTTTGGTCATAACGCGATTGGTTTTACGCACAGACCAGAGTATTATAATCTATTTTCCCGCCGGTTTCAAGGGGCAATCTGCTGAAGAAGACGGAATTAGAAAAAAATTTACAGAAAATCTGCACCGGCTGCCCTACAAGGGCGCGTATATGACCCGCAGGTGCGATAACCAAGGGTGAGAAAAACGTTGCTAAGCCGAAGGCGATCTGGTCAGAGTTTCCCCCAATAAAAAACACGGGGAGCCGAAGCTCCCCATGCACCCCGCTTTAGCCGTATCGCATCCAATTATGACCTGCACGAAAAGGCAGGTGGGATGCCGCTCCCGACCATTACTGCTCCCAGCGTCCACCATCCGTCGATGCGGGGGCGGGAGGTCTGCAAACAGGCCGGGAAGTCTAACGTCCCAATAAGAAAATGTGGGTCCAAAAGGACACGCTACGCACCAAGCAGGAGGAATACCGCGCTTATTCCGCGTCCTCCGAGTAAAGAGAATCCATAATCAGGTCGTACACGGCCTGCAATTCCGCCTCGTCCTCGATGGCGCAGAGAATCGGCTCTCCGTCTTCCTCAATGGATTTGAAAATGCTGACCTCCAGATCCAACGAATCGGAACCGTCGTCGGCGGGAATGACTGCCATATAGGTATTGCCGTTGTACTCCAGTGTGCTGAGTACCTCCAGCTCGTATTCGGTGCCTTCCTCATCCACGATGGTGATGAAATCAGAACCGTATTGGTCTGCCAAGGAAATCGCCCCCCGCTTTTGATGCCTATATTCTACCGCAGGGCGCGCGCAAAATCAAGAGGTCATTTTGTACAGAAACAGGGCGGCATTTTAGGACAGAAAATCTTCCAGAAACTGATTCAGTTCGTCCTCTGACCGGACGGGGATGCCTTTTTCCAGAGCCTCCCGGTCGGCGTCGGGGAGGGAGGACACCTGACAGGGGAAAATTTGCTTCGGTTCGGAAGCGCCTTTGTCGAACAGCGCCAGATACCCCCGGAAGCACCCCAATGTGAGGTACAGAAGCAAAATAAGGCTTGCCGGTTTTTTCAGCATATCATGCATTCCTCCTTTTGCTGCTAGTATTTCCCACAATTAAAACTTTATTTATAAATTGGGGCTTTCGTTTTTTCATCCGGTATGGTATAATGATATGAGTAGTGTTATGCGAATATGACACTGGTTATAATGGATTTACCAGGCAGGCACGTCCTGCTTCTATTGGAGGTACCTTATGGCAAATGAAAAAAAGCCCAGGAGGCGCAAGAAGCTCCGGCAGGAGTGGAATCCCCACTGGTCGCTGAAACTGCTGTATATGATCTTCTCCGTGGCCGGTTCCGTACTGAAAATTGCCGTCGGCGCGGCGGCGACGGTTTTGCTGATCGTGCTGATCTGCGGTACGGTTTTCGTCGGTACACTGGGAGATTATCTGCAGGAGGATATTCTGACGGAGGCCGCCGACTGGTCTCTGGACGACTACGATCTGGAACAGACCTCCTTCATTTATTATGTGGACAACCACGGCGATATCCAGCTGCTGCAGCAGATTTATACCACCACCGACCGCCAGTGGGCGTCCATTGACGAGATTCCCGAAGACCTGATTCACGCCGCCGTGGCCATCGAGGATAAACGGTTCTATGAGCATCAGGGCGTGGACTGGATCACCACCATGAAAGCCTGCCTGAATATGTTCTTCGGCGGCGACGAGCAGTTCGGCGGCTCCACCATCACCCAGCAGTTCATCAAAAACCACACGGGTGAAAAGAGCGTTACCGTCCAGCGAAAGGTCATGGAGATTTTCCGGGCGCAGATTTTCGAGCGGGAATACGACAAAGACCTGATCATGGAGTATTACCTCAACGAGATTTATCTGGGGCGGGGCTGCTACGGCGTCAAGAGCGCCGCGGCGGAGTATTTCGGTAAGGAGCTGCGGAACCTGACCACCGCCGAGTGCGCAAGCCTCATCAGTATCACCAATAACCCGTCCCTGTTCAACCCCTATTCCGAGAGCGTGTATATGTACAAGGGCGAGGAGCGGGACGGTGCCGGACGGAACCGCTACCGTCAGCTGAACGTTCTGAGCGAGATGCTGGATCAGGGCTATCTGACCCAGGAGGAGTACGATGCGGCTGTGGCGCAGGAAATGGTGTTCAAAGAGGGCATCGATGATGCCGACCGCTGGACGATCTGCGACAACTGCGGCTATGAGAACACCCGCAGCCACTTCACCGGCGAGGGGGATACCTGCTACTGCCCCCAGTGCGGCGAGCAGGTGGCCGTCAGCACCGACGCTTCCCAGCACATTTATTCGTGGTTCGTGGACGCTGTGATTGTGGACTTTGCCAGCTATCTGGCAGATCAGGACGGCAAGGTCTGGGATGACTTAAGCACTAACGACCAGAGCATCTACCTCAACCGCATCCAGAAGGGCGGCTACCATATTTATACCACCTTGGACATGGACGTGCAGAAGCAGGTGGACGCGGTTTATACCGACCTGAGCAACATTCCCACCACCCGCAGCGAGCAGCAGCTCCAGTCCGCCATCGTGGTCATCAACAACGAGACGGGCGACGTGGTTGCTTTGTCCGGCGGCGTGGGGGAGAAGACGACTTTCCTTGCCTACAACAAGGCTACGCAGGCGAAGCTCCAGACCGGTTCTTCTCAGAAGCCCATTTCCGTTTACGCCCCGGCCTTTGAGTCCGGCGAGGTCACCCCGGCGTCGGTGATGAAAGACCTGCCCATGACCTATACCGACGGCAACAACTGGCCGAAGAACGATAACCGGCAGTACCAGTACGCGAGGACTGTCTATCAGGGCATTGTTTCCTCCGTCAACACCGTTTCTGCCCGGACGCTGGACACCATCGGTGCGGATTACGGCTACAGCTTCGCCAAGTATAACTTTGGCCAAAGCTCCCTGACAGATCATTACCCCCTGCCAAACGGGCAGAGCCTGTCCGACGTGGGTCTGGCGCCTCTGGCGCTGGGCGCGCTGACGGTCGGCTCCACTGTACGGGAGATGTCCGCCGCCTACGCGACCTTCGCCAACGACGGCGTTTACCGGGAGCCGAGACTGTTCACCAAGGTCTACGACAGCAATGGCCGGGTCGTGGTGGACAATGAGCAGGAGTCCCGGAAGATCCTCAGCCAGAAGACCGTGGATTATATGAACTACTGCCTGTTCAACGCGGCGAACAACGGCACCGGCGGCGCGGCCATCTTTGCGGGACAGAACATCGCGGGCAAGACCGGTACCACGTCTTCCAACCGCGACCGGTGGTTCTGCGGCTATACCACCCACTACACCGCAGCCGTATGGTGCGGCTACGACATCCCCGAACAGATTTATCTCACCGGCAGCAGCGCCAACCCGGCGGCACGGCTGTGGAAGGCGGTCATGCAGCCCATCCACGACGGTCTGCCCAGAGAAGGACTGTACAACGGCAACGCCTTCCACAGTGTGGGCGTGTGTCTGGATTCCGGCAAGAAAGCCACTGCGGCGTGCAGCGCCGATGTGCGCGGACTGGAGCGTGTGGTCTACGTGAACGTCTACGACGGCGACGAGCCGGAGGGAACCTGCGACAAGCACATTCAGGTGGACTATTGCGTCACCGGCGGCGGTGTGGCAACCGACTACTGCTATATGTTCAGCGACGCGCAGATCGAGTCCCGGTCTCTTGTGAAGCTGACGCAGGCCGAGGTGGACGAGATCAAGGCGGCGGACGGCTTCGGACTGAACGATATTTACACCGCCAACTACTATGTATATCTCATTGATTCCGACGGCAACCCCGCTTCGTGGCACGGGTTCTACAACAACCTGAACAACGGCGTGGACGCGCCTTATATCATGTGCCCGCTGCACACCCAGAGCTCCTGGGAGGAGTATCAGCCCGGCGGTACGGAGGAAGACACCACCGGCGGCTGGGACAACAGCTCGGACGGCGGCTGGCATGGCGGCTGGGACGGCTTCGTCGGCTGAGATAAGGAGAAAGAGGGAGGAGACCCAATGCTCTGGATTTCCGATGAATGGAAGGAATATGAGGTGCTGGACACCAGCGGCGGCGAGCGGCTGGAACGGTGGGGCAAGTTCATTCTGGTGCGCCCTGACCCACAGGTGATCTGGGATACGCCACGGACGGTACCCCAATGGAAGCGCTATGATGCCCGCTACGTCCGCTCCAATACCGGCGGCGGACACTGGACGGACAACAAGCTTCCCGAACGCTGGCAGATTCACTATAAGGACTACCTGACCTTTAACGTCAAGCCCATGAACTTCAAGCACACGGGCGTTTTCCCGGAACAGGCGGCAAACTGGGATTTCATCCGGGAGAAGGTGGCGGCGGCTTCTGCCTGCCGCCCTGTCCGGGTATTGAATCTGTTTGCCTATTCCGGCGGCGCGACACTGGCGGCGGCCGCCGGGGGAGCGGAGGTGTACCATGTGGACGCCTCCAAGGGCATGGTGGCATGGGCGAAGGAAAACGCCGTGGCTTCCGGCCTTGCCGACCGGCCCATCCACTGGATCGTGGACGACTGCGGCAAATTTATCCAGCGGGAGATCCGCCGGGGACGGCGCTATGACGGCATTATCATGGACCCGCCCAGCTATGGCCGTGGGCCAAGCGGTGAGATCTGGAAGATGGAGACCAGCTTTTACCCCTTCTTACAGGAGACGGTGAAGCTGCTGTCCGACGACCCGCTGTTCGTCATCATCAATTCGTACACCACCGGGCTTGCGCCCTCTGCCGTGGCTTACGCTTCCGACGTGGTGTTCGGGGCGGCACATGGCGGCAAAACCGCTGCCGGTGAGCTGGGACTGCCGGTGAAGCAGTCCGGACTGGTTCTTCCCTGCGGTGCCACCGGACGGTGGACGCCGTAACAAATAGGAGGATTCCTGATTTGAGCGACATAATTTCTGTAGAGCATCTGGCATACACGTACCCGGGCGTGGAGGACACGCCCGGTGTTCCCGTGTTTGCGGATTTGAATCTGACCATTGAAGAAGGCAGCTTTGTTGCCGTACTCGGCACCAACGGCTGCGGAAAATCCACCCTTGCCAAGCATTTCAACGCCATTCTGCTTCCCTCCGGGGGAAAGGTCTATGTCTGCGGCATCGATACCGCCAACGAAGACCGGCTGATCACCATTCGGCGAAACGTGGGCATGGTGTTTCAGAACCCGGACAACCAGATCGTGGCGAATGTGGTGGAGGAGGACGTTGCCTTCGGCCCTGAGAATCTGGGCATTGCCAGCCCGGAAATTCGCCGCAGAGTGGACAGCGCCCTGAAACAGGTGGACATGTACGAGTACCGCACCCACGCGCCCCATTTGCTGTCCGGCGGACAGAAGCAGCGCATCGCCATCGCTGGCGTGATCGCCATGGAGCCGAAGTGCATCGTTCTGGATGAGCCCACCGCCATGCTTGACCCGAGAGGACGCCGAGAGGTGATCGACACCATCGGACGGCTGAACCGGGAAAAGGGCATCACGGTGGTTCTGATTACCCACCACATGGACGAAGCGGCCAAGGCGCAGCGCGTCGTGGTGCTGGACAAGGGCAAGGTCGCGGCGGACGGCACACCGAAGGAGGTCTTCTCTCAGGTGGAGCTGCTGCACGACATCGGACTTGCCGCACCGGAGACGGTGGAGCTGTGCTGGAAGCTGAATCAGGAGGGCTTTGACCTTCCGCTGGATAAATTAGACCCGAAAGAATGCGCGCAGGCACTTTACGACATGGTGATGGCCTGACCCGCTGGGAGGTATTTTCTTGAAACCCATTCTGGAAGCGAAGAATCTCACTTATATTTACAGCGCCGGGACGCCCTTTGAGCATAAGGCGCTGGATGACATATCCTTTTCCGTGGAGCGGGGTGAATTCATTGGCATCATCGGCCACACCGGCTCCGGAAAATCCACCCTGATGCAGCAGCTGAACGGGCTGCTGAAGCCTACCTCCGGCACGGTGCTGCTGGACGGGCAGGACATCTGGTCGGACAAGAAGCTGACCCGGCAGGCACGGTTCCGGGTGGGGCTGGTGTTCCAGTACCCGGAGTATCAGCTGTTTGAGGAAACCGTGTACAAGGACATTGCCTTCGGCCCCAAGAACATGGGGCTGTCAGCGGAGGAAGTCGATCGCCGCGTCCGGGAAGCCGCCGGGTTCGTGGGGCTTACGGAGCAGCAGCTGGAGGTTTCGCCCTTTGACCTTTCCGGCGGCCAGAAGCGCCGGGTGGCCATTGCGGGTGTGATTGCCATGGAGCCGGAAGTTCTCATTCTGGACGAACCCACCGCCGGCCTTGACCCCGTGGGGCGTTCGGAAATTCTGGGCAATATTCAGTCCTACCGCAAGGCGAAGAACGCCACAATCATGATGGTCTCCCACTCCATGGAGGACGTGGCGCGGCTGACGGATCGCCTGCTGGTGATGAACGGCTCCAAGCTTGCCATGGACGCGCCGCCAGCCCAGGTGTTTACCCACGCCGAAGAACTGACCCAAATGGGACTGAACATACCGCAGGTGACACAGGTATTTCTGGAGCTGAAAAAGCTGGGGCTGGACGTGAAGAACGTCTACACCATCGAGCAGGCCGCGGCGGAGATCAGGCGGCTCAAGGGGGGAAACTGCCATGCTTAAAGACATTACCCTCGGCCAGTATTTCCCTGGCAATTCCGTCATTCACCGCCTTGACCCAAGAACGAAGCTCATCGTGCTGGTCGTTTACATGGTGGCGCTGTTCATCGCCTCCGGCTGGGTATCCTACGGTGTGCTGCTCCTGTTCCTGCTGACAGTAATCAAAATTTCCGCCATTCCGGGAAAATCCATCGTCCGTGGCATGAAGCCGCTGGTGATGATCCTTGTTTTCACCGGCGTGCTGAATCTGTTTTTTAACAAGGACGGCAGGGTGCTGGTGGATTTCTGGGGCATTACCATCACCGCCGGCGGCGCGGAGCGTGCGGCCTTTATGCTGGTGCGTATTCTGATGCTGGTCACTGCGACCTTCCTGCTGACCTACACCACCTCGCCCATCTCCCTGACGGACGGGCTGGAAAGCCTGATGAATCCGCTGAAGGTCATCAAGGTGCCTGTCCATGAGCTGTCCATGATGATGTGCATTGCCCTGCGGTTCATCCCCACACTGATCGAGGAAACGGATAAGATCATGTCCGCCCAGAAAGCCCGGGGCGCCGACTTTGAAAGCGGCAAGCTGATGGAGCGGGCAAAGGCGCTGATCCCCATTCTGGTGCCGCTGTTTATCAGTGCGTTCCGCCGTGCGGACGAGCTGGCCACCGCCATGGAGTGCCGCTGCTATCAGGGCGGCGAGGGGAGAACCAAGATGAAGCAGCTGCATTATCAGCGTAATGACTTTGCCGCGTTCGGCGCGGCGGCGCTTCTGACAGCGGCGGTCATTATTCTGAAAAAGTTTGGTATGTGAGGGAAATATGCGCAATATCGCCCTGTTTTTGACTTATCTCGGCACCCATTACCACGGCTGGCAGGTGCAGAAAAATCTGCCCACCGTAGCGGAGACTATGGAGAAGGCCGCCGCCATGGTGGTGGGGCATCCGGTGCATATGACGGGCTGCGGCCGGACGGACGCGGGTGTTCATGCGCGGGTGTACGTGGCGAATTTCCGCACGTCCTCCACCATCCCGGTGGAGCGGCTGCCCTATGCGCTGAATACCCACCTTCCCTGCGACATCGTGGTGACAAAAGCCTTTGCCGTTCATGAGAATTTCAACGCTATCGGCTCCTGCGCCCGGAAGGAATACACCTATCAGATTTACAATTCCCGGTTGAAAGACCCGTTTTATGTCAACCGTGCATGGTTTTACCCCCGGCACTTAGACGAGAACGTGATGCAGGCGGCGGCGAGCCAGTTCGTGGGCACCCACGATTTTGCCGCCGTAAGAAGCGTCGGCACGGATGTCAAATCCACCGTCCGCACTGTATACTATTACAATGTGGAGCGTCACGGGGAGCTGATCACCCTCAGGGTCTGCGCCAACGGTTTCCTTTACAACATGGCGCGGGCCATGGCGGGGACGGTAGTCTACGCCGCCGAGGGAAAGATACGCCCGGAGGAGATCGGCGAAATTCTGGCCTCCGGCAACCGCACCGCCGCCGGCCCGACGGTTCCGGCGGGAGGACTGTACATGACCCGTCTGTGGTATGACGATGGAATCGAAAAGTTTGAGGTCGGAAGCGACGGAACAAGATAACCGTTGTTCTGTCAAACAGGAGTGTAATTTATGGAATTTGGTTCGCTGGAAGAGGTAGAGGTTCACCATCTGTGGAAACATGAGCAATACGATTTTTCCAACTGGTTAGCCAGACCGGAAAGCATAGAACGGCTCAATGATGTTCTTGGGCTTACCCTGACGGATGTGAAAAAGGAAGTCTTTGTAGGCGCTTACCGCTGCGACCTTGTTGCAAAAGATGAAACAACGGGAACAAAGGTCATCATTGAAAATCAGCTGGAAGCGTCCAATCACGACCATCTGGGAAAAATCATTACTTATGCTTCCGGGCTGGACGCCAAGGTGATCGTCTGGATCGTGACGCAGGCGAGAGAGGAACACCGAAGCGCAATCGAATGGCTAAACAACAATACGGGAAATGACATAGGCTTTTTCCTGATCGAGCTTCACGCCTATCGTATCGGGGATTCACTTCCGGCACCCAAATTTGAAATCATTGAAAAACCGAACGGATTTATCAAGTATTCCAAAGAAAACAGCGATAACAATGAGATCAACAAATCTCAGTCAGAGCGGCTGACGTTCTGGACACGGTTCAACGAGATGGTCGTGGCGAAGGGCAAGCCCTTCAATATCAGAAATGCGACTACCGACCATTGGTACAATGTCGCGATTGGTACAAGTGAAGCTTGCGTTTCCATAAATCTGGTCAACAAGCTTTCCAGAGTTACGGTTGAGATTTATATTGCCGACAATAAAAATCTGTTTGATTATCTGACTGAGCGTAAGGACGAAATTGAAAATGCGCTGGGGTTCCCAATGGAGTGGGTGCGGCTGGACAATAAGAAGGCGTCCAGAATTAAGTACGCAATACCGGGGCTGAATTTTGATGACCATTCCAACTATGATGCTTTGATGGACAAAATTATCGAAAAGGTTATCGTTCTGAAAAAGGTGTTCCCGGAGTATATCGCACAATTCTGATGCGTTCATAATTTGTTTTACCTTTTTCAGACGCGATATGCTATACTGCACCGAAAAGGAGTGAGCGTTATGCAGCCAAAAATGTGCAGCAAATGTAAGAAAAATATTGCCGTTGTGTTTATTACCAAGGTTGAAAACGGCGTTACCATGAATGAAGGCTACTGCCTGAAATGTGCCCGGAGTCTGGGAATTCCCCAGATCGATCAGGCCGTGAAGCAGATGGGCATTTCCGACGAAGATCTGGATATGCTCAGCGACGAAATGAGCAGCATGTTCGGCCAGAAGGACGACAGCGACAGCTCTGACGACGATGAGATCGACAGCCAGACCGCCACGTTCCCGCTGCTGAACCAGCTTTTCGGCGGCAGCAATACCCCCGCGCCCCAGCCCCGTCCTTCCAGAAAGGAAGAAGGAGAGCCGAAGGAAAAGAAAAAGTCCAAGCGGCATAAATTTCTGGACAGCTATTGCATGAACTTGACCGGCCGGGCACGGGAGGGCAAGCTGGATAAGGTCATCGGCCGGGATGTGGAGACGGAACGGGTCATCCAGATCCTCAACCGCCGCCAGAAGAACAACCCCTGTCTCATCGGCGAACCTGGCGTGGGCAAAACCGCCATTGCCGAGGGACTTGCCCAGCGGATTGCGGCGGGGGATGTCCCCTACAAGCTGCGGGATAAGGAGGTTTTCCTGCTTGACCTCACCGCGCTTGTGGCAGGTACCCAGTTCCGCGGGCAGTTTGAAAGCCGTATGAAGAGTCTGATCGGTGAGATCAAGGAATGCGGCAACATCATTCTGGTCATCGACGAAGTCCACAATCTGGTGGGTGCGGGAGACGCGGAGGGCAGCATGAACGCCGCCAACATCCTGAAACCCGCTCTGTCCCGGGGAGAGATTCAGGTCATCGGCGCGACGACCTTCGCCGAGTACCGCAAGTATATTGAAAAGGACGCGGCTCTGGAGCGCCGTTTCCAGCCCGTCACCGTGGCCGAGCCGACCATCGCGGAGGCAAGCCAGATCATGCAGGGCATTGCCAAATCCTATGCCGAGTTCCACGGGGTGGAGATTTCCCCGGAAATCGCCCACCAGTGCGTCGTCCTCTCCGAGCGCTACATCACCGACCGGTTCCTGCCGGATAAGGCTATCGACCTGCTGGACGAAGCCTGTTCCGACGTCAACCTGCAGTGCAAGGAGATTTCCCAGCTTGCCGAGCTGAAAAAGGAGCGGGACGACTACGAGCTGGAACTGCGGATGCTCAACGAGAACACGGAGAATCAGGACTATGAGCGTCTGGCGCTGATCCGCAGCAAGCTGATGCAGCTGGCGGCGAAGATCGAGGAGCTGGAAAAGCACCCCAAGCCCGCCGTGACCATGGAGAATCTGGCGCGGATCATCGAGCTGTGGACGAAAATTCCCGCGTCCAAGATCAAGGCGCAGGAGTACGAGCAGATCAAGGGGCTGAGCGACCGCCTGAAAACCCACATCGTCGGTCAGGACGAGGCGGTGGACGCTGTGTCCCGTGCCATCCGCCGCAACCGGGTGGGCATTTCCCCCAAGAAGCGGCCCGTGTCCTTTATCTTTGTCGGCCCCACCGGCGTGGGTAAGACGGAGCTGGTCAAGCAGCTGGCGAGTGATCTGTTTGACAATGTGGACAGCCTGATTCGGCTGGACATGTCGGAATATATGGAGAAGCACACCGTCTCCAAGCTCATCGGTTCGCCTCCCGGCTATGTCGGCTATGACGAGGCCGGACAGCTGACGGAGAAGATCCGCCGCCGCCCCTACAGCATTGTGCTGTTCGATGAAATCGAAAAAGCGCACCCGGATGTTCTGAACGTTCTGCTTCAGGTGCTGGACGACGGACGCATTACGGACGCCCAGGGCAGGGTGGTGAACTTCGAGAACACCATCATCGTCATGACCTCCAACGCCGGTTCCGAAGGCAGTGTGGGCGGCATGGGCTTTGGCCGCAGCGACGGCGACAAGGTGAAGGAAAAGACCATGAAGGCATTGCAGGGCTTCCTGCGGCCGGAATTTCTCAACCGTGTGGACGAGATCATCACCTTCAACCACCTGACGGAGGAAAACTTCCTTGGCATCGCGGACATCATGCTCAAGGAGCTGCAAGACAGCCTGTCCACCCGCGGCCTGACCCTTTCCTGGGACGACGATCTGCGCCAGCTGCTGGTGAAGAAAGCCTATTCCGTGACCTACGGCGCGAGAAATCTCCGCCGCACCATCCAGAAGGAGTTGGAAGACCCGATTTCCGAAGCCATTATCGACAGCTTTGAGCATCCCATTTCCGCCATCCGCATCCGGGTGGAGGGAGAGACCGTCAAGCTGGACATTACCTGACATATGGGAGGGGAAAAATCCCCTCCCATTTTTTCACGAATGCTGTAAGATTTTCCCCATTCCCGCGTCTAATGGGTGTAGGAGGTGAGGCCGTGACGGAGTTTGAACAAATATACCGGGCGTATTTTCAGGATGTGGAGCTGTACCTGCGGGCGATCAGTCATAACGAAAGTCTTGCGGAGGAGCTGACGGAACAGGTATTCTTTCAGGCGTTGAATGCTCTGCCGAAATTTCGGGGCGACTGCGACGTCCGCACCTGGTTATGCTCCATGGCGAGAAACGCCTACCTCAGCCATCTGCGCAAGGAGCGCCCGTCCCAGCCTATCGACGAGCTGGAAATCAGCGACCCGAAGCAGGCGGTGGAGGAACAGATCATGGACGCCCAGCAGACCATGGCCGTTCACCGGGTGCTTCACGACCTGCCGGAACCCTATAAGGAGGTTTTCTCCCTGCGGGTCTTCGGGCAGCTTTCCTTTGGTGACATCGGAAGCCTGTTCGGACGCACGGCAAACTGGGCCTGTGTGACCTACCACCGGGCAAGGCAGAAAATACGGGATGAAATGGGGGAATATGTATGAAACTATCCTGTAATGTGATCCGGGATCTGCTCCCGCTGTATGCGGAAAATCTGACCAGCGAAGAGAGCAACGCCCTCGTGGACGAGCATCTGTGCGGGTGCGACGAATGCGCGAAGCAGCTGGGGATTCTGAAAAAAGCCCAGGCGATTCCGGTGGAAACAGACGCGCCGGGACTGAAAAAGATCAGAAAGGCCATTGTGCGCCGCCGGGTTTTAGCGGTGACCATGGCTGTGATGCTGGTGATCACGCTCGTGCTGGGCGCGACGTTCCTCTGGGAAGCGCCGGTCTGGCTGGACGCAGATCAGGCGGTGAAGGAAGTCATGAAGATGGAGGACGGCAGCATCCGTATCTACTATACGGACATTATTCAGGGAATCAGCAGTGAGGACGACATGGCCGGAAACAGGGGCACTCTGTGCTGGAGCTCATGGGGCAGGGTATACTTCGGGGAGCAAATGCCCCCTGACCCTTATGTTACGCCGGATGACGCGGGGGGAACCACAGCCTACAGCTGCTACGGTGACCCCACTTTGCCGGAAGAATTGCAGGAACTGGATGCCGCGCGGAACAATTATTGGTATATCAGCCCCAAGAATGGCAGGGCGGAGGTGCTTCTGCTGAAAGGGGAGGGGGACGTGGAAGCCCCTGAGGAGCCGCTTCTGACGGTCGATCACAACGGGGCGATTTCCTGCGGCGTTCTTGCGGTCATGGCAATTATTTTGGCGATTCTGGCGTACCGTTTCAGAAAGCACCGGGGCGCCCCATGGCTGACCCATGGCGCCGCTCTTGCCGGGTGCGGGTGTGTGTCGCTTCTGGTCGTTTCCGGCGGGCAGTTTGTGGAGTTTTACGGCGACTACACGGCGCATGTGAGCAACGCCTGCATTTTGCTGATACCGATGTTCCTTACGGCGGTGTGCGCCATCCGTCTGCAAAAGCTGAAAGCGCAGGATAAGGGTTTATGAGGAAACATCCCGGAAGGACAGCCTTCCGGGATGTTCTGCGTTTGCTTGTCAAAGAACCTCGTTCATTTTGTCTTCGACCTTCCAGGCAAGGTCTTCGGCCTTATTGGCAGCTTTTGCCGCAACGCGCCGCACGGGATTCTGCCTGGGCATCATCAGAACTGCCACCGCACCCGCAGCAGCGCCAAGACCGGCGGAAAGCATCCATCCTTTTGCGTTCATAAATTCTCCCTCCCTTCACAGGTAGTATACCCCAAAGGAAAAAAATCAGGACTGGAAGGTTTTTATCTTTGCAGATGGAAAAAGTTGTGATACAATAAACAAAAAACATGCCGGAGGCGGGATTATGTCTATTGATATATTACAAGAAAAGATTCGCAAGCTGAAGAATCCTTCCATGGTGGAGCTGATGCTGCCCCTGGCTGCTCTGCCGCCCCGGTATGCTCACGACGCTAAAGGGTACGGAGAATTCTGCCGGGACTTGCTCGGCGGGTTGAAAGGGATCATCCCGGCAGTTCGGCTGAGCTTCGGCGTGTTTGCCCTTCTGGGCGGCGATGGCTTGCAGGAGCTGGCGCAGACGCTGAACACCGCCCGGAACATGGGCTATTACACTGTGCTGGATGCGCCGGAACTGCTCAGCCCGACCGCCGCCCGGATAACGGCGGAAGCGTTTTTCGGCGGGGAAACCGACTATCCCTGTGACGGGCTGGTCGTTTCCGGATACTTGGGCAGCGATATCATCAAGCCCTTCCTGCCCGGGTGCCGGGAGGGGAAGAAGGACTTGTTCGTGGCAGCGCGCACCGGAAATAAATCCGCTCCGGAATTGCAGGACTTGCTCTGCGGCTCTCGGCTGGTGCATACGGTGGCTGTGGACTTGATAAACCGGTTCGCGCCGGAGGCGATGGGAAAGCTGGGCTATTCCCGGATCGGCGCGCTGACGGCGGCCAGCTCCGCCGAAAGCCTCCGCAGTCTTCGCGGCAAGTATCCACGGGTGTTTTTCCTCGTGGACGGCTACGATTCCCCCAGCGCCAATGCCAAAAACTGCTCTTACGCCTTTGACAGGCTGGGGCACGGCGCGGTGGTGTGCGCGGGGGAGACGATCACCTGCGCATGGAAGCAGGCACAGTCCGACGGCGGGGATTTTCTGGAGCAGGCCGTGGCTGCCGCCGAAAGAATGAAGAAAAATCTGACGAGATATGTAACGATTCTTTAAGGAGGAAACGTGATGCGTCGAACTGACCGGGAAGTGACCGACCCCGCCGAAATCGCGGAAATGATGACCCGCTGCGAGGTGCTTCATCTGGCGCTGAACACGGACACAGTACCCTACATTCTCCCCGTGAACTTCGGAATGGAGCCGGACGGAATGACCCTGTACATCCACGGTGCGCGGGAGGGGACGAAGTATGCTCTGATAGAAAAGGACAACCGCGCCGGCTTTGAGCTGGACTGTACCCACGGTCTGGTTCTGGAAAATGGGATGTGCTCCATCAACTACGAAAGCGTCATCGGCTGGGGCTATCTGGAGGACGTGACTGAGCCGGAGGAAAAGCGCAGGGCACTGGATTTGATCATGAAGCAGTACCGGGGCGAGGATTTCCCATACAGCACTGCCGTGATACCCAAAACCCGCGTCCTTCGTCTGCGGGTGCAGGCGCGGACGGCGAAACGGAGACGCATTGGGTAATATGTACCGGGGCGAACTGCCCCGGGGTGTTATCGGACACCAGCTGTACCCTGACGGGCGGCGGTGTTTTCCGTGATGTCGTCCATTCCGTCCAGAGGGCCGTTGCCGTTGTCGATGGTGGCGTTGGTGGAAGGCTCCACGCGGGGCATCGTGGTGGGCGCGGTGGTAGCCCGGGTCGTCTCAGTGGTCGCGGCGGTAGGCGTCGTGGTGGGAACGGTAGTGTTTCTGCTGGGGTCCTGGTTGGTGCAGCCGCAGCCGGTGAACAGCGCCGCGGTAAGGACGAGAACCAGTACGAAAGTGGCATATTTTTTCATGTTTTTACCTCCAAATGAATCTTGCTTCAAACGTATTATTTCCCGTATGCCGGGGTTTACGCTGGTAATAATACCCAGTTTTCTGCAACTTTATAAGAGCAAACACTTTTTCTTCCGTTTCCTGCGAAGTGGACGTTTTCTTTATTTTCTTTTGCGAGTTAGCATATGATAACTCGCAAAATCGGATTTTCCGAAATTTTTTGTTGCTTTTTCTTGCATAGACATGTATAATGAAAGGGAATAAAAAATGAAGGAGAGTTCTGCGCTATGAAGAAGCTCGCTGCTAAGAAAAATGTGGAGTGCATGGCATGTCTGCAATGCGTCGCCGCCTGTTCCGAGGCGTTCTATAAGGAATTTGACGAGGAGAAGAGCTGTGTCCGCATCGTGGCCAAGGGTGCCGGCGCCAAGCCCAATACCTGCATTCAGTGCGGCAAGTGTATGCGTACCTGTGAGCATGAAGCCATCACCCAGAACCCCAAGACCGGCGTGTACATGATCAACAAGAAGAAGTGCGTCAGCTGCGGCAAGTGCGCCGAGGCCTGCCCCATGCACGTGATCGTGTTCGAGGAAGGCAGCCCCGCCTCCAAGTGCATTGCCTGCGGCATCTGCGTCAAAGCATGCCCTATGGAACTGCTGGAAATCGTGGAGAAATAAGTCAAGCAACCGGGTGGGCAGCCTTTGGCTGCCCATCTTTCCATTTTTAAGAAAAGGCTAAAAATGAAAAACAGACTTGTAATCTCGGCGGCATCATGGTATAATGCTCCCTAGTGTATCTTCGACTACTATCCCTCAGGAGGAACAACATGAGCGGACGCTATGAAAGAAAAAAGCCACAGAACCAAAGTACGGGCGGCTGGAAGAAGACCGTTCTGATTATGGTTCTGGTTATTGTAGTTTTAATTGCTGCGCTGGTAGTTGCAGGTGTGGTGTATTACAACTCCATGCTCAATAAAATGAATCAGGTGCAGGTGCCGACCATCAGCCGAACCGAACCGACGACGGAGCCAGTGGAGACGACGGCTGCCACGGAAGCGACAGCCGCCACGGTGGAGACAACGGTTGCTACCGAGCCGCATGTTGCTTCCAGCGCGGACTATATCAATATTCTTCTGGTTGGTCAGGCTGCCCGTGAGGGAGAGGCTGAGCGGTTTGCCGATACCATGATCCTGTGTACGGTGAATACATACGAAAAAACCGTGACGCTGACCTCACTGCTCCGGGATACGCTGGTTCAGTATCCCAACTATACGGATACCAACGGAAAGAAGCACAGCGGCGGCAAGATCAAGCTTACCAGCATCTACCACAACGGCTACATCTGCACCAACAGCACGGCGGATGCCATGGGCCTGATGAATCAGACGCTGTATTCAAACTTCGGCATTGAAGTTGACTACGATGTGGAGATCGACTTTGACGCATTTATCAAGGCAATCAATCTGCTGGACGGTATTAATGTTGAGCTGACTGCGGCGGAAGCCAACTACCTCAACGACTTCCATGACCGCTATTACTACGAGGTGAAGGAAGGCAAAAACTGGCTGGACGGTTCCACTGCCCTTGCCTATGTTCGTATGCGGAAGGCGGAGGGTGACGGCGAAAGCGACATCAAGCGTACCGCACGTCAGCGTCAGTTTATGGAGGCATTGCTGGCCAAAGTCAAGAAGATGAGCCTTTCCGACGTGCAGAATCTGGCCAATGAGGTTCTGCCGCTGGTGTCCGTGAGCATGACCAATTCCCAGATCACGGATCTGCTTATGAAGATGCTGCCCATGCTGTCCGGTCTGGAGATCAAGTCCAGCGGCACCTGCCCGGTGCGTGCCAGAGGCTACTCGTGGGGAGATATGGTGGACATCTACGGAGACGGTCAAATCCACAGTGTCATGCTGTACGATAAGGACAAGAACGTGGCCTACATGCGGGCGATCACCGAGGGCGAGGGCGAGATCCCCGAGACGGTGCCGATTCAGGACTAAGTTGTAATGGAAGAATTGCGGGAAAGCGGTGCTTTCCCGCAATTTCTTTCTGCGGGGCATTTGTTACATAAATTTCATGTTTGTCATAATTGCAAACCGCCGGGGAATATGCTATACTGTACCATAGTTTACACCCGGAGGCGTTTATGACTGAGTTGACTGAATTCCAGCGGAAACTCTCCGCTTTACTGCCCGATGTGGAGCTTCGGTTTGAAGAAGCTCTGGCAAAGCATACCTCCTTTCGTATCGGCGGAGACGCCGAGGTAATGGCGTTTCCCAAAACCAAAATCGAACTGGCGGATATCCTGAAAGCCTGCGCCAAGCTGAACTGCAAATGTGCCATTCTGGGCGCGGGAACCAACGTGCTGGCGCCAGACGAGGGCGTCCGGGGGCTGGTGGTCTGCCTGAAGGATTGCCTTGGCGGCATGGAACGGCTGGACGAGACCCACATCCGGGTGATGGCGGGCGTGACCATGGCACGGGCGGCGGTGAACGCTGCGAACATGGGTCTCACCGGCATGGAATTCGCCCACGGCATACCGGGAACCGTCGGCGGCGGCGTGTATATGAACGCCGGGGCTTACGGCGGCGAGATTTGCCAGATCTGCGAAAGTGTTGAGGTCATGGATTTGGACGGCAATCTTTCCCGTCTGTCCAACGCCGAGATGGCCTTCTCCTATCGTCACAGTGCGCTGGAAAACCGGCCGGGAATCGTGGTCAGCGCGGATTTTGCCCTGAAAAAGGGGAACCCGGAAGAAATCTGGGCGAAAATGAAGGACCTAATTGCCCGACGTACCGCTTCCCAGCCGTTGGACGTTCCTTCGGCCGGTTCTGCATTCAAACGCCCGACGGGCGGTTATGCGGCGGCGCTGATCGAAGAAGCGGGACTGAAGGGCTATCAGGTAGGCGGCGCGGCGATCTCCGCGAAGCACGCCGGGTTTGCCGTCAATCTGGGCGGCGCGACGGCGGCGGATGTGAAGGCTCTGCTGTCCCAGGTGTCCGAGCAGGTCTATCAGAAAAGCGGCATCCGGTTGGAGCCGGAGGTTCGTATCTGGTAAAGATACGAAAGAATCATTAGAAGGGTGGTCTCCCCATGGCAAGCTCTTTTTCCTCTGCCGCCAAGGCGGAGGTCTGCCGGATTTTGCCCCAGAAACATTGCTGCGCTCTGGCGGAGTGCTTCGGCGTTCTGCTGTTTGCCAACAATTTCTCCGCTGACGGTATTAAAATCATCACCGAAAGCCGGGATTTTGCTTATATTCTGCCGAAGTTGTTCAAAAAAGCTTTTGATCTGTCCTTCGACAGCTACCCCAGCCTTGCGTCGCCGGGAAAGCTGGTGTTCCAGATATGGGACAGCGATAAAATCGAGACGATCATGGAAGCCTTCGGCTTTGACGCGCAGGACACACTGGCGCTCCATGTGAACCTGCCGGTGGTGGAGGAGGACTGCTGCAAGGCGTCGTTCCTCCGGGGTGCGTTCCTCGCCGGGGGAAGTGTCACCGACCCGGGGAAGGGCTACCATATGGAACTGGCGACGACTCACCAGAGCGTTGCCCGGGAGACGGATTCGCTGATGCGGGAGGTCATGGGCTTTTCCCCAAAGATGGCCAGCCGAAGCGGGGGACAGGTGCTGTACCTGAAGCACAGCGAGCTGATCTCCGATTTTCTCACGTTCCTCGGCGCACCGGTGGCGGCCATGGGCATTATGGAAGCCCGGCTGGAAAAGGAACTGAACAACAAGGTTAACCGCCGCTGCAACTGCGACGACGCCAACACCTCCAAGGTGGTAGAGGCCGCGCAGGAGCAGCTTGCGGCAATTCGCATTATTAGAGAGACGGGCGCGATGGATAAGCTTCCCGAAAAGCTCCGGCGGGCGGCGATTGCCAGAGAAGAAAACCCCTCCGCGTCATTGTCCGAGCTGGCGGGGATGATGGAGCCGCCCATTACGAAGCCCGCCATGGGCAGCCGGATGCGGCGGCTGCTGGAGCTGGCGGAAGAGGTGAAGGCATGAGCTTTGTACATTTGCATGTCCATACGGAATACAGCCTGCTTGATGGTGCGTGCCGCGTTGACGGCATCATGGATCGGGTCAAGGAGCTGGGGCAGACCGCCATTGCCATCACCGATCACGGCGTGGCGCAGGCTTACCCGGACGCCATGAAAGCGGCCAAGGCGCTCAAAAAAGACGGAAAGGACATCAAGGTCCTTTACGGCGTCGAGGCATACTGTACAGATGATACCGCCAAAGGCGGCGCGGTCAAAGGGTATACCGACGCCAGCCTGAACGATGAAATCGTCGTTTTTGACCTGGAAACAACCGGGCTCAAACCGTCTGAATGCGAAATTATCGAGGTCGCCGCGCTGTTGGTGCAGGGCGGCGAGATTCGCGAGAGCTTTCATACCCACGTTAAGCCGCGCGGCGTCATTTCTGCTGAGATCACCAGCCTGACCGGCATCACCAACGAAATGGTGCAGGATTCGCCGCCCATCGAGGACGTCCTGCCCCGGTTTTTGGAGTTTTGCGGCAACCGTCCGCTATGTGCGCATAACGCTGACTTCGACGTGTCGTTTATTCGGGCAGCTTGCGAAAAAATGCACATTGAGCGCAGCTTTTGCTCTATTGATACGGTTGAGCTGTCGCGCGTGCTGTTACCCGAATTGAAAAAACACAAGCTCAATATCGTGGCCGATCATTTCGGCTTTACCTTTGAGCACCATCGTGCCGATGCGGATACCGAAGTCCTGGCAAAGATCTTTTTCCGCTTGTGCGAAAAGCTGGAACAGCATGGCGTGCATAAGGTCTGCGAGATCAATGACGCGCTTGCAGCTATTCGTGAAGGGGGCGGTGTGCGCCAAAAGAGAGAGCGCGCATGGCACACCATTGTTCTGGTGCGCA